>ERZ826764.3452-NODE-3452-length-12571-cov-3.614733_pt1 | contig 12571 bp, 9 predicted proteins | sample MGYA00519870_ERZ826764 | MGnify/ENA primary metagenome ERZ826764 (study PRJEB31778, sample SAMEA3449239) | human gut metagenome | biome: human gut; feature: human-associated habitat; material: faeces | place: United Kingdom | collected 2010/2012 ...
TATTTGGCTGCGTTTAGCTTCTCTTGCGGATGAACGTGACCGTCACGGCGATGGCGCTCAGCGCAACGATGATGAGCGCAGTCACGCCTGCGTCGGAGGTATCCGGCGACTTGGAAGACTCCGCTTCGGACGAGGACACAGCTTCGGAGGAAGCCGCTGCGGAAGAAGCAGCCTCGGAGGAAACCGCTTCGGACGGTTCGGCTTCGGAGGACACGGCCTCAGAGGGCTCGGCTTCGGACGAGCTGTCCGCCGTTCTCGGGTCTTCGACCGTGCAGGTCGCCGTGCCGTTTTCCACAGCGCCGTCGACCGTCAGGTCGATGCCGCTGAGTTGAACAAACATACCGTCGGTTAGCGCCATAGCGGCATTTTTGTCAAAGCAGTTTGGATACTGGTCTGCCTGCGCGGGATCGTTTGTGGAGGAGTGGACAACAAGCAGAATCTGGCCGTCTGCGAGCGTGATGTTTCGCGGGTCTCCGGCGCCGACATCAGGAGTCCCGCTGACCTTATACAGGTTGTCTTCTACTTTATCCAGAAGTATAATGACGGCCCAGGCGTTGAGGTTTTCACCATGGGTGTAGATGTTCGTTGTCTCGCCGGCCAGTGCATTGACGTTATCGACCCCAAAGACGTAGTCGGAGGCGGTAGGTTCATCTGCAGCGGCAAAGACAACGCACAGCGTGCAGAGCAGCAGCGCGGCGAGCACGATGGAAAGCGTTTTCTTCATAATGTTCTCATCCTTTCTAATCTTTATCGTGTGATATGAAGCACAAATGTATCATTTGTGAAGAGTTTAACATAAAAACCAGCGCCTGTCAACAGCCTGTTCCAAAAATTTATCGGCAACAGGTTGTTTTTTACAGATTTGTATAGTATAATTTTGTAAGAATGCCATGGAAAGGGGTATGCGCCGATGCTGCTTCGTGAAAACGCTCCGCTGCGGGAATACTGCAGCATGCGCGTCGGCGGTCCGGCAAAGCTGGCCGCGTTCCCCGAAACGGCGGAGGAGCTGGCCTCGCTGCTGCGGGCGGGTGGCCGCCGGGTCGTGCTCGGCGGCGGGTCGAATGTGTTGTTCCCCGATGAGGGCTATGACGGCACCGTCATTTTCACGACGAAGCTGTGCCGTCTTTCCGCAGACGGCTGCGTGCTGTCGGCGCAGGCGGGCGTGACGCTTTCCGCCTTGGCGCGGAAGGCGCTCGACTGCGGGCTGGGCGGACTGGCGTTTGCCTACGGCATCCCCGGGACGGTCGGCGGCGGCGTGTATATGAACGCGGGCGCCTACGGCGGGCAGATTGCCGACTGTCTGGAACGCGCGACCCTGCTGGACGATACGGGCGAGATGCTCGTCCTGCCCGCTTCCGAGCTGGCGCTCGGCTATCGAAGCAGTGCGCTGATGGACGGCGGCCTGACGCTGCTTTCGGCGGATTTCCGCCTCGCGCCCGCTTCGCCGGAAAGCATCCGGGCGGAGATGGACGGAAATATGCGTGCCCGGCGCGAGAAGCAGCCGCTCGAATATCCGAGCTGCGGCAGCACCTTCAAGCGGCCGCCGGGCCATTTTGCAGGCGCGCTCATCGAACAGTGCGGTCTGAAGGGTTATACGGTCGGCGGCGCGCAGGTGTCGGAAAAGCACGCGGGCTTCGTGATCAACCGAGGCGACGCGACGTCGGCGGACGTGCTGGCGCTCATCGGCCATATACAGCGCGTGGTTCGGGAAAAAACGGGTGTTTCGCTCGCGTGCGAAGTGAGAATAATAGAAAATGAGTGATCAAAATGTATCCTATGCGGCTGCGCTTCGTGAAAGCCTGGCCGCGCGTGAGGAAAAAAAGCCCTGCTGCCGCCGCAGCTATGCGGCCGGACTGGCGGGGGAAGCACCGCCGGCTTTTTCCTGCACTGCGGACGCCGGATGCTATCTGCGCGGCGTGTTCGTCCGCTGCGGGAGTATGACCGACCCCGATAAGAGCTATTATTTGTCGCTGCGTCCGGGCGCGCAGCTCGAGACGGTCAGGCGGCTGCTGGAGGACGCCGGACTTCCGCCGGGACAGACGACCCGCCGCGGCGTGCCTCTGCTGTATTATCGGGACAGCGGGAAAATCGAGGATTTTCTCGCGCTTGTCGGGCAGTCCAGGCACGCGCTCGAGCTGATGGACAAGAAGATCACGCGCGCGCTGCGCAGCAGCGCCAACCGCCTTGCCAATGCGGAAACGGCCAACTATGACCGCGCCGCGACCGCTTCTGCCGAGCAGGTAAACGCGATTAAGCTGCTCATCAAGCATAAGGAGTTCAAGCGCCTTTCACCCGAGCTGGCCGAAAGCGCCTTGCTGCGGCTCCGGCATCCCGAGTTGGATCTGGCTTCGCTGGCCGAACTGCATGAGAAGCGGGTGAGCAAATCCGGACTGAACCATCGGATGGAAAAGCTGCTGGAGATGGCGAAAAAATATAAATGATACGGTTTCAGCCGCGGACCGACGCGGTGTGGAACGAAAAAAATTTCCCATTATTTTATATCCTAAAACCGTTTCATTGTATTTGCATATAAGTCCTGCCTGCCGCCGGATGATCGGCTTTGGGCAGCAGGCGGGTTCAAAAAAAGAATGCCTGTCTGTATAAAGTGCGGCGAGATATAGCCGCTGTGCGGCGGGACTGCCGCGCGCGGACAAGCAGGCGGATTCAGGCTTACGGAAAGGAGGCGCCGAAAAGGATTATGGGATTCGTACACCTGCATCTGCATACAGAATACAGCCTGCTTGACGGCGCCTGCCGCGTCGCAGGCATTCCGGAAGCCGTAAAAAACGCCGGTATGGACGCTGTCGCCGTCACCGACCACGGCGTGCTTTACGGCGCGGTCGCGTTTGATAAGGCCTGCCGCGCCGCCGGCATCAAGCCGATCATCGGCTGCGAGGTCTATGTCGCGCCCCGCGCGATGACGGACAAGCAATACCCGACGGATACCGATTGTTCCCATCTTGTGCTGCTCTGCGAGAACGAGACGGGATATAAAAACCTGTCGGCCATCGTCTCCCGTGCGTTTACCGAGGGCTTTTACCAGAAGCCACGCACCGATCTGGATTTCCTACGCACGCACGCCGAGGGACTCATCGCGCTGTCGGCCTGTTTGTCGGGACTGATCCCCAAGCGGCTGCTGCGGGACGACTTCAGCGGCGCGCGCGAGGCGGCGAAGACCTTTGCCGGCATCTTCGGCAAAGACTGCTTTTATATCGAATTGCAGCGGCACGGGCTGGACAGGCAGGAGGAGGTCAACAGCCGCCTGCTGCTGCTGGCGAAGGAGCTTTCGCTGCCGGTCGTGGTGACCAACGATGTGCATTATCTGCAAAAAAGCGATGCAAAACTGCAGGAACTGCTGATGGCCATCGGCACCGGCGCGACGCTGGGGGACAGCGGGCTGGCCTTCGAGACCGAGGAATTCTACCTCAAAACCCCGCAGGAGATGGAAGCGCTCTTTTCCGACCTGCCCGAGGCGCTGGAAAACACCGTCCGCATCGCCGACCGCTGCGCGTTTGATTTCGAGTTCGGCAGACTGCATCTGCCTGCGTTCACCCCGCCCGACGGGACGCCCAACGAGGACTATCTCCGCCGCCGGGTCGAGGAGGGCTACGCCGAAAAGACGGCGCGCGGCCTGCTGCCCGAGCAGCCGGTCTACCGCGAGCGGTTCGGCTACGAGCTGTCGGTCATCACCTCAATGGGCTTTACTGATTATTTCCTTATTGTGGCGGATTTCGTGGGGTACGCCAAGTCGCGCGGCATCCCTGTCGGTCCGGGACGCGGCAGCGGCGTGGGCAGTCTTGTCGCGTATCTGCTCGGCATCACCGACGTGGACCCTGTGAAGTACGGGCTGCTGTTCGAGCGCTGTCTGAATCCCGAGCGGGTGAGCATGCCCGATTTTGATATCGATTTCTGCGACCGCCGCCGCGGCGAGGTCATCGACTATGTGGCGGACAAGTACGGCAGCGACCATGTCGCGCAGATCATCACCTTCGGCACGCTTGCCTGCCGCGCCGCCGTTCGCGACGTCGGCCGCGCGCTGGGGATGACCTACGCGCAGGTGGACGAGATCGCCAAGCTGATCCCCCGCCGCCTCGGCATCACTGTCGCCGCCGCGCTCGAGGAGAGCGCCGAGCTGCGCAGCCGCGTTGAGAACGACCCGGCCGTCCGGCGGCTCATCGAATTTGCCGCCGCGCTCGAGGGACGGCCGCGCAACGCCTCCACCCATGCCGCCGGCGTGGTCATCACGGACAAACCGATCATCGAATATGTGCCTGTTTCCTCCAACGGGGGCGATACGGTCACGCAGTACCCCGCCGAGACGGTTGCCGAGCTGGGACTTCTGAAGATGGACTTCCTCGGCCTGCGCTTCCTCTCCGTGCTTGACGACGCCGAGAAGGCCGTCCGGCAGAAGGATCCCGATTTCTCGCTTTCCGCGGTCGATACCGGGGACGGGGCAACTTACGCGATGCTTTCCGCAGGCGATTCGGTCGGCCTGTTCCAGCTCGAAAGCGAGGGGATGCGCGTCCTGCTGACAAAGCTGCGCCCCTACTGTCTGGAGGACATCATCAGCGCCATTTCGCTCTATCGGCCGGGACCGATGCAGTCGATTTCCCGCTTTTTGCAGAACCGCGCCGACCCGGGTTCCATCCGCTACGCGGACGGGCGGCTCGAAAGCATCCTCGGTTCGACGAGCGGCTGCATCATCTATCAGGAGCAGGTGATGATGATCTTCCGCGCACTCGCCGGCTACAGCTACGGCCGCGCCGACGTCGTGCGCCGGATGATGAGCAAGAAAAAGGTCGCCGAAATGGAGCGCGAGAAGGCGTTCTTCCTCAAGGGTGCCGCCGAGAACGGCACCGCGCCCGAAACCGCCGAGGCCATATTCGCGGAAATGAGCGATTTTGCAAAGTATGCGTTCAACAAGAGCCACGCGGCGGCATATGCCGTCGTCGCGTTTCGGACGGCCTATCTGAAATGCCATTACCGGCGCGAGTATATGTGTGCGCTGCTCAATTCCGTCGCCGGGGACAACCGGAAGGTCAACCTGTACATTGAAGATCTTGCGCGCGCGGGCATCCGCGTGCTGCCGCCGGACGTCAATGAAAGCGGGGAAGGCTTTTCGGTCGTCGGGGAGGATCTAAGGTTCGGCCTGGCGGCGGTGAAGAACGTGGGCGGCGCCTTCGCCGCGTTCATTGTGCAGGACCGGCTTGCGGGCGGCCGCTTCGCAAGCTACGAGGATTTCCTGCTGCGCACCGGCAGCCGGGGAAACGTGCGGATGGTGGAGTCGCTGGTCAACTGCGGCGCGATGGACGGCTTCGGCCTTCCCCGCAGCCGGATGGCAGCCGCCGCCGAGAGCGGGCTGCAAACCGTCGCCGGGATGAACAGCGGCGTTATCGCCGGACAGATGGGTCTGTTCGATGCCGTCGGCGGGACGGACGAGCTGTTCCGCATCGCCTATCCCGACCTGCCCGAATATCCTGCGATGCAGAAGCTCGCGTATGAAAAGGAGCTGGTCGGCGTTTACCTCTCCGGCCATCCGCTGGACGGCTATCGGGACGCGCTGCGGCGCGCCGGCGTTGTTTCCACGCAGGAACTGGTCGAAAAGCTGTCCTCCGGTGAGCCGGGCGAGAAGCAGACCGTCACCGTCGGGGGGATTCTCAAGTCCCGCCGGCAGAAAATTACGAAAAAGAATGAAATTATGGCCTTCTGTATTCTCGAGGACCTTCAGGGGGAGGTCGAACTGATCGTGTTTCCCTCCGCTCTGGAAAAATGCGCTTCGCTACTCAAGGAGGGCGAGGTGCTGCTCGTGAGCGGTACCGCGCAGCTCCGCGAGGCGCTTGCCGAGGACGGGGAGGACGAGCTGAAGCTGCTCGTGCGCGCAGTAAGGCGGGCCGAGCCGGACGGCGCGGCGCACGCGGAGGAACATTCGTCCCGCAGCCGCGCGGGGGTGTACCTCAAAATCACCGCTGCCAACGAAGGGAAGCTGGACGAGGCGCTTGAGGAGCTGCGCGCCTATCCGGGCGGCAGCGCGGTTTTCCTGTACTACGAAAAGGATAAAAAGCTCCTTGCTGCCAGGCAGCTTCGTGTGGCCGCTGCCGACGGACTGCTTTTGCGGCTCCGTGAGTTGTTGGGCGGCGCGAACGTGGCCGTTCGGGAAGACTGAGAGGGAAAGGAAGCGGATATGGGATGTTGAAAAAAACGGATGATTTTCTCGGCAGGTACGCGCGGATCTGTCCGATCGCCAGACTGCTTTCGCCGGTGTTCACGGCGGCCTTTTATGTCGGACTCGCTGCTGCGGCGCTGCTGCTGATCACCGCGTTGATTGTGCTTTTCGTCAGCGTGGAGCCGGAAAAGATGCTGCTGCCGCCCGGAATGCAGGCGCTGCGCGATGTTTCCGGCGCAGTCACCGAATATTCCCTCGACCTCGGCAGCGGCATCCGCATCGTTTCGCCCGCTTCGGCGGTCACGCTTTCGCATATCAAGACCGTGATCTATTCTTCCATCGCCTCCTGGCTGCTGCTTCTGCTGGTCGCCTGTCCGGTGTTCCGTTTTCTGTCGGTTCTTTTGAAGAATGTCGGCAGGAAGGAGGCGCTCAATGAGGAAAACGCGCGGATGATCAATTACATCGGGCTGGTCATTCTGGTCGGGAATACGCTTATCGTAGCGTTGAATAACCTGCTGAATTATATACAGATCAATAAATTTGTCTCAATGTCCGAGCATCGAATCGAATACGCCTTCAGCATCGAGTGGGCGGGCATCATTATGGGCCTGTTCATCCTTGCGGTCGGTACGATCTACGGCTACGCCTGCAGCGTGGCCGCACACGAAAAGGAAACGCTCATTACCGCCGTTGCGCGGTCGGGCGGGACGGGAGGTCAGGATGGACAAGGATAACAGGGAAAACAAAAACGAATTCGAGCCGATTGAGCCGCTCGATATTACGCGGAAAAAGACGTCCGAGCCGGAAGCGGAGGGGACGGAAAACGCCGCGCCGCCGCCTGAGGCGGCAGAGGACGCTTCCGCCGCTGCGGGAGACGCCGCTGCGGCGGAAGAGACGCCGGCGCCGGACTCCGGCGAAGGGCCGTCCGGGAAGAGACCTGAGCGGAAAAAGGAAAAGACCGCCGAGGAGAAGGCTGCCGCCCGCAAGCGCCGCCTGTCGCTCTCCGGCCGCATCGCCCGCAGCACGCTGTGGTATCCGCTTCGGATCACCCTGTTCGTGCTCGTCAAGGCGCTGACCTATCTGCTGAATATCTTTTTCACCGTCCTCATTGTCGGGATGATCACCGGCGTGGTTGTCGGCTGTGCGTTCCTGCTGTATATCAAGGGCAACATCGACCCGAACTATGACGGGCTGGACAATCTGAAATTTGACAGCAGCCTGAACACAACCATCAGCTATATCGATCCCGATACGGGATTGGAGGAAACGGTGGTCACGCTTCATGGCAGTGAAAACCGGCTCTGGGCGGAGTATAAGGAGATTCCCGAAATGCTCATCAACGCCTTCATTGCCATCGAGGACCAGCGGTTTTACACCCATAAGGGCTTCGACGTCAAGCGTACGCTCGGCGCGGTGCTCAACTTCATTATGCCCGGCGGTGACTCGTACGGCGGATCGACCATCACCCAGCAGCTCATCAAGGTCGTTTCGCAGGACGATGACGCTACCATTCAGCGCAAGGTGCAGGAGATTTTCCGTGCCATCAACGTCGAAACCAAGTTCTCCAAGGAAGAGATCCTGGAGATGTATCTCAACGTCATCAACCTTTCGCAGAACTGTAACGGCGTCAAAACGGCTGCCCAGACCTATTTCGGAAAGTCTCTCGATGAGCTGACGCTTGTCGAGTGTGCCGCGCTGGCCGCGATTCCGAAATCTCCTACGAGATACGACCCCATCCGTAACCCTGAGTACAACCTCCAGCGCCGTAATCTGGTGCTCAAGGAGATGCTCAGCCAGGGCAAGATCACGCAGGAGGAGTTTGACGACGCGTACAACCAGCCGCTTTACCTCAATATCGGCAGCGAGGAGGACACCACGAGCGATCCGGTCTATTCGTACTTCATCGATGCGCTTATCGACAATGTCACCGAAGCGCTGATGGAGGAGTATGCCGTCGACCGCGCGGTCGCTTCGCGGATGCTCTACTCCGGCGGCCTGAAGATCGTTTCCACCGAAAATCCGCTTGTACAGAGCGCGCTGGAGGAGGTCTTTACGGACGAGAGCTGCTTCCCTGAGGCCGAAGGCATCCCGCCGCAGGCGGCGATGGTCGTGATGGACCCGCATACCGGCTATGTGCTCGGCGTGGTGGGCGGCCGCGGTGAAAAGACCGTGGCGCGCGGTCTCAACCGCGCCGTGCAAAGCAAACGGCAGTGCCGCTCGTCCATCAAGCCGCTGTCCATCTATGCGCTTGCCGTTGAGCGCGGGCTTCTGACCTACGGCACCGCCGTGGACGACGTGCCGATTATGTACGACGAGGACCGGGACGATTTCTGGCCGCATAATCAGCCGGACACCTGGTACGGCGTGGTTTCCGTCTCGTTCGCCATCCAGAAGTCGCTGAACACCGTCGCTACCGCGACCGCACAGAAGCTGGGTGTTCAGGAATGCTTCAACTTCCTGCAGGATACGCTCGGCTTTACCACGCTGGTTGAACGCAAGGAGATCAACGGACAGGTCTATTCCGACATCGCGCTTTCACCGATTTCGCACGGCGCCTTTACCGAGGGCGTGACCGTGCTGGAGGTTACGCAGGGCTATACGATGTTCGCCAACGACGGGATGGTCTCCGGCGCAAAGTTCTTTACAATGATCCGCGATTCGAACGACGAGATCATCATAGACAATACGGGCACGGAAAATCAGCGTTATGCCGTCAGCGAGCAGACTGCGTATATTATGACGCGCATGCTGCGCAATGTCGTCGAGCTTCCTGCCGGCACGGCGCAGTATGTGTTCCGCGACTACCGTACGTTTGATGCGGAGGTTGAGGTATGCGGCAAGACCGGCTCGACCAACGACGACCGCGACCGCTATTTCGTCGGCTATACGCCCGATTTTACCGCAGCGGTCTGGTTCGGCTATGACAACAATAAATCGCTCGGCGGCTTTTCCTATAACCCGGCTACACGGCTGTGGGTAGAGGTTTTCAACCGCATCTATGCCGCTTATGAGGAAGAAGGGCTGTACTATCAGCAGAAATTCAGCCGTCCGTCCTCGATCGTCGAGGTGGAATACTGCACGGTTTCCGGCAAAAAGCCGACCGAGGCCTGCCGCCGTGACATCGAAGTGATGACGACGGGCACATGCGGGACCACGAGCACAGGCTCGATCATCGAAACCGGCGTGTTTGCCGCCGACGCGCAGCCGACTGAGTACTGCGACTGCCATATTCCCGCGTATTACAATACGGTTGCCAAGCAAATCGTCGATGCGCCGGGTGATAACGTCATCGAGGTTTCGCTGCGTCAGGTGCCGTACCGCGAGTTCCTGGGCCGCATTTATATTCGGGACAGGATATATATCACAACAGCCAATCAATCCGGCGGGAACGGATAACGTCAGCTACGGCGGCGCCGCAGATCGCGCGGCGCTGCCGCTATGATTCGGATTTGCGGAAAAGGCAGATCGGAGACGATCTGCCGAAAAAGGATTGATGGAATGGCCGAAAAAAGAGGGTGTGGGATGAACACGCAGGACGAAAACGAAAGACGCGTTAAGCTGGCGCTGATGCTGTCGGCTGAGATGCTCAAAAACGGCGGTGAGACCTACCGCGCCGAGGACTGCGCGCTGCGCGTGCTTGCGGCGGCCGGATCGGCCGACACACAGGTGATGGCGATGCCGACGAATATCCTTGTCACCGCTACCTTCGACGGGCAGACGATCACCCGCTCCCGCTCGGTGCGCGTGCGTGCGGTCGATCTGGGGGAGATTGACCGGCTCAACACCGTTTCGCGCGCGTATGCTTCGGGGATGCTGGATCTTGAGGGCGCAATGGCCGCCGTCAGCGCCGCGTCCCCGCCGCGGCCGGTTTGGCTGATGAGCCTGTATGCTTGTCTGTCCGCTGCGTTCCTCACATGCATCTTCGGCGGGAGCTGGCGGGAGTTCCCCTTTGCAGCGCTCATTGCGTTCGCGTCGCAGTTCGCGGTCCGCTGCTGGAAGAAGGCGGGCAAGTACGGTTTTATGACGAACCTGTTCTGCTCGGTGTTTACCGCCGTCTGTGCAAGGCTGCTGGCGCTGGCTGTCCCGTCGTTGAACATCGGTGCGCTCATCATCGGCGGCATCATGCCGCTGCTGCCCGGGCTGTCGATGACCAACGCCATCCGCGATACCATCAACGGCGACCTCGTTTCGGGCTCGGCACGCGCGCTGGAGGCGCTTCTGGCATGCGTGGCCATTGCCGCCGGCGTGGGCGTGGTGCTTTCCCTGTGAGCGCGGGAGGGTGTGTATGATGGCTTGGAGACTGCTTGCGGAGGGGCTGTGCGCACTTTTGGCGACGGCTTTCTTTGCGCTTTCACTGAAAGGCCCGCGCCGCACGATCCCGGCTGCGGCGCTGCTGGGCCTGCTTGGGCAGATCTTATATTCCGCGCTCAAAGGTCCGCTTGGCGATAATGCGAGTGTGTTTCTGGCCGCTTTCGCCGTGTGTATGCTGGCCGAACTGCTTACGCGCAGGCTGAAGGCGCCGGCGACGGTGATTTCCTTTCCCGCAGTCATCCCGCTGGTTCCCGGCGTGATGCTTTACCGCACGATGCTGTGCTTTGCCGAAGGAGACTACGAGGCGGGCAGCAGCGCGCTTATTGCCACGATCATTTACGCGGGCTGTATGGCCATCGCCATTACGCTGGCCGCGATGATTGCGAAACACTTTTTTCCTGCCCGCCTGCGGGAAAAACGAACGGAGAACGACAAATGAACTTTTCCATCAATATGACCTATGACAATACGCTGCCCTACGAAGCGCGTATCGACGCCATCAAGGACGCCGGATTCACCCATGCCTTCCTCTGGTGGGATCAGAATGACCCTGACCGCTTTGTTCAGCCCGAGTACATGCGCCGCCGCGGGCTGGTGATCGAGACCGCACATCTGCAATTCGCCGGTATCAACGATATGTGGCTGGACAACGCGTCGGGCGCGGCGCTGGCCGAGGCCTTTCTCAAAAGCATCGACGAATCGCGCGACTGCGGCATCCCGACGGTGATTCTGCACCTGACGAGCGGCTTCAATCCGCCGCCCGTCTCCGAAATCGGCACGCGCCGTTTCCGTGCGATCTGTGAGCGGGCAGAAAAATACGGCGTGGCGGTGGCGTTTGAAAACCTCCGGCGCACGTCGTATTTGGATTATATTCTCAGCACACTGTCTGATCTGCGCTCGGCCCGCTTCTGCTTCGACTGCGGGCATGAAAATCTGTACAACCACGGCGTCGGCGTGCTTGAAGCACACGCCGACCGTCTTTCCGCGCTGCATCTGCATGACAATTTCGGCCTTTCGGACGACCATATGCTTCCCTTCGACGCGCGTATCGACTGGCGCGGGATGGCGCAGCGTCTCAAGGACCGCATCGGCACTTTGCCGCTGACGCTCGAGGTCAATCTCCGCAGCGCCGACCGCGAGGACTACGCCTCCGAGGGCTTCCTGACTGAAGCGCTTAAGCGGGCCAAGCTGATCTGTCAGCTCATCGAAGAGTCGTAAAGCGAAATAAAGGACAGAGCCGCCAGCCGCGCGGCTCTTTTTGCTTCGGTCAGCGTGTTGCCGCACGCGCCGATTTCCAGCAGCAGCATCCCCGGCAGGCATTGCTGGTTGAAGCTGGCCGTCCGCAGACAGATCGGACGGGCGAGGGTGGGGTAGTCGGCGTTGAGAAGCTGCTGGTAGGCTACGGCCACCGTCAGGTTCTGCCGCCAGCCTGCGTGGTCGGCACCGCCCTGGTCGGTGCCGACGACGAGCATAATCTGTGCCGCCGTCTCGCCGCCGATTTCGGCGACCGGCTTCTGATTTTCGCCGTCTGCGGTAAAGACCGAGTCGCGGTGCAGGTCGAATACGTAACGGATGGAGGGGTATTTCTCCAGCCAGTCGTACACCGCCGCTCGCGAGGACGTGTAAGCGGCATTGAAGTCGTCGCGGTCGTACATCGTCTCGTCATGAATGACCGAAATGCCGGCGCTGCGCAGCGTGTCGGCAAATACCCTGCCGACGGCGACGACGTTCTCCTCCGTATTCTCGCTGCGGAAGCTCTCGTCCTCGTCATAGCTGTCCGCACCGTCGGGCAGGTAGCTCTCGGTGCCGTGCGTGTGCAGGATGAGCACCTGCGGCCCGCTTTCCCCGGAGGGCTTTACGGGATATGTACGGTTTGTAAATGCGTTGAGGTCGACGTTGTAATCGGTGGTGTTGTGCAAATAGAGGCCGGGCGTTTCACCCGCTTCATACCAGCATAGGTTGACGGGTATGACCGGCAGCTTTGCGTCGTCGGCCGAGTCCGAAACGTCATCCGGCGCTTCCGCGCCGCTTTCGTCCCGCACGGGCGCGCTGTCCGGCGTGGGGGTTGGCGTCTGCGCGGGCAAAAATACGTATCGC
>ERZ826764.3458-NODE-3458-length-12559-cov-3.231526_pt1 | contig 12559 bp, 2 predicted proteins | sample MGYA00519870_ERZ826764 | MGnify/ENA primary metagenome ERZ826764 (study PRJEB31778, sample SAMEA3449239) | human gut metagenome | biome: human gut; feature: human-associated habitat; material: faeces | place: United Kingdom | collected 2010/2012 ...
ATGAGCGCGCCGTCCGAGGTGACTGCCGTAACGTTGGAGGGCAGCGTGGGCATGACGCCGGGCTTCGTGGCGAGGAAGACCTCGTTCAGGGAAGCGACGTCAACGGAGGAATAGACCTTGAAACGGTAGATGCCGTTTGCTTCCGCGCCGGAACGGACGGTCACATACAGGCGCAGGCGGGTGGTGGTAACGCGGTCGAATTCAATGCGGTTGTACTTGTTCTTTGCAATGCTGCTCTCGAACGGGGTCGTGATGTTGACATCCTGCCAGGTACCGCTGGCATCGAGGTACTGCATGCGCAGCTTGGACGGAATTCGCGTTCCGCCGCCGTCGTCATACCAGTAGATATCGGCGCCGCCGATGGTAACGGCCTCATCCCAGGTATAGCCGACATAGTGCTCGGAGCCGGCGCTCTGACGCCAGTTGCCCCAGCCCTTGCCGGTGCCCACGTTGGAGCTGGTCGGCTCGAAGCTCGGGTTGTTGATGCCGTTCAGGTTCTCCCAGCTGGAGGTGTAGTCACTTTCGACGGAAGCGGCGTCCGGAGCGACGTCCTCGCCGAGGCCGCCCGCTGCGCCCTGCTTCAGGGTGACGGTCAGCTCGGCAGTCGCGCTCAGCTCGCCGTCACTGACGGTGAAGCGAACGGTGTACTCGCCTTCCACGGAGCCGGAGATGGTCGTGGTGGGCTTGTTGGCGCTGCTCAGGATAACCTCGGCGCCCTCCGGAGCGGAGACAAGCTCCCAGGCGTAGCTCATGTCCTTGTCATAGGGCAGGCCGTCGTCGGTGCAGGTCGCCTTCAGGGTAGTGTAGAGGTTGCCGGTCATGGAGGTGTCTTCCGCGAGCTTGACGGACGGAGCCGTGTTCTGCGCGGGATGATCGCGGTCGCCGCCCTCGTTGAAGAGCTGGATCTCGGTCACGGCAGTGAAGCCCTTGTCCTTGTTGGTGAAGGTGAAGCGGAACTGGTCGGTCTCAACCGGTGCGAAGTACACGGCGTTGTAGTTCGCGCGCGGAGCGGACGGGGTACGGGTCTGCTGCCGGACGGCCTGCCAGGCCTCGCCGTCCCAGTACTCGACTGCGAACTTGGAGGGCTCGGAGTAGCCGTTCGTCTGGCGGTCGTTGTAGAAGTACAGCGTCGCCATGTCCACGGTCTGCTTGGAGGAGAGCTTCAGCGTCAGGCTGTCGCGCTCGTTCACGCTGCCGTAGTTGCCCCAGAACGGCATATCGACGGTCGTGCCGTCCACAACTGCCTGCGGATCGGGAGCTGTCTCATTGACGGCCTTGGACGTGGAGTCGCTGCCGTCAGCGCGGTGCTTTTCTGCCCAGGACGCGGCGCGGGCCTTGTCCGGGGTGAAGGTGGCGGTGACCTCCGCGCCCTCGGCGAGGTTCGTCATGCCGTGCACGCCGGACTTCTCCAGCATGTTGAGGACCTTCTCCTCGGTGATGGCGGTGTTCATCGCGGTGGGGATGGCAGCGCCGCCGTTATTGGTGACGATCTCGACAGCGCCGTCGGGGAAGGAGATTTCCTTCGTGGCGGAGTCATAGACGACATGGGCCAGATCCTTCAGGGTGAAGGCCAGCGTGCCGTCGATGTACAGGGAGTAGCCCTCGGGGCACTCGTTGTACCAGGTCTTGCCGTCGTCCGGCTTATCCCACACGACCGTCAGGTCATGACCGTGATAGCGGACGTTGTTGACCATGAAGTGGTCATAGGAGAAGTCGATCGGGCTCAGCTCGATCTTCTCATCGGAACGCGGCTGGATACCGGCCATGTCCTCGATGAAGAGGTAGGTGTAGTTGCCGAGGATGTTGTGGTAGATCCAGGAACGATAGTAGTTCTCATAGGTTCTGCCGTCGATGTTGTGGAACTCGTTGTTGTTCGGATAGCGGACGTCGCCTGCATCGGGGTAGACGTTCCATGCCATCCACTCGGCCATCATGGCAAGCATGTCGTCGGTGATGTAGGTCTGCTCCTTGTCATAGGTACGAAGAGCGGACTCATACAGACGGAGCTGCACGGTGAAGTTGATGTTCGAGAAGTTGTTCGAACCGCTGACCTCCTGGTTGTGGACCTGGTTGGCGGTGTAGAACGGGAAGATCGGGAACTCCTTGCCGTTGGAGAAGGCCTTGAGGGCTTCCTTGTACTTCGTCACGGAAGCGGCGTCGTCGGGGACGAGGCCCACGGCAAAGTAGTTGTAGTTGTTGGACTCGGTGTACTTGACGAGGTTGGGCTGGTTAGCGTTATGCTGTGTGCCGGTCGGACGGACGGCATAGGTCTCGAACTTCTGGCACTCCTCGCACCACATGAGCTCGAGGACGTCGGCCTTGATCTTGTCGGCCAGATCGCGGTAATACTTGGCCTGCTCGGTGTTGCCCAGCTGCTCATAGAGCTTCGCGGCGGCGTCGGCAGCGGCCCAGACGTAGGCGTTTTCGCCGTGTGCCTTCCAGGTGCCGGTGCCGGGAGCATGCATGGAGATGGTATCGGCGTCGTTGCCGGTCATGTAGTTGTTGCGGTAAGCGATGAGGTCGCGGCCCTCGATGTGATTGCCGTAGTGGTCGAGCTGACCGGTGGCGTCATGGCCGAAGTAGTACGCGAGGTTCTCCGCGAGCTCCGCGCCGCCGCCGATGACGTTGAACGCCTCATAGCCGGCCTCAGCCAGATACTGACCATAGTGGTTGTTCCAGTTGTTGCGGTTGCCGGGGTTATCGAGGAAGGCGCTGCTCTGGGAGGAGTTGCCCGCAGACAGCAGCTGGCCGTAAGCCAGATACGGAGAGCGGAGCCACTTCGTATCCTGCAGGTGCATCGGCTGCGTCAGGATAATCGCGTTGTTGTAGCCGAGGACGCCCTCGATGGTGACGGGGTACTGATAGTCATAGCCGGGGATGTTGGCATCGAGCGAGTTGAAGCGCTCCAGCCACCAGCGATAATCGATCGCCTTCTGGACGGCCTTCTTCGGCACGTCGATGTAGGGCAGGTTCTCCGCCCAGTAGAGGTTGTATTCCGCCTTCTGCGCGCGGACGGCCTCAAGGTTTCCGAGGCCTGCGAAGCGGAGGTACTGCTCGGTGGACTCCGGGATCTCTTCCGTCGTAAAGGCGATAACGACCTTCAGCTCCACACTGCCGCCCGCGGGGACGGTGACGTCGCGGGACAGCCAGCAATAGTCGTCGGACGAAGCAGCCTCGAAACCGTCGCCGGTCATGCGGGCATAGATGGTGGTAAGGCCTGCAGGGGAAGAGCAGGTGCCGGTCAGCTCTGTCTGCTCTGCACCATTGACCGTGACCTTGCCGGGCTCCGTCGCAAAGATGGAGTCCGCTGCCACCGTAATTGCCTGATCCTCTGCGGATTTGTTGGTCAGCGTCATCGTCGTGACGGCGACGTTCTCCTGATGGATGAACTTCACGACATCCAGCGTCAGGTTGCTGCCGACAGAGTAGGTGCTGGACCAGTTACTCGGCGCATTGACGCGTTTGCTGGTGTCTTCCTTCGTGGTCAGGCTGCCGTCGGCGTTCGAGAAGAGAACGCGGACCAGATCGCCCCGGCCAAGCGGCTGATGATAAGCCGTGTTGCCGCCGAAGCCGATGACGGACGGGCTGCTCGTGTACATATACAGCGCGCGGCCGCGGGTCAGGAAGGTGTTGCCGTCGGCGTTGCCGTTCGAACCGGCGTTGCCGTTGCAGACGCCCTCACGGGCGAGGATGCGGTCCATATAGAAAGAGTCGCCGCCATTGGCAAGATCCTGCTTATAGATCGCCATCATGATGTCCTTTTCGGAATAGGACACACCGAGCTTCGACAGGTCATAGACCTCGTCAAGAAGCTCTGTGTTCTTGAATGTGGGGTAGCCGATGTCCAGCGCTGCGGGTGCTTCTGCGGCAGATGCCTTCAGAACGCCAGCCGGGAGCAGCGAGAGTACAACAGCCAGCACAAGCAGTGCAGAAAGCAGCTGTTTCACATGCTTCATGGTTTATTGTTCCTCCCAAGTTCGATTTTCGAGCATATTGTTTGTCTGGGTCCAATTGCCAGGAAATGCTGGGGGGCTCCCCATGCGGCTTCGGCCGCATGGGGAGCAGGGGGAAAGATCAGGCGTTCAGGTACCGGGCAAGGATCACGGCGATCTGTGCACGGGTCGCGGTGTCCTGCGGCAGCAGCTTGCCGTCAGAGCCGTTGATGAGGCCTCTGGCGACCGCCCAGTTCATGGCTTCCAGCGCGTAGCCGGAGATGTCCTTTGCGTCGGGGAAGCTCGTGAGCTTGCCGTCCTCGGTGTTCTCCTCGTGCGCATAGCGGTAGAGGATGACGGCGATCTGCTCGCGGGTGATCGGATCGTTCGGGGCGAACGTCGTTTCGTTCACGCCCTTGACGATGCCGTTCTCGGCGGCCCAGACAATGGCCTTTGTGTACCACTGGCCGTCGGCGACATCCGCGAACGGGATGGCGGCGCTGGTCTCGGGCTCACCGGCGATGCGGTAGAGGATCGTGACGAGCTGGGCGCGCGTCAGGCTGCCTTCGACATCGAACGTGTCGGCGGCAACGCCGTTCATGTAGCCGTTTCTCACCATGAAGTCGATGCCGTCATGATACCAGACGTTCTCCTCGACATCCGTGAACGCTGCGCTCGGGCAGACGGCGTTGTTCAGGGCCTCGCGGGCGGCAGCCAGAGCGGCGTCGACCTCAGCGGGCGTCTTTGCGGCCTCGATGGCGGCAGCGGCGTCGGCAAGAGCCTTGTCATACGCTTCCTTCGCGTGGCCGGTCAGGCCCTCGCCGTTCTGCTGGAGCTGAGCCAGCTCGTAAGCGGCGGCATACTTGGCAGCGGCCAGAGCGGCCTCCTCGGCCTTTCTCTGGGCCTCTTCGGCGGCCTTGCGCTCAGCCTCGGCGCGCTCGGCCTCTGCCTGTGCCTTGGCGAGGTACTCGACGAGCTCGGCCTTGATGCGGACGATCTCTTCATAGGCCTCAGCCATCTTCTTTGCATACTCGGCAGCCTGCGCAGCGGATGCGGCGGCTTCCTTGTTGGATTGCTCGGCAGCCTGCATAGCCAGCTCCGCGGCGGACTTGGCGTCCTCGGCGGACTTGCGGGCCTCCTCGGCGGCCTTCTGCGCTGCCTTGGCTTCCTCTGCGGCCTTCTCGGCGGCTTCGCGGTCCTCAGCGGCGGAGGCGGCGGCCTCCTCAGCCTTCTTCCGGGCCTCTTCGGCCTTCTTCTCGGCTTCCTCGGCAGCCTTCTCGGCATCCTCGGCAGCCTTCTGCGCCTTCTGAGCCTTCAGCATGGCCTCGGCGGCGTCGGCAGCAGACTTCGCAGCCTCTTCGGCGGAAGCAGCGGCCTTTCCGGCCTCCTCAGCGGACTTGGCAGCCTTTTCGGCGGCCTTTGCGGCAGCCTCGGCAGCAAGCGTGTTGTTCGCGGCGGCAGCGGCGGCGGCGTCCTCGGCAGCCTTCTGGGCAGCCTCGGCACCGGCCTGTGCAGTCTCGGCGGCAGCCTTCGCGGCCTCGGCCTTCTCCTGCGCAGCCTTGGCGTTCTCGAATGCCTTGCGGGCATCCTCGGCGGCCTTCTGTGCAGCCTCGACAGCCGTCAGCAGATCGGTGTAGTCCTTCTCGGCCTTGACGAGCTTGTCGTAGTTGCTGACCTCGGGCTGCAGGCGCGTGGGCAGCGCGTCATAGGCAGCGCGGGCAGCGTCAATGGCGTCCTTGCTGTTTTCGTCCACCGTGCCGATGGCATCGATGAGGCCTTCGACTTCCTTCACGGCAGCGGCGTCAGCCAGCGCAGCGTAGGTCTCCTCGGCCTTTGTCAGGGTCTCATAGTTCGTAACGAGCTTCTTCTGCTCGTCGGTCAGCTTGTCATACGCAGCGCGGGCGGCCTCGATGGCGTCCTTGCTGTCGAGCGTGACTTCGCCGATGGCATCGATGCGGGCGATGACGACCTTCACCGGAGTCGGGAGGGTGTCGCCGCCGGCGACCTTGCCATAGACCTTCCACTCCATGATGCCGACGCCGTTATAGTCGTTGGCCTGCTTGTTCAGCTTCACACGGAGGGCGGTGGTGGTAATGGGATCGAATGTGGTCTTGTTGAACTTGTCCATCTCGCGGCCGAGACCCTCGGCGTTGGGAACGGACTTCCAGTTGCCTTCCGCATCGAGGTACTCGAATTCCACGGACTTCGGCACCAGAATGCCGCCGCTGGTGTATTCGCCCTCGGTGCCGTCGTACCACAGATAGAGATCGGTGGAGTCGATGATGACCTCGCTGCCCCAGGTGTAGGTCACGGTCTCATAGGAAGACGTGTTGCCCCAGGTGCCGTAGCGCGGCTTGGACGGGTTGTAGGAGTTGGAACGGACGATGCCGTCGTTCACGGCGGACAGGGACTCCCAGCTGGAGCAGAAGCTCGTGGTAACGGCAGCGGAGTAGGCGAGGTTGCCGTCCGCGCTTTCGAGACCGGCGATAACCGCATTCAGCTCCGCCGCTGCGGCATCAACCTGCTCCTGCGTGGCGGACGTATCGCTCAGAACGGCCTGTGCCTTCGCAATGGCCAGATCCAGCAGATACTTGCTGCCTTCGACAAAGAGGTTCGTGTTGATGCCCTTCGCAGTTGCGATGGCGTTCTTCAGTGCGGAGCGATCGACGAACTCACCGTAGCCGTAGACCTTCCACTCGATGACGCCGATGCCGAGCGTCTTCGGGTTCATGGTCATGCGGAGCTTCGTGGTAGTGATGGGATCAAAGCTCGTGGTGTTGTACCGGTTCAGCTCAATGCCGAGGCCGCTGACATTCGGGACCTCGTGCCACTGGCCGTCTTCCGCCAGATACTCGAGCTTGGCATCCTTCGGAGCGAAGTTGCCGTCGGTAAAGTAGTAGGCATCCGCGCCGTCGATGGTGACGGGCACATCCCAGGTGTACATGACCCATGCTGCGTCGCCCTGCGCGCCCTGCCAGTTGTGCCAGACGCCGTGGCTCGTATCACGGGAGCTGCTCGGGTCGAAGCCGTCGTTCAGGCCGGCAACGCCGCCGAGATCGGACGGAGTGTTGATGATGGCGGTCGGGGTCGCGAACAGAGCAACATTCTTGCGGTCGCCCTTCACGACGATGACCTTGACGGCCACGCGGGTCGTCTGCGTACGGAGCGTGCCGTAGGCCTCGAACTCACCGGCCTGTGCATACTTGTCTTCGGAGATCTCGTCCCAATCGACTGCGCCGCCGGAGTAGGTGCCGTCGTCACGGACAGCGACCACGCCGTTCGGCAGCGTCGGCGCGACGCCGACCTGCGTGATGACGGTCTTCACGCGCTGGATGCCGTCGGCGGCATCCGTCATGGTGACGGTGACTTCCGTGGAGGAGGTCTTGTCCTCGTCGGTGACAGTCAGGCGGACAACATACTCGCCGCCCTTGTCGACGCGGAGCTTGGCTTCCTTCTCGTTCGGATTGCCGATCATGGCATTGCCGCCCTCGGGCTGACTGACCAGCTCCCAGTGGAAGCGCGGGACGCCCTGATACAGCGGGTCGACCGTGGCTTCGGCCTTGAGATCGGCAACGGTCGGATTGCCGACAACGGGCGTGCCGGTCGCGGAATTGATCGTCGGGGCCAGACGCTCGGGCGCTTCGCCGACAACGAGAGTCTTTTCGACCTTCGTGGACTTCTCGCCGTCGCTGACGGTCAGGGAGATGACATACTCGCCAGCTGCGCTGACGTTGAACTGCGTTGTCGGAGCGGTGTCGCTGCTCAGGAATGCGCTTGCGCCCTCGCCTGCGAGGCTCTCAAAGGCCCACAGATAGGTCAGGCTGTTGCCGGGATAGCCGTCGTCGGAGGCAACGGCCGTCAGGGTGTAGGTCACGATGGCCTGCAGATCGTCGCTGGAGACCTTGATGGCGGCCTGCGGAGCGGCATTCTCGCCGTTCGGATCGGCCGTGATGGTCACGACATTGGTCTCACCGGCGGGCATGGTGATGGTCGCGTTGGCCTCATTGTTCTTCACATAGACCTGGCTGACCTTTTCGCCGTTGACGTTGATGGCATAGAAGCCATCCTTCAGGCCGGCGCCGCTCAGAGCGATGTGGGAAACATGGCTTGCAGCGGTGTAGCCCTTGACGTTCAGCTCGATGGAGCTGCCGTCCATAGCGAACTTTGCGCTGGTGATGGTGTCCTGCGTCGTTTCGACGTAGATCTTCTGGTCGAGGATGTTGACGCGCTTGCCGAAGCCGTCAGTCGGGATGACCGTGTAGGAGGTCTCGTCGGCAGTGACGTTCGCGCCGTAGCCATACAGGCCGAAGATCGGATCGTTCACGACGTCCGCGCTGATGCGCAGCAGGGAGCCGTACAGGCCCTCGTCGCTTTCGCCGGAGAAGTCCTGCCAGCCGTTGTTCATGACGCGGGTGCCGCCGTCGTTGACGTTCATCGCGCCGTAGCCGCCCTTATACATGTTGTAGCGCCAGGAAACGTTGCCGACATACTTGTCGGAGATCTGGCCCATGTTGATGGCGTTGAAGTTGGAGATCTTGGCCGCGTAGTTCACGCGGGCAGCCCATGCGGTGGTATCGCCGTCCTCGAGCTCCTCGTAGCGCATCCAATCGTCCATGATGGAGCCTGCAAGGGAGGCGGTGTACTGGAAGTTCCACCAGCTCTCGCCGCCGATGAAGACCGGGTCGGCGTACTGGTACCAGGTGGGCTGGATGCCGCGCATCGCGCGGGTCTTGTGGTTGGCCATGCTCATGGCACTGTAGGCGTTCTTGGCGGCGTCGCTGTCCGGCCAGTACTTCGTCAGGGCCTGGATGGCGGCGAAGGCGCCCTCTTCACCGGTGTTGTCGTAGGCAAACTCGGAGCCGTACGGATAGGTGGCGTTGATGCAATTGTTCGCCTTGTTCCATGCAAACCGCTCCTGCAGGTTAAAGGCCTCCTCGTCCATACCCTCGGCATAGAGCGCCTCGATCATGTCGGGGATCTGCTGCTCGCCGTAGAAGCCGATGGCGCCGGTGCCGACGCGGTTGGAGTAGATGCCGTATGCCTTCTCCAGATACCACGCTGCAGGCTTACGGTACTCAATGAGGTCCGGATAAGCCTTGACGATGCGGTACATGTTGAAGAAGCCGGTGGCCTCCATTACTTCGGAGAACGTACGGGTGTACGGGCCGCTGGAGGTGCTGTAAGCGCCGGAAGCGGACAGGTAGTTCGCAACGATGAAGTTATCCTGGGTGTTCTTCATGTAGGTGTTCCACATGAAGTCGATCAGGTAGGTCTCGATGGACTTGACCTGCTCGGCATCCGGGTTCAGATAGTTCTTCATGGCGATGAAGTTGATGTTGTCATGGCTCCAGTCATCGCCCCAGTGGTTGCGCTGGTTGGAATCTCTGCCGCTGGCAAAGTACCAGTCGCTGTAGATGCCGTAGGTCGGGCTGTCAGGATTCGTGTCCTGCGTCTCATTGACCATGAAGTCGGCATGCGTGTCGGATGCCTGATCCAGCTCGGTCAGAACGTTGAACTCGAACTGCGTGAACTTGCTGACCCATTCGTCACCGACCTTCAGCTTGTACTCGACGCGAACGCTGTTGTTGCCGATGCAGCCGAAGTGCAGGTCGTAGATGTGGTGCTGCTCGCCGTCGACGGTCTTCGTCTCGACGAAGCTCACGGATTCCTCATAGCCCTCGTTGCCGTCATGCAGGCCGCGGCCGGTACGGCTGTTGTTGACCATACCGGAACGGTGCTCCGGCGTATGCGCTTCGTCGAACGGATCGTTCTCGTGCACGCACTGGATGTCGACGGAGTCGACCTTGATGAGGCTGTCATCATAGTGCAGGTCGAGGCGCGTGTCCATGTTCAGAGCCGTCTGGAAGCCCGGGACCGCGATGGCGTCGATGAGGCCGTTCTGATAGAGGATAGAGCGCATGTTCGTCTCGCGCTGCTCGATGGAGTCAGAGGCGTTGTTCGGGCTCTCGGCGCTTTCCTGCGGGGTGTTGTCGCCCGCGCGGACAGCAGAGAACTTGAACTGGTAGGTCTGGCTCTCACCCGGCTCGAGGATGAGGCTGGTCGCATCTTCAAAGTAGCTGCGGCCGGTCTTGTGGATATCCTTGGAGTGGATGTAGTAAACGCTCAGGCCCGGCTGCCATTCGCCGGAGTCGCCCGTCCAGTTGGAGAACGTGCTGCCGGTACGGTTGTCGCTGACGCCGTTGTTGCTGCCGATCCAGTTATCCACATACTCGATGCGGGCACCGGAGGTGGCGACCGGCGTGAAGAGGATGTAGTTGCCTTCGCCGCTGCAGCGGATCGCATAGGCATAGCCGCTGTCCGCGCCTGCAAAGGTATGGGCCGTGACGCGCTCGGAATAAACGCTGTTCTGGTTCGTGTACTTGTTGTTCCACGGCATCGGCAGGCCGACGTCGCCGAATTCCAGATACGCACCACTCTTGTTCTTCAGGGTGATGGTCCACAGCAGGGAGCCATCCTCGGTATCCATATCATAGGTGGACTTCACATCGAAGCCCTTCATGGTACGGTCCGTCGTGGAGCTCAGGTCCTGGCCGATGAAGTTGACCTCGACCTTCTTGTCGCTGACAACGGTCTTCTCGATATAGGGGTTATCGGAAGCGATGTTGGAAGCGGTAGTCGAGCCGCCGGCTGCGAGGGTCTTGTTCGTGTCGACCTCGACAAAGCCGGTGTTGTCGGCGGGGAAGCTGCCGTCCGCGCTGGAGCGGACGGAGAAGATCATTTCGCCCATCCACTGATGCTGCACACCGTTCTGGGGACGGGTGTCATTGGGGAGGACGAAGTTGATCTCACGATTGCTTCGATTTCTGGGATTATTCACGATGTTGAGCGTAGAAATCTGTCCGAGATCACCGACAGAGATCTTCAGACTGTCATTTGCAATTTCGTTCGCTGCAGCCTTCGCCGTCACGCCGAGGCCCGGCAGGATGCCGGAGAACAGGGACGCGACCATGACGATGGTCAGCACGATCGAGATCACACGTCTGGGCAGGTGGTTCACTCTTTGCATGAAATGTTCTCTCCTTTCAGATTCTATAGTCCTTTCGAGTTCCGTCGAAAATGCTAAACGTTTAACATTTGCGGTGAAAAAATATCGCCCAACAGGGCAGGCTGGTATCCTGCGTGGATTCCGATCCAGGAATGACCCGTTCCAGCTTGTAACAGCTTTGTCAGCGCACGCTTTCCCTCCTTCCGCAGGCATTTTTGTACGATATTACCATACAAACCGCCTGATAAAGCCGAGCTGCCGGACAAACGGTGTGCGAAGCCTTGGCGCGGGCATTCCTTGCCCTGCACGCAATGACGAGAGAGCCTCGTTGCTGATGACATCTAGCAGGATACTTCGCCGCAGTCGGAAAACACTTCCCACTGCTAAACGTTTAACAAACTATGTTTGAACTATACCACGTTTGAATCCGCTTGTAAATCCGCAAAAATATTTTTGGAGCTTTCCATAAAATCGTACCGATTGATTTGTGCGAATTGCTGAATCAGCTTGCTGCAGAGCCCATATTTCTCCCTCTACCTTCACAAAAATTGGCCCGGAGCACGGCAGAACGCCGCAGTCCGGGTCGATATGGATATCTTATAACATGACTACAAATTCAGGCCGTTTCGTGTTCCGTAACAGGCTTTTCATGTTCCGCATCCGCACAGCGGCGCACGCAGGCGGCATACGTCAGCGGGAACGTGCCCTGCAGCACATGGTGCTGCACGACCTTCCAGCCGTGTCTGCGCAGGAACTGCAGAAACTCCGCAGGCGACCACTTCCAGCGCAGCGGGAACCCGGCACGGCGCATCAGCCAAAGGCGCAGCCTTGCAAGCCTGCCCTCCCCCGCATGCGTAAACGTCGGCACGATGAGCAGACCACCCGGCGCGAGCACGCGCGCAGCCTCGTCGAGTGCCTTGTCTGGCTCCGGCAGCAGGTGGAGCACATTGGCAGCGATGACGACCTCGAAGCTGCCGTCGGCATAGGGCAGATAGCGCATGTCCTGAACAGAGAAGTGCAGCTTGCGGGAATGGGAATGGCTTCGTGCCACGTCGATCATCCCGGCAGAGGCATCCGTCGCCTCGATAGAGGCCGCCTCGTGCACGATCCCGTGCGCGATCACGCCCGTCCCTGTTGCCAGCTCCAGCACGGTGCGGTCACGGACGGCCGGACGGATCCACTCGAGCATCTGCGCATAGGCCTCCTGATCCGCGCGCACGAAGTGCGAATACCGCCGCGCATGGCGGTCCCAGAAGCTTTGTTTCTCCATGCGTTTTCCCTCTTTCGGTTAGTTGTTTCTAACTAAAGTTTACTCCGCAGCGGGCAAAATGTCAAGCCCCATCTTGTGTTTTGTGGGAAAAACCGTTCAGGTGCAGCACCGCGCCTTCCTGCGGGGAGCGGACAGCCGGGCCCGGCGCTGCACTTGCGTTACGAACGGGACGGCGTTAAAATGGTGCCGGTCCCCGAATTGTCATTGCGAGGGCGCTTTGCGCCCGTGGCAATCTCGGGAAGGCACTGCCGACTCGTACCGGCCGCCGTTAAAACGGAACCGGTCCCGACGGGGCTTGTAGCGGCGCTCACTGCGCAGCCGTTGGCGGCTTTGCCGCCTTACGGATGCGGC
>ERZ826764.3462-NODE-3462-length-12533-cov-2.883395_pt1 | contig 12533 bp, 9 predicted proteins | sample MGYA00519870_ERZ826764 | MGnify/ENA primary metagenome ERZ826764 (study PRJEB31778, sample SAMEA3449239) | human gut metagenome | biome: human gut; feature: human-associated habitat; material: faeces | place: United Kingdom | collected 2010/2012 ...
TCGCTGAAAGACGGCGAACGTTTCTATGGTGGTGGCAGTACCAGTCGCGACCATATTCAACATCGGGGCGAACTGTTGCGTATGTGGACTACTTACCAGCATACCGAGATTCCGATGCCTTTTATGATCAGTTCCGAAAATTGGGGTATTTTCAACAACACGACACGGAAAAATTTCTTTGATATCGGCAACTACCAGTCGGATGTTTTCTCAATCTATAATACGACGGACGAGGTGGATTTCTATTTGATGTTCGGTAATTCGATGCCCGATGTGATCAACTATTATACGGCTATTATCGGTCGGCCTTACTTGTTGCCGAAATATGCATACGGATTGTGTTTCGGTCCGAATATGCTGGAAGACCAATTCGATATTTTGAATGATGCTGTACGTTTCCGTGAGATGGGTGTCCCTTGCGACTTATTCTGGCTCGAACCGCAATGGATGGAGAAACGTTATGATTTCTCGACTAAAAAGAAATGGAACTATCAGAAGTTTTCGGCTGAAGCTTATTGGGATTCTACTCGCTATCCGAAGAAAGAAAACCATCGGCTGCTTATCGGCCGTCTGCATGGGATGGGGTATCACATGGGGCTTTGGCTCTGTATCGAGTATGATCTGAGCGTTCCGGAGGAGGATGCGTTGGCGAAGGCGATGGGGAAGCCTCTTTCCGGGCAGGAGCACTGGATGGATCATTTGAAGAACTTTGTGGATAATGGTGTAGACGGTTTCAAGATGGACCCGGCACGTACGATAGACGAACATCCGAATTTCAAGTATTATAACGGACACACCGATAAAGAGATGCATAACTTGAACCAGATTCTTTTGCCGAAGCAGATGTATAAGATGATGCGTGAACACACTGGACTCCGTTCTTGGCATCATTATACTGCCGGGTGGTCGGGAACGCAGCATTGGAGCGCTTCCACCAGCGGTGATAACGGGGGAGGGCGTACGGCTCTGTTCGACCAGTTGAACTTGGGTATGAGCGGTTTTCTCAATACTTCTTGCGACGTGATGAATGTCAATAAGGACGAGGAACTGCAGAGTCTTCATTTCGGCCTCTTCTTGCCATGGGTGCAGATCAATAGTTGGTATTCGTTGCATCAACCGTTCTATTTCCCAGAGAAAGAAAAGAAAATGTACCGGGATTATGTGAAGTTGCGTTATGCGTTGATGCCCTATATTTATTCGGCAGCATTGGAAGGGGCACAGACCGGTATGCCGATTGTACGCTCCATGCCTTTGATGTTTCCTGATGACCGTAAGACGGATGATATGGTCTATCAGTATATGTTTGGCCAAAGTTTTCTGGTCGGTATCTTCAGTGATTCGATCTACTTGCCGAAAGGGAACTGGTTTGACTTTTGGACAGGTGAAAAATTGGCTGGCGGTAGGGAAATCAAGCATGCAATACCTGATAACCGTGCAGGGTTGCTGTTCGTACGTGAAGGGGCGATCATACCGTTCCAAAAAGATATGCAATTCATTGGGGAGGAACCGTTGGATACTTTGATGGTGAAAGTATTTCCCAAAGATGTCTCTTCCTATACGATGTATGAAGATGATGGTAAAACATATGATTATGAAAATGGAGCGATTGCTACAACCCGTTTTGAATGTAAGCAGAGCGGGCGGACAGTAGAGTTTACTGTTTTCCCAGTGGAAGGATCGTATAACGGCATGTGCAAAGCACGGACATACGAATTGGAGATCGACGCTCCGCAGCGCCCGTCGGAAGTGCTAGTAAACAATGTTCCGATAATGGATTGGCAGTATGGCGACGATCACAAGGTACGTTTCAGTTTGCATCAGGAAAATAACGAGTTGATAAAAGCTATGCTTCGTTAGTTCAGTTCGCTTCGCTTTTCATTTTGATAATATTCGATTATGTATAGGGTTTTAGCTAAAGATGGACAGATAGGGAGTATGACAGGACGATCCGGATTCCATTCCGGATCGTCTGTTATCATTTCGGAAAGCGGACCGGCATGCATGAGTATGAGTCGTGTCGATGTGATGGCTATCGCAATAAATGATTTTTCGGCAGGCAGTAATACAAAATGTCCTTCGTCCACATCGGCAACCGGCGTCTGGTTTTGATTATAGATGACCAGTTTTCCGGAAGAGACAAACAATAAGACATTGCCGGTGTCATCCGTATTACATAAAATTTCGCCCGCTTTTCCTATTTTACATTCAAGCTGGTTCAGGACGTTTCTTGTCATATTTAATCAATCAGGAATTATCCGAACTTATCATTGTTTCCGTTTAGGCAGATACTGAAGCATCCCTTTTGAGTATTCAATCTGATGCTTCCCATTTTCGTCAGCGTATATCACGTAGTATTCGATCTCAGGTAAGGAATCTGCCATTTGCCGGGCTTTTTCCAAGCCCATTGCCATAAATGCAGTGGCGTAAGCATCGGCAGTCATACAGTCATTAGCAACGATTGTTGCGCTCAACACGCTTTGTTCGGCTGGATAACCGGTACGTGGATCGATTGTATGGGCATATTTTTTACCGTCTTTGATATAAAAGTTGCGATAATTGCCTGAAGTGGCAATCGCGCCTTTTTTACATAGTTGGACGATTTCGTCATAATTATTTTTGATGCCGTCCGGATCGTCTTCCGGGAGATTGATACCGGTACGCCAGCATACGCCATTCTGATTGACACCCTTTACTACCACTTCGCCTCCAATCAAAATCATATAGTTTTCCACTCCTTCTTTTTCAAGCAGGCGGGCGATCACGTCACAGGAATATCCTTTGGCTATGGCGGAGCAGTTCAATAGCAGACGGGGATCGTCTTTCACGACCTTTTTGCCTTCCAGATGTACTTTTCGGTAGCCTACAAAAGTTTTGAGGCTATCGATCATAGCAGGTGTCACACTGTCCTTTTTATTGAAACCGAACCCCCAAAGATTAACCAGAGGGGCACAGGTGATATCGAAAACACCATCTGAATTGCGGGAAACTTCCATCGACTTGTTAAATACCTCCGTGAACCATTCGTCTACTTCCACCGCTTCGTTATTATTCACTTTTGCGATGATCGAATTTGGGTTGAAGGGATTCAAGGACAGGTTGAACTTTTGCAACTCGGCATCGATTTTATCCGTTAAAATATGGGGCGCTTCATATTTGATCGTATATAGGGTATGAAACACGGTACCACTTTCTTCGTAATATTGTTTTTTGTCTTTACACGAGACAAAGAACAGAATTCCTAAAATAACTGATAAATAAATTTTCTTATGCATTTTTCTATTGTTTAGTCGGTTGCAAAGATAGTGTAAATCTTTGAGTACTACTTTATCTGTATAAAATAGCAAAATAATATACTTCCTCGAATCTCTTGTTTTTGGGTAGAGAAGTCAGATACAGTTGTTTCGGATTTTGTTCTTTAATGCACATCCCGGACATCCTTGACAAGGATTGTCTGTTCCGGTGGGATGTGTAAAGAACTTATATATTTTCTTTCCGATATAGAAAATAACGATAAGGCCGATGATGAAAACTGCTATTTCCTGCCACATAAAGAAGGTGTATTAATTAAACAGGTTCATAAAGAAGTGCCCTGTCTGATAGACTACGCATGAGACGAACCACGCAAGTACGCAAGTATAAACAATTACAAATATACCCCATTTCCAGGAGCCGGATTCGTGGACAATGGCCGATATTGTAGCGATACAAGGGAAATAGATCAGGACAAAGAGCATGAAACTCAGTGCGACCAAAGGTGTAAAGACCAATTCTCCCTCGGCATTTTTATCCTGTTTTAATCGTTCGGTCAAGACCTGGCTATCATCCGACTCTCCTGTATATAAGACACTCAGTGTGCTGACGACGACTTCTTTGGCGGCCATACCGGTCAATAGGCTGACACTCATCTTCCAGTCGAAACCCAGTGGATGGAGTATCGGTTGTATGGCTTGGCCGATACGGCCGATGTAGGATTTCTGCTGATGGTCCATCGATTTCAGGCGTTCTAGTTCAACGATGGTTTCCGCTTTGTCTTCCGGGTTCGTGTCGGACTGTTCCACTTCGGCGATCTGCTTCTCAAAAACATCTCCGTTTTCCGAATGACGAGGAAAATATCCCAAGAACCAGATGATGATAGAAGCGATCAAGATGACCCCCCCCATCTTGTGCAGATATTGCTTGGCTTTTTCCCACATATGAATCATAATTGATTTACCTGTCGGCATGCGGTAAGGAGGAAGTTCCATCACGAAAGGTACATCTTCGTCCTTAAAAAGGAAGCGCTTGAACAGACGTGCCATTAAGACGGCAAGCAGAATACCCGAAGCATAGAGGATCAGCATGACCGTTCCGGCCGTCTGGGGGAAGAAAGCACCTGTCAGCAGGACATACACCGGAAGGCGGGCACTACAGCTCATTAACGGGTTTACCAGCATGGTGATCATCCGGCTGTTACGGCTTTCGATCGTACGAGATGCCATGATAGCCGGCACGTTGCACCCGAAGCCCATCACAAGCGGGATAAACGATTTGCCGTGTAGCCCCATCTTATGCATGATCTTGTCCATGATGAAAGCGGCGCGCGCCATGTAGCCGGAATCTTCCATAAAAGAAATGAAGGCATACAGTATCAATATGTTGGGCAGGAATACGATAACGCCTCCCACGCCTCCTATAATGCCATCGACCAGTAAATCCTTCAACGGGCCTTCGCTCATGTTTCCACGTACGAACTCTCCGATCCAGCCAACAAACGATTCGATCCATTCCATCGGGTATTCTCCCAAGCGGAAAGTGGCTTCGAACATGATCCACATGAAAAGGATGAAGATCGGGAACCCCAACACTTTATGGGTTACGAACAAATCGATGATCTGGGTGCTTGTCGCTTCTTTTATTTTGTTTTGCTCGTAGGTCTCACGCAGTGCACCGGAAATAAAACCGTAGCGGGCATTGGTGAAGGCTGTCTCACAATCTTCTTTCAGAAGGGTTTCGATTTGAGCGACATTGCGGTCGCGTTCGTGGATGACTGTTTCGGAACCAGGCATTGACTTGACGAATGATTCCACTTCCGGATCGCCTTCTAGCAACTTGATGGCAAGGTAGCGCTTGGAAAGGCTTTTGGATACATTTCCGTTCAGTTTCAAAGCATGCCTTACTGGATAAATGGCCTTTTCCAATACATCACCATAATTGATATGGATATGGCGGAGTACGGGATCTTCTTCTTCGTAGACCTTTATGACGCGGTTGAAAAGTTCTTCGATACCGAAGCCGGTCTTACTGATGGTCGGAACAATCGGCGTACCGATCATCCTTGAGAGAGAGTTATGGTCGAACTTATTTCCGTGTCGTTCCAGTTCGTCGTACATGTTGAGGGCGATAACCATACGTACGTCCATATCGATCAGTTGGCAGGTCAGATACAGATTGCGTTCCAAGTTGGATGCATCGACTACATTGATTACGATGTCTGGCTGTTCTTCATTCAGATGCTTGCGAACATAGAGTTCTTCAGGGGTGTAAGCCGATAGGGAATAGGTCCCCGGCAAGTCTACGATTTTGAAGGTATAGCCATTCTGATGGAATGTCCCGGCTTTGGCGTCGACTGTCACGCCGCTGTAGTTACCGACATGCTCGTGTGCACCGGATGCGAAATTGAATAAAGATGTTTTACCGCAATTGGGATTTCCGACTAATGCGACATTGATGGTTTTACCTTTGTGCATGGCCATAGCCTGTAAACTCTTGCCAGATGTTTGGATATAAGAATCCACCGGGCGGTTTTCCTGTTTTCCGGTACTGGCTTCTATGAATTCAGCCACACTGACGACTTCTATCATTTGCGCATCGTTTCGTCTTAATGAAACGTCGTAACCCATTACACGGTAGTGTATAGGATCTTTAAGCGGTGCGTTCTGGATGACATCAACCTCTTTTCCTCTGATAAACCCCATTTCGATAATGCGCTTGCGGAATGCTCCGCGTCCCATTACCTTTACTATAACCCCTTTTTCGCCTGTACGAAGTTCTGATAGTCTCATCTTTTTAAAATCTTGCGCAAAGGTAGCATGAAATGGTAATATGGTCAATACCGTATTGTAGGTATTTTTTTGTTAGTTTTGTCTCCGTAAAGGCTTTAAAATATGACTATGTGGAACAATGTTATATTATGTTTGGGGTCCAATACGGATTGCGAGGCGAATCTAAAGTTGGCGGTCAGTCTGTTGCGTGCTTATTTCGGATCGATCCGGTTCTCTGAAGCGATTTATACGGAGCCGATAGGTTTATCCGATTCCGGCTTATTCTTGAACCAAGTGGCTGTTGCCGGTACGAATGCTTCGCTGGAAGAGGTGAGGCGGGCTGTGAAGGCGATGGAAAAGCGATTGGGACGCATGTCGGACAGTAAGCAGAAAGGGAAGATTCCGATCGATATAGACCTGCTTTTATGGAATGGAACAATCCTGAAACCTGCCGATTGGGAAAAGGAGTATGTGCAACTACTCTTCCGGTTTGTTGCGGATTAGGAGACATAACCCATAGCTTTACGATGGCTAATGCATAGCTTTAAGCGTCGTAACCCATAGCTTTGGTTATTGTAACTTATCGTCCTTTGTTATCGCTCTGTAGGTGCAGGGTTATAAACGGGGCAAATAGGAAACCAGCTTTTCCGCTGATCCTGATCAGACCGTTGATACCTAAGCAAATGAATGTGGAGATCGGGTTGGAGCGATCCGTGTTGTAGAAACCTTTTCCTATCCGGACTTGATAACCGAAAGGTTTTGCCAGCGAGCGATATGTTTCGATGGGTAAGATGCGTTCTGTCCAATTCCCGTTTCGTGGATCGCAGGTGTTGAAAGCATCTTTCAATAGAGGATAGGAACCGGTCTTGACAGCCTTGTGGATATGTGGGAAGGTAAGTCCGCGCGTCTTTCGTGCAGCTTCTTTCGCTTCGGCAGGGGAAAGGGCCGGAAAGTGCAGTTGGATATAATGCAGACGTAAAGCATAATATTCCTTTTCCCAAATGGTCATAAGCCGATGCAGCCTTCTTTTCACATACGGGTTAAAAGGTGTAGAGGCCGTTGTAAACAACATTTGCATCTTGTTGTCGATGGCAACCAAATTGGCGAAAAAAGCCGACAGGTCGTAAACATGTTCGATCAGGTCGGTCGCGATCAGCAATTGTGGCTTGACTTTATTTGCCGAGCACCAATCTGCTAAGGTGTCTGAGTCTCCATGAAGAATAATGTCAGGTCCTGTATTGACCAGCTCTTTCAAGATGCGGATCGTATCGACGGAATCCGGATTGAGGTCGATGTAGATGACTCGGCCGATTCCGGCTTGTTTAGCAAGTATACTCAGGAAGCCGCTTCCGCCACCATAGTCGATAAGTGTTATCTCCTCCGGTGAGCTACCGATAGATTCCAGTCCTTTAAGGAGACAGTCCGCATAGATTTTCATGTAATAGGATAAAACTGGTTTCAGCCGGGCAATATAACGTTTGTTATATTTACTGATAGGCAATCGTTCGTAATCGATAGCCTTTAGTTGGCTAATCAATGCTTGTGCTGCTTGTCGGATATCATACTTCATAGATCAAATGTAAGAGGTGTTCGCCTTGATATTGATTGGAATAAGTCGGATAAAGAAAGTCGCGGCGCTGCTCGATCGACTCCGGAGCCATATCGGTATGCATCAATTTCCGACAGATGCAGACCATTTCGTCCGGAGTGTCGGCGATATGGCAGAGCGATTCCAGTCCGCTACCTGCTATCATCAGTCGGTTGACCACTGTATGGCGTCCGGCAAACAGGCTGTTCAGTAGTTTTAGTTTCAATCCGGTTGCCTGAAAAGTAATCAAGGCATGTATTTGTGCATTGTGTATCAAGTCGTTCATCTGTTCTTCTGACGGATTGGCTTCGATATGGATATTCGGATAGGGAGCTGCCGCTTTCAACAAAGAAGCCGGCGGATTCATACCGGCAATGATGCAACGGCAGTCCAGTTTACTGAACACGTTCCGGATAAGAAAGAGGGCTGCTTGTGTATTCTCTATTACGGATAGTTTACCATGATAGAGGATAAAATCGGAAGAACCCGGCTTGACCGTAATTTGGTTGTTGGTGTGAAAGCAAGGCATGAATTCGACCGGTTTGTCGGGGAACTGGTGCCGGAGGTAGTCAGCATCGGTTGTTGAAACGGCAATCATCAGATCGGCATGTTTCAGTATTTTCTGATAATGTTTGAATCGCCAAGCCTCTATCCGGAAGAAGCTTTTCCTGATCGGATGGCTCTCCGCCTGTGCCAGGTGATAATAATAGTCGTGTTCGATATTTGCTTCCCGGTAAATCTTTTTCCGGTTGTGTAGTCGCGGATCGTTTATGTAATAACAGCAATGGAGTCCTTCGAACAGGATCGGGTAATCGTTCTTCAACAGATTGGCGATCAGTTCAGGATGCTTGCGGCTGTATACGTTATAAGGCAGCAGGGTTATATTGGTACGTAGCCCTGTATGTCGCTTGTAATAAAATACCTTTTCGCAGATGGCTTCCAGTTCGGGCGAATGGGCACGTTCGTATTCGAAACAGTGTAAGATGATCTTCACACCGCACTGGTGCAGAGCTTTTATCTTATAATATACATCAATGATTCCCCCGTAGTTGGCAGGCCAGGGAATATTGAAAGCTATAATGTTCAGATACCTTTCCATGTCTGTCATTTGCTGTTTAGTCGGGTAAAGATACGCATAAATTGTTCAGCTTGTTTTTTACGGGAGAAACGTTCCACTGCTTCCTTATCCGTATTTATGTGTGTGTACCCATTATCCTGCCAGAACTGATAATGGTGCAGGATAAAACGAAAAGCTTCTTCGGCTGTCCGGGCTGCCAGTCCGGAACGGGTATTCCGGATGGTAGCTTCGAGGCAACTTTCGTCACTCTTTACACAGAGTAAAGGTTTCCCGACAGCCATCGATTCGAAAAGCTTGGTAGTCATAAATCCTTTTGGTCCGTCGGATGCAAAGGTATTGGCGAGTTGCAGCAGAATGGAACTGCGGTTTAACACGCCGGGAATCTCGGAAGCGGGAACATAGTCGAAAAAGTCCATATACCGGGCGACTGGGTAAGCGGTTGCTGCCTGCATGATGATCGCTTTTGATCCGGCGTCGACATACCATTGGATGCGGAACTGGTCTGGATCAATGAGCTTTTCACGATCTAACCGGCTAACGGCCTCGAAAAGCAATCGAGGGTCACGTGTCGCCAAGCTAATCAAACGTCCGGTATAGGTGATGACGAATTGAGAGGTCCGATGTTGTTCAGGATAGAAGAGCTCTGGATCGTAACCGTTGTAAACCAATTCTGTGTTAGGATTGTATGCTTGAAGTTTTTCCACATGCCAGGGGGAAATGGTCGTGACCTGATCCGCCTTTCTCAATGCATTATTTCTGTCCCGTAATAACTTATGACGGAATGTTTCCGTGATCTTTCTATCCAACCAGGAAAAGGTACGGAAGTTATGAGCGATATATTCGTTGGAAGCATATTGTTCGACTATGTCTCGAAGGTCGATTACTAACGGCAGATGATATTTCTCTGCTATATATTGGGCGGCCGGCAAGGGGAAAGTTCGGTATGAACTGCACAGGATACCGGCATATTCCCCTTCTTCCAGTAAACGGGAGGCGGCTTTTGCCATCTTCTTGTCTTTATAATGGAAAAAATAATCGAGTATGAATATGCATATCCACTCTAACTTTTGGAGGATTTTCCCTTTGGAATGAAAGAAATTTACATATGTGACAGGCGTTTCTCCTTTCAGGAAAGAGAACGTGCTGTCATCGATTTGCTCAGTGACAACGACAGGTTCCCATCTGGCCCGCCTCATATATTTGCATAAATAGCCCATTCTCGGTCCGAATGCAGGGGGAAACATATCACATAATATCAGTATCTTCATGATTTTATCAATTCTTCAATGATGGCGGCGAATAGTTTTCGTTGCCAGTCGACAGAGACATTCGGCTTGATCCGGGTGGTGATGGAGTCGTTATGCCAGAGCAACACCAGTTCGCCGTTGGCAGATGCCACCTGTTTGATGAGTTGTGTTGAGTAGGCAAGTGCTCCCTCATAGCCAAGATTCATATAAACAGGTTCGTTCAGGCTGCATTCCATGATTGCCAATGGGTGGAGAATAAGTGGCGAGATACGTTTATTCTCAGGATTAATCCAATGTACCGGACGAGATGTACCGAGGCGAAAACCGGCAACATCCGGATAGCCCATCGTGAAATCATCTGTAATACCTGCTTTTTCCAACCATACCATATCTTCCGGTTCGCGTGAGGCCAGATAATGATGCCGATTGTAAGTGACCGATTTTCCGGTCTGTCTCTCCAACAATTCTTTTTCCGTTGAGATGAGTGCCGGTGTTTTACCGGCATCGTAACTGGTATGCAGTCCAATCTGTACTTTTTCGGTTTTACAAAAGAGCAAAAGCTCTTGTAAGTCCTTTGAATGCAGTTTATAATGAGGCTTGTCATAAACGGATGAGCCACCTGACTTGATAAAAAACAGAGATTCACAACGGTTTTTTCCGATAACGGCCTTTAATTTGTTTCGTTGTTTTACAAGCCAGGGAAATGTGTAGAACGGATCTTCCTGTAACGGACCTTGAAACATCTTCCAGGCATGTTTCAGTCCTGTGCCTTTAACCGTTTCTCGTATCAGGTTGCGGAAAGTCCGGCAAAAGAAAGGAGCATCTACATCGTGTGTCAGCCATACTTTTTGTATGTGTGGGGGCAGTTCGACGGCTGACTGTACACGCGCTTGGCGTAACCAGCGTCGCAACAATTTACCGTATTCGTCGACTATCGGGCGATGAATGAATCCTGCTTTGAAGGGTAGGGATTCTGTTCCGAGGAAGCGACCGTGGATGTCCCGTATGTTGCGTTTCCGTATTTCTTCATATCGCGTCAGCAGAAAATAGGCACTGGCGATGATATCGGCATGTACCACCCAAGTATCCCCCTGCCATTCTATTTTGGGAGAACCGAAGAGCAGAGGTATGCCTTCTATCTCTTCCAGTGGTAGTTTGGGTATGGACTCGGCTGTCCCGTAAACTTCATCCCGGAAAAAGGGGGACGGGATGATGACTACGCGATAACGGGAGAATTTGTTGGGATCCGATGTGTAACCGACAAGACTGGCTAATACATCGGCCTTTTCTCCTCCTATCAGGAATTTGGTAATATAGGAAATAACGGCTTTCATACTGTCTTTCAACTTTACAGGAACAAACGGACTACTTCGAATGCTTCAGCATAAGGACAGCCAGCTTGTACACCGCGTGTTTTTGCCAGTGAAAAGATAAACTCTTCGGATAGATAGTCGCGTGTTCCTTGTGATTCGTATGCTTTTAATGCTTCGACTTTGGCTTGAATGTGCTCTCTATTCAGTTCAACGAAACATTGTGTGTTGAATGTCAGATTGTTCCAAATCAACTCGTAGCCCAGCAGTGTCGTGTTTTTGAAGGCGCGTAGGCCTTCTTGGGCGATCGTTGTATGATCCTGGTGAATGTCGTGTAGGCTTGGGATAAAGACCAAGTCAAAGCTGTTCGATTTTTTTAGGCGGATCAGTTCTTCCAATATTTCCTGCCGGACATATCCGAGTTTACGGACCTCATAATTGTAGATGATGAGGTTTTCAGGTGATATTCCCAATTGGGCAGTCGCTTTCTTGACTTCTGTCTTCAAAATATCTTTCGGAAAACCTTCGGGTACGGACTGCTGAGCGGTTGAAAAAGCGACATAGGTTACTTTCTTTCCCAGTTCGATAAGTTTGCTTATGGTTCCTCCCAGTCCTAATTCCCCGTCGTCCGTATGAGGGGCTAAAACCAGTATATTATTATAACTGTTTAATATCATAAATAATTTATCTGTTTATTATCCTTCCTATTTTTAAACAGGCTCTATTTAATAAACTTAATTTTCCTTTGGTTATTGTGAAGAAGGGGGTTTGAATTGCACCGAATTCACGGAAAAAACGTTCGACTCCCGGTATCATGGAACCTTCGAAATCAAATGTGTCGGTATATTGTGAAACATAACGGATTGCTTCCCACAAAATTAAACTGTGTGCTCCGGACTCCCGAAGAGTCGGATTTCCTCCACCAGCCAGATACCAGGCGGAACTTTCTTGCCAGACGATAAAAGCGACAGCATGCAAACGTCCTTTTTCGTCATAACCGCCCCATAAATCTCCCTGGTCCCGTTTTCGGCAAATATTGATCAGTTTGATTAAAACTTCCATATCTTCTTTGTTGGTGATCTGTTGACGTTTGAAGGTTTGTGCCTGTATCAACAAGAACTCTTCTATAGAAATTCCTTTTTTTACTGTGATATGATATTTGTCTCTGGCTTTTGTGATGTTCCGTCGGATATTGAAACTCATATTTCCCAATATTGCTTTTGTGTTTCGGATATCCTTCAACATATAGGTGTAGCGTGTTGTTTGTCGGTAACCTTCCCAATAGAATGG
>ERZ826764.3463-NODE-3463-length-12530-cov-2.927695_pt1 | contig 12530 bp, 10 predicted proteins | sample MGYA00519870_ERZ826764 | MGnify/ENA primary metagenome ERZ826764 (study PRJEB31778, sample SAMEA3449239) | human gut metagenome | biome: human gut; feature: human-associated habitat; material: faeces | place: United Kingdom | collected 2010/2012 ...
TGCCATCTTGTGCATATCTTCTTTTCTCTTTACTGCTGCACCAGTATTGTTTGCAGCATCAAGAATTTCGTTTGCAAGTCTCTCCTTCATGGTCTTCTCGCCTCTCTTACGTGAGAAGAATGTCAACCAGCGAAGAGCTAACGCCTGTCTTCTGTCAGGGCGAACCTCGATAGGTACCTGATAGGTAGCACCACCGATACGTCTAGCCTTAACCTCCAACTGTGGCATAATGTTGTTCATTGCCTCTTCGAACACTTCGATAGCGTCTTTACCAGACTTCTCTGCTACCTGCTCGAATGCGCCATAAACGATTTTCTGAGCAACACCCTTCTTACCATCCAACATAATGTTGTTGATAAGCTTTGTCACAACCTTGTTGTTGTAAACAGGATCTGCTAATACATCTCTTTTCTGAATATGTCCTTTACGTGGCACGTTACTTCCCTCCTTAACATGATTTAGCGAATACTAACAGCCGACACTGCTTCAAACGTATTCTCTAATATTAATTCATCGGTACTCACAATTGTTTAGTGTCCGCACCAGGTTAATCAGTGAAAATTAATCCGGCACTTCCCCAAATTAGTGAATTATTTCTTAGGCTTCTTAGCACCGTATTTAGAACGGGCCTGCTTTCTGTTGGCAACACCTGCTGTATCCAATGTACCACGAACGATATGATATCTGGTACCTGGCAAATCCTTTACTCTACCACCACGGATAAGAACAACGCTATGCTCCTGAAGGTTATGTCCCTCACCTGGAATGTAGCTTGTTACCTCAATACCGTTTGAAAGACGAACTCTGGCTGTTTTACGAAGAGCTGAGTTAGGCTTCTTAGGTGTAGCAGTACGAACAGCGGTACAAACACCTCTCTTCTGAGGGGAGCTCTGTGCTACCGTCTTCTTGTTCAGAGAGTTGTAAGTGTACTGAAGTGCTGGGGAGTTAGACTTCTTGGTAGAAACCTTTCTTCCTTTTCTTACTAACTGGTTAAATGTTGGCATTAATTTCACCTCCTGCGTGTTTTATTCAATATTTCCAAATTGTGGTACTTTTATTCATCGCCTCTTCCGTATCACTATTAGAATAGACAACGGGCTATCGCCTGCACGCCAAAAAAGGGCGCAAAAAAGCACACTCAATTAGTATAACGACGTCACCAAAACTTGTCAATACCCTTTGCATTATTTTTTCTTGTTATTTTGCGATGATCTGTTTTTTAGATGGATCCATTGAAGCTTGCCCTCTTGCAGTAGAAAATAGTTGCGCATTCCCTTAGCCGGAAACAAGCCATCTGCCTGTTTCGACAGCTTGCAGTCCCATTTCTCCACACCATTCTTTCGGTAGATCTTACACCCTTCTGTTGTAACCATATATATTTCTTTGTCTGCCATCGTAACATTTGTAAAGTCTGTGGTAACCTGACGTTCAAATACTTTACCGCCCGACGTGTTAAACAGATACATCCGTCCACTGCCTTTCTTGCTGCCGGCGGCAATCACTCCGATATAACGGTCATCATAAAAAGCACTCAGTATCTCTCGGTTCCAATCTTTTTTGAATACTTGTTTTGGCTTCTTCATATTCTTCCAAAGGCTGAAACCTTTTTCGCTGAAAAGCGCAGCATGATCTTCATCCAAATATTTCACCTCTGCGACAATGCGGTCCTTATACTCCTGCGCACCAACCAGGCAGTTCGTATTTTTGCCCACGTCTGTAAAATCGTAAAATGCCACCTGACTCTTAACTGCGCCACTGGTCACACAGATGCTTGCACAGATCACGCCCGTACCGTCCGGCGACAGATCGATCGAAACCGGGTAGCCTTCTTCTACGTTGGTTGGAATTTCCACGAGAAGCTTTTTATTGTCATCATACGGATTGTATACCTGGATCACATTAGATGACTGATCTTCTAACAATACAGCTACTACGCCCTGTTTGGAGACGCACGCCTGCAAGATCGGATAGTCTGTCGTCAGCTTCGTCCCGCTGTCACTTCCATTGTACACATATAAGGACTTCCCCTGTATATCTGCTACAACTGCATATTTCTCGCAAATATCTAATGCAGGATTCTCCATATCATAACTTCCATTCCACATTTCATTTCCATCACGATCTACTGCTGCCGCTCCGTCTCTGCTGTAGCGAAGCACCCCATTTTGATAGGCACTACATTTCATACCACTGCTTTTTTTTAGTGCGATCGTATTTTTCACTTCGTAACTGCTATATTGATGATTGACGTAAAAATAAATAACCGCTGCTAATATCACTGCCACCAATAGAATACAGGCGATACTCAAAAAAATCGTCCTTTTGATCTCTTGACGACGTTTCGTTACCACCTGAACATCTCTGGCTCTTCCTGCTAAAGTTTCCATTATAATTCCCCATATCTTCTATATATTATTGCTTTCAGATATAGTATAACTGATTTTTACGGTTCGGGCAATAAAATACACTGTCCAATATAGATCTCATCACTATTTTTAATCCGGTTGGTATTCTTGACCCGATCTAACAGGTCAAACGAATGATACTGCCGCCATACGATCTGACTAAGCGTATCACCCTTGCGGACTATATAACTTTCCATCTGCGAACCACCTGTAACTGATGCTGCCACCGACTGCTCCGGCGCTGTTGTCACTTTGGAGCCTGACTGAGCTGTCGCCTTCTGTCTTGCGGCGGTCTGTGTTTTTACTTTCTGTGCAGGAGTAGCAGTAGGTTTCACTGCGACATTATGCTGTGATGTTTCTCTGCTCTGCGGCTCCGCAGACTGCTGTGATGTTTCTCTGCTTTGCGGCTCCGCAGACTGCTGTGATGCTTCTCTACTCTGCGGCTCCGCAGACCGCTGTGATGCTTCTCTACTCTGCGGCTCCGCAGACTGCTTTGGCGCCTCGGTACTCTGTGTGCTCTGCAGCTCAGCCGTTTCCTTATCACGCAGTGCATCCGATACAACGAACTCACGGTTATTCTGTTCCTGCGCCGTTACATATCCGGATAACGTCTGAATAGATTCTTCCATGGCCTGTATCTTGGAAAGACTTTTCACAAGAAGATTCGCTCCCATCAATACCATAAAAAACAAAATGACACCTGCGCTCCACGCAACCATCTGCATGCGTTCCTGTCTGGTCTTCTTTTGCCGGATCGTACTGCGGATCGCATCCGTGACCTCATCCTCATAGTCTGCTTCCCCACTGATCTCTTTCTGCTCCCGCAGCATATATTCCTGCATTTGTGGATTTTTGGCAAAATAAATATAATAACCGCTCAACTCTTCAAATGCTCCATCTTCATAAAAAAAGACTTTTTCTTCTTTTTCGGATAAGTCTGCCAAGAATAAGATCCTGCTCATTTCTCCAAATTGTTCTTCCTGAATATGACGAACCTGCTTGTCCACTTTACTGTTCCACATACCAACGCCAAGACCCCAGCCAAGCACTTTTGCACCGGCGAAATATTTATGTATGTCCTCGTATAACTTGTCCCACTGTGCATCCCCAAGGGCCCCTGTCTCGGGATCAAGTTCCACCTCTATGCAGCCATATAAAAACAAGCCGTCTTTTGCCTCTTTGATACCCTCTCTTCCCAAAAATACAATAATGGACTCTTCCTGTTTTTCTAAAAAGATCTTGCGGATATCTGTCAGCACATAATCTTCAATATAAATTCTTCTTGCCCCGCCGGTCTCCCCAATCTGCTTTATATTTTCCGGATAGGTTTCATATTCATACACGTTTTTTTCTCTGTTTTTGCTGCCCTGCTCCATATCACACCACAACCTTTCATTCACCTGTTCTCTATTACCGAAAAGCATTGTAACACGCTCTCCCGTGCACACTTTGTCGAAACAGAGGTGCAAACGCCCCTTTCTGACAACATCTTTCGACGAACAGATATGAACCGACAGCCTCTTTCTGACAACATCCTTCGACGAACAGGTATGAACCGACAGCCTCTTGGAGATACTGACAGCAGTTATGTGACGTTATGTGACGCCATGAAGCACTACATCGCAACAACCGCGCAGATCGTGCTGCACATTCACAGCATCACGTTTCCGCCTCACATGCTAATCCTACAGAAAGGTTACTATGATTATGATGACATCTTCGAAGCAGCAGCTTCAATATTTCAATCCGATAGCTCCTCTCTCTATGTCCAATTTTACGGACAGCTTGACGGAACGACTGCAGCAGATCCACACCGCCTCACGTCCTATCATCTTAGTCTGCATTGGTTCCGATCGCGCCACCGGCGATTCCCTTGGCCCATTTGTGGGACACGAGTTGCTGCATCCGTTCCCCACTGACAGGAGACAATCTTTTGCAGATAAGCGCAATAGCAAAACCCGTTTTTCATGCAAAAAAGGACAGTACACTCGTACTGTCCCGAAATCTTCACGCTCTCTTTGGAACTTGCTGACGACATACTCTGCATTTCCAAAAAAGTATTATGTCTATGGTTCTCTGCATTCCCCGGTCCATGCTGTCAACTTAAAAGCAACCTTACAAGACATTTATCGTTCGTTCGATGATCCATATATCATCGCTATTGATGCTGCCCTTGGAGCTAAAGAACACATAGGCACGGTCACTCTAGGCGATGGTGCTCTCTTTCCCGGTATCGGTGTCAGCAAACAGCTCCCCGCTGTCGGCGACATCCATATCACAGGGATCGTAAATACCATCAACTGCCAAAACCGTAACTTAATCTTACAGACAACACATTTGTCAACAGTTGTCTCGCTTGCCACATTCATCAGCAAAGGGATTCGGCAAGCCTTGCTGCAACAGGATCTCACATGTCCGTGCGACCCTCTAGTGCGCGATACAAAGTAACCTCATCAATATATTCCAAATCTCCACCTGCAGGCACACCACTGGCAATGCGGCTGACTTTGATGCCTAGCGGCTTGACCAATTTGCTGATATACGTTGCCGTGGTATCACCCTCGAGATTCTTATTGGTAGCAACAATAACTTCATCAACATCTTTTTGCAAACGCACCATCAACTCGGATAAACGAATGTCATCCGGGCCAACTCCTGCCATCGGAGAAATCGCTCCATGAAGTACATGGTACACGCCGTCAAATTTGCCGGTCTTTTCGTATGCTGCCAGGTCTCTCGTATTTTCCACAACCATGATCTGCCGGTGATTTCTTTTCGGATTTGCACAGATTGGACAGATTTCGCCATCTGTATATGTACAGCATTCTTTGCAGTAATGCACATTTTTCTTTGCCGACATCATAGCCCCTGACAGCCCTGCCACCTGTTCTTCCGTCATGTTCAATATGTGAAACGCTAGTCTTTGTGCAGATTTTGCGCCGATTCCCGGCAAGTGGGATAATTGTTCCACCAGATTCGTGATCTGAGAACTATACACATCCATAGGAAACCTCCATTCCCCACAGTCCGTAGGCATAGGACTGTCCAATACAAAATCTGTCCTTAGAACAACCCACCAAGACCACCGGTCAACTGCTGCATCATCGCTGCATTTTCATCTTCTACTTTGCGCAATGCCTCATTGGTAGCTGCCACGATCAAATCTTCTAACATTTCAATGTCATCCGGATCCACTACTTCTTCATCCAATTTTACAGACAAAATTTCCTTTTTGCCGGAAACTTTTACAGTAACAGCTCCGCCGCCTGCCGTTGCTTCCCACTCTTTTTCGCCCATCTCTTTGGACTTTTCTTCCATTTGGCGCTGCATACGCTGTGCCTGTTTCATCAAATTGTTCATATTGCCAGGCATTCCACCCGGAAATCCACCTCTTTTTGCCATAATAATTCTCCATTCCTTTCTACTTGCAAGCGCATCGCTGCAAATACTATATTTTCACTGCGAAGTTTATCGCAATCATCCATTTCGTTAGATCCTACTACTGAATCTCGATTCCGTCAAACTGAATCAGCTCCATCACGTCCGGATACATAGCGTCCGTCTGCGCATCCACCGTGCGGGTCAAGATCACAACTTCTTTTTGGATCAAAGAGCCAATGATCCGTTTTAACTGCTCCAGAGCATCTCCCTCTTTCTGCGTAAAATATTCCTCATTCAACGGATCTGTGAACTGAAGTACCAGTCGATCATCATCCGGCACCGGTCTGCACTGGTCAAGCATATTGCGCATGACCGGATCACACATAGCACTGACGTCTCTCCATCTGCCAAGCACCGCTTTAACATCTTCTCCAATTGCCTTTGGCATGATCTTTGGTGTCGAAGCAGTCTTCTCATCCGCCGCCTGTACCGTCTCCGGGACACTTTGCATCTGCTGCGGTGCTGCAACAATACCTTTTTCCAGCTGTGCCTCAATATTTGCAATACGATCTTTTAACGTCGTAATATCCTGCTCGGTATCCATCTGCGGCTTACACAATTTGATCATCGCAACCTCTGTCAGAACACGTTTTTGCGATGCGAAACGCAAATTGCCGGACAGATCTGATAATATACGTATATAACGGATCAATGTTTCCGTATCCGCAAGCGTCGCCTCTTCTTTCATCTGCGCTAAACGCTCTGTCGAAACATCCAGCATGTCCTCTCCTTGATCGGATGCAGAAAGCATCATCAACCCACGAAGATACCACACATATTCGTTGACAAACTGTGTAAGATCGCGCCCATCGATCAAAATTTCACTAACGATCTCCACGCATCCAACGGCGTCCCCTGCTATCATCTGCCGAAACAAACGGCTGTACACCTCTGTATCTACCGCTCCAAGCACTTCCAGTGCTTTATCGTAAGTCAACGTCTCACCTAAGTTAAAGGCGATGCATTGATCCAATAAGCTAAGCGCATCACGCATAGAACCATCCGCAGCTTTAGCAATATAACGCAGTGCCTTATCTTCTGCCGGGATCTGTTCACGCTGCATAAGATCTTGCAATCTTGCTGCTATCGTATCGATCGAAATTCGCTTAAACTTGTATTGCTGACAGCGCGATGTGATCGTAATCGGTATTTTGTGTGCCTCTGTCGTTGCCAAAATAAACACAACGTATTCCGGAGGCTCCTCTAATGTTTTTAGCAGCGCATTAAATGCTCCCGCTGACAACATATGCACCTCGTCGATGATATAGACCTTAAATCTGCCTTCTGACGGAGAATATTGCACTTCATCGATAATGTCTCGAATATTGCCCACACCGTTATTGGAGGCAGCATCAATCTCGATGACATTCATGGAAGTCTGCGCCGTTATTTTACGACACATCTCGCACTCTCCGCAAGGACTGCCATCTATCGGATGCTCACAATTGACTGCCTTTGCCAAAATCTTTGCCACTGTTGTCTTACCGGTACCTCTGGTGCCACAAAACAGATAAGCATGCCCGATGCGATCCGCCCGAACCTGATTTCTGAGGGCTGTCACAATATGATCCTGCCCCTTTACCTCGTCAAACTCCCCTGGACGAAACTTTCGATATAACGCTGTATACGACATTTCCTCAACCATGCCTTTCTATCTGTAATCAATACCCCTTATGTTAAGGACAACGCATTAGCACAGGCCTTTGCGTCACAATCTCTGTCCATTTTTTACAGGCTGTCTCCAAAACAGATACCCATGTCTTTAATTTCTTGGATCAGCGGATCCTTTGGATCTACCATTTTAAGCTTACCGGCTACTTCCTCCAGCGGAACAGGAACTGTTTTGCCATCGCGCATACCGACCATATATCCATACTTCTCATCAAGGATTAATCTGGCTGCCGCAGCGCCCAGTCTCGTTGACAGCACGCGGTCATAAGGGCACGGTTCACCACCGCGCTGCATATGTCCCGGTACCGTAATACGTACTTCCTGTCCGGTTCTCTCCTCGATCTCATGTCCGATCTGATAAGATACCGAAGGATACGTAGAATTCTTCCGTTTCGCCTTAAACTCTTTCTTGGACAATTCGGCCTCTTCTTTTGAAATACATCCTTCCGCTACCGCCAAGATTGAAAATCGCTTGCCCTCTTTGGTTCTCTTCTCTAAGGCCTTTACGATGGAATCTATATCATATGGGATCTCAGGAAGCAAAATAATATCAGCGCCCCCTGCAATACCTGCATGCAATGTAAGCCATCCAACTTTGTGGCCCATAACTTCGACGATAAACACTCTTCCATGAGATGCTGCTGTCGTATGAATACAATCGATCGCATTTGTCGCAATATTCACTGCGCTTTGGAATCCAAAAGTGATATCCGTTCCCCAGATATCATTGTCAATCGTCTTTGGCAGAGTAACTACATTGCACCCCTCTTCATGCAAAAGGTTTGCTGTTTTGTGTGTGCCATTACCACCCAAGATAACAAGACAATCCAGTTTCCACTTCTTATAATTGGACTTCATCGCCTCCACTTTGTCCAGGCCATTTTCATCCGGAGTGCGCATTTTCTTAAATGGCTGACGCGATGTGCCAATGATCGTGCCACCCTCCGTCAAAATACCAGAGAAATCTTTTGGTTCCATCTTGCGATAGTTGCCATAGATCAGACCCTTGTAGCCTTCCAAAACACCATAGATCTCTACATCCGGGCAGTTTTCATATAATGTCTTGGCAACACCCCTCATTGTTGCATTCAAGCTCTGGCAATCTCCACCACTTGTCAAAAATCCAATTCTTTTCATGGTTTTGCTCCTTTCCTGTTTCATGTACGCCCGTAATCTTCAAACGAAGAATTTCGAGCGTACATTTTATTTTAATTTCCAAATATCTTCATTGTACTGCGCAATCGTGCGGTCAGAAGAGAAAAATCCCGCTTTTGAAATATTCACGATCATTTTCTGTGCCCAAGCATCACGATCCTCGTAATCCTTAAGCGCCTGCTCTTTGACCTTAATATAATCTTTGAGATCAAGCAATGTCATAAACCAATCTTTGGTCACGATCTCCATATACAAACGGATCAAACTCTTCTTATTACCAATCGCAAACATCTCCTTGCTAATAATAAAGTCAACAAGTTTTGCAATTTCAGGATCTGCGTCATAGATCTTTTCTGCACTGTAAGCTGCCTTGTCATACAACGCAATGACATCTTCACTGGATTCACCAAAAATATAAATATTGTCATCGCCAACAAACTGATGGATCTCTACATTGGCGCCATCTTCCGTACCAAGCGTGATCGCACCATTCAGCATGAATTTCATGTTACCGGTTCCCGATGCTTCCTTAGATGCGAGTGAGATCTGCTCTGAAATATCTGCTGCCGGAATAACCTTCTCCGCATAAGTGACGTTATAATTCTCTAACATGACAACTTTCAGATACGGACTCACTTCCGGATCCTTACTGATCAACTCTGACAGGCAGAGGATCAAGTGAATAATATCCTTTGCGATCGTATAGGCAGGAGCCGCTTTGGCACCGAAGATCATAGTGATCGGCGTCTTTGGCTTATTTCCCGCCTTAATGTCCATATATTTGTAAATAATATACAATGCATTCATCTGCTGTCTCTTATATTCATGCAGACGTTTGACCTGAACATCAAAGATGGAATGATCGTCGATCGTGATTCCCTCTTTATCCTGCAAATATTGCTTAAATTCTGTCTTCTTGGTCTGTTTCACATTCAAAAGAGTCTTGACAAATGCCGGATCATCTGCAAATTTCTGCAGGTTTTCCAATTCAGAAGCATCCTTTTTATAACCCTCACCGATCATATCCGTGATCAAAGATGTCAGTTCATGGTTACAATGCAGCAGCCAGCGGCGGAATGTGATACCGTTTGTCTTGTTATTGAACTTATTTGGATAAATATCCTTAAACGGCTTCAACTCACTCTTCTCTAAGATTTCCGTATGCAGTGCTGCAACACCATTTACACTAAATCCATAGTGAATATCGATATGTGCCATGTGCACGCGCTGATCCTTATCAATGATCGCAACGCGTTCATCCCCATATTTTTCTTTCGCCTTAACATCCAGCATCTTGATAACCGGGATCAACTGCGGCACTACTTTCTCCAAATACCAAATCGGCCAAGTTTCCAGTGCCTCTGCCAATATCGTGTGGTTTGTGTATGCACACATCTTAGATACAATGTCGATTGCTTCGTCAATATTAATATCACGAAGTAACAGCAGACGGATCAACTCCGGAATAACCATCGTTGGGTGCGTGTCGTTAATCTGGACGACTGCATAATCAGCCAGATCATGAATGTTACTGCCCTTAGACACCGCCTCATCAATGATCAGCTGCGCTGCATTGCTGACCATAAAGTATTGCTGATAGATACGAAGCAGTTGTCCCTGATAGTCACTGTCATCCGGATACAAAAACAATGTAAGATTACGGCGGATATCCTCTTTATCGAAGTTAATTCCATCTCCTTCAACAATACTTTCATCTACAGTATCAAGATCAAATAATTTGAGTGTATTACACTGGTTATCATATCCTGTTACATCAATTTCATACATGACCGACTGCACTGTCTGCCCACCGAAAATAACCGGATAACTCACATTAGTACGTCGCAAGACACTCGGATCCGTAATCCACGGATTTGGCGTCTCTTTCTGCAAATTGTTTTCGAATTTCTGCTGAAAAAGTCCCAAATGATAATTCAAGCCGACACCGTCTCCCGGAAGACCAAGTGTTGCGATCGAATCCAAAAAACATGCCGCCAAACGGCCTAATCCACCATTACCAAGAGATGGCTCATTCTCTATTTCCTCAATCTGTGCCAAACTCTTACCATGCTCTTTCAACGCATTGGCTACCTGATCGTAAATTCCTAAATTGATCAAATTGTTTGAGAGCAGCTTACCGATCAAAAACTCCGCTGAAATGTAATAAAGTTTCTTCTTGCCCTGAATCTGACCCTTCTGCTTTGCGATATCTTTCGTTAACTGCAATAACCCTGCATAAATTTCTGCATCACTTTCTCTGGCTGCGATGCTTTGGATCTCATTCTCGTACATAATGTCCTCCATCCGTATTAAATTAACCATTTTCGCAATGTCCCACCCATCGGCAAAACACTCCGATGATATTTTACCACATTTTTTTTGAAAAGAATAGAAAAAAAGAGCAAAACATTTTGCTCTTTTTTCATCAAATAATATACCAGCGTTAACGTGGGAACATCAAGAAAAACAGGACTTTACGCAATTTACCGACACTGTTTCGAATAGCCTGTACGTATTCTCTCGTCTGTTTCCAGAACTTCTGCTGTTCCTCCGGCGATATATCATCGGGACTATAACCGCTGCGCCAGATCGTCTCGATATACCATTGCCGCTGCTCTTGCGAAACTGCTCCCTGTAAATTGGTTTCTAAAAGCTTCTGCAGCCCCTGTTCACCAGAACCTTTTGGTACGGCATTTCCGGCAAGCCACAATGCATCCATCAGATAAGAGATACTGCGTCCAACCGCAATTTTTCCCTTCTTCCTGCTCGCTGTCACGATCCTATGTTTTCGATTTTCCTGCCGCAGTCTAAAACACAACACGACAAAAATCACAAGCAAAACAAGCAAAATCAATACTATCTGCGGTACTGTCAAATGAACGGATCGCTTCTGTCCATTGTGATGATCCTTAGCGTTCTTTTCGCCCGACACATCTGCCTTTTGCTTTGGTGTTGGAACAGGTGTCGGTTCCAGCGTCTCAAGCGGCTCTTCATCCGGTTCCTGTGTCATAGCTGCCGCTGTCTCCGTTGGCTCCGGTGTGGCACTCTGCGCTTCTGCCGGTGCCGCCGTTGCTGTCGCCTCTGCCGATTGGTCATCTCCTCCATTCCCTGCCGTAGACGGCGTCATATCCCACGGCATCCATCCAAAGTGTTCGCCATATGTCTCCGTCCAGGCATGTGCATCAGAATCAATCACCGTCGCTGTGTACTTTCCGTCTTTCCCTTTATGAAAACTCTTCTTAGAAAGCCGATAACCGGATACATATCTCGCAGGCACACCCAGATCACGAAGTAATATCGTTGCCGCTGTCGCATAATGCTCGCAGTAACCTTTCTTTTGTCCAAACAAAAAATATTCCGCATAGTCCTGTCCTGCCGGTACGCTGTCAAGCTTCAGGCTATAGGAAGTGTTTTCTGCCAAAAGCTCTGCAACACCATTTACCGCCCACAAAAGATCTCCTTCTTGGTCCGCTGAATAATAACCCTTAAAATATTTTTGGACAAGCTTTTTATATTTTTCTAACTCCGGTGCATTGTAGGACCCATAATGTCTCGAAGCATACTCCGTATATTTCTTTTCTATAGACTGTTCGATACTGCTGTACTCTAACGCATCATCCGAATCGTAATCGTCTTCGTACAAACTCGGATCATCAATTGAGGAAATATATGATTTCTGCTCCGTTTGTGACATTAGATAATAATCTGTCGTATAGGATTTCTTAGCCCGCTTGATCTCTCCATCTCCGATCAGTTTCACGACCGTGTCCGACGAGTTGCTGTCCCCCGTCTTCAAATTTGCAAAATACGGCAAAAACGCCTTGCCGCCAATGGGTGACATTCCATGATATTCCACTG
>ERZ826764.3469-NODE-3469-length-12506-cov-10.808931_pt1 | contig 12506 bp, 17 predicted proteins | sample MGYA00519870_ERZ826764 | MGnify/ENA primary metagenome ERZ826764 (study PRJEB31778, sample SAMEA3449239) | human gut metagenome | biome: human gut; feature: human-associated habitat; material: faeces | place: United Kingdom | collected 2010/2012 ...
TAGGTGGGAACAACAGAATTGAAGAAAGTAGCCTGATAAATGAACAAAGTTCGTCTGGCAATTTCATTGCTGACCATATTATCATCGGGCGACCGGGTTTTCAATTCAAGGATGAAAACCGTACGAAAGGAATGAAAATATAGAATTTTCATTGACCTGAAAAGTCATTTGGAGTGAAATTCGTTCCAAATGACTTTATTTCTAAACAAGATTGAAGGCTGGTCGGATTAAATTCTGTATCTTTGCAGATAGTTATAATACTGATGATTAAAATGTAAAATGGCTAATTTCAACCCATATATAGATAAGATTGATATGGATTTTTGGCGTGAACTTTGCACCAAAGAGGGTGAACTATGCCATTATAAAAAAGGGGAGTATTTTCTTCATCGTGGAGAAAGAACTAAATATTTCGGTTTCATTGAATTAGGATATTTCAAATATACCATAATTGATACAGATGGAAACGAGCATATCACAGGTTTGGCATTATGTAATACCTTAGCCGGAGATTTTTATAGTTCAATTCGAAATGAATTGTCTTTGGTTGATCTTAAAGCAATGACTGATTCAGATGTATGGGTTTGTAGTACCAACTTTCTTAGGCAAATACTAAAAGAAAATATAGAGTTACGCTGTTTTATAGCAGAAGAATTATTCCGCCAATCTCATGGTCGTTATCTCAACCTCTATCGACAATCACCCAAAGAACGATATTTGGAACTGATAGAACGCTGTCCTGATTTACTGCAAGATATAACACTCAAAGACTTGGCATCATATCTGCAAATCACACCGACATATCTTAGTCGTATCCGTAAGGAAATTACTTTTGGCAAGGAATAATACTCTCAAATAAGTGCCTGTAATGCAACTCTCAAAATAGTTTGAGAGTTGTTTCGTTTTATACCCGTAATTTTACAACCAAAAAAACTTGCAAATCTTATGAGAAGATTAAGTGCTATTTTTCTAATGTTATGCAGTGCTTTATGTTCCCCAGTATGGAGCCAGCACACAATAAAAGGAGTTGTTAAAAACAAGGAAACGCAGCCCATATCCGGTGCAAGCATAATAATACATTTATTACAAGACACGCTGAACCATAAAGGATGTATAACTGATGATAACGGACAATTCATCATCGAGAAAATAGAATCCGGCAAATACAGCGTTGAAATATCATTTCTCGGTTATGCAGACTACCGACAGGAATTAGTATTAGACCAATCTCTTGATTTAGGGGAAATAATATTGGCTGAAAATAATATGATATTGAATGAAGTCGTAGTGGCTGCAAGCATGGTCAAAAGATTTGCTGATAAAAAAGAATATAAACTTACCAACATAGAAAAAAAGCAATATAGCAGTGCTTTGTTGGCATTGGAACACCTGCCCAAAATACAGGTTATTGATCATAATGTAAATTCAGTCGATGGAAAGGCTGTCAAGATTCTTATAAACGGCATACCGTCAACGCCGACTGACCTTTCTGTGATTTCTTCCGAAAATATTTCTAAATTAGATTATTACACCCAACCGCCTATCCAATATTCCAACATGGGGTTGGGTGCAGTAATCAATGTTATAACCAAAGAAAAACACAATGGAGGTTCTGTAGGCATCAATACCCAAAATGCCGTTACTACCGGATTTGGTAATAATGCAGTGAATTTCAAATATAACTGGGGTAATTCACAGCTTGGAGTAACATATAACATTAATTACCGCAACTACAACAAACGCATATTGGATGAAGATATAAGTTATGCTGTAGAAGGCACAACTTATCAAAAGCAAAAAAATGGCAAGAAAAGTCCATACGCATATGAGCAGCAAATGGCTGAAATCAGTTTCAACAACTCCAAATCGGACAACTACATCTTCAGCACCAAACTCTCATTCAATTCCCTGAATCGCAGACGCTCTTCCGCTCAGGATATTATATCTACCGTCAATGATAGGATATTTGAAAAGATCGGGCAAAGTTCTGATAAAGACAAATACATCAGCCCTGTATTGGATATGTATTTCAGCAAAACATTTAATGCCAAGCATGAGTTGACGATGAACCTTGTCGGGACTTACTACAAATCTGATTATGATTATCAATATTCCGAGTTGAGCGATGGGTTGACTGACTTTGAAACGGCAACAGATATAAATCTCGACAAGTATTCGCTTATCGGAGAAGCCATATATAACTACAATATGAAGACGGCACAGTTATATGTCGGTTCCCGGTATATGCACAACAACAGTACACAGCAGAATCTCTCTTCAAACAATCAGACACTGACGAATGAAATCTATTCTTATATAGGAGCTACAGGTATGCTTGGAAAAAAAATCAATTATAGTGTCAGTGCCGGAGTAAACGGAAATATATTTACCACAATAGATAACAAGGAATACAAGTTCATTTATTTCAGACCACAAGTAAAACTTGGCTATTTCATAGACGAAAGTTCAGACTTGACATTCAATTATGAAGTGAATACAGACAACCCTGCCGTTTCTTCATTGACATATAATCCTTATTACAAGGATGCCAATTATCTGTTTGCTGGTAATCCGAATCTAAAGCCAAGCAACAACCATGATCTGTCTTTGTCATATTTCAAAGGCTTTAAGAAATTTGTTCTCAATGCAGAAGTCGCGTACTCTTATGACAAAGATGCCATAGCTCCAGTTTTTCAATCAGACGATACGAATATCATTGAGACATTCGGAAATTTGGATAATGCACAGAACATGAAAGCCAGCCTGTTTTTACAGTGGTATCCATTTTCAAATAATATTTTACGACTAAGACTGTATTCCGAAGTATTCCACCAAATCAACGTTTTTGGAAACGAAAAATGGAATCATACAGGATACTCTTTTATCCCATCCATAAATTTAGCTTACAAAAAATGGGGCGTTTCGGTATTCTATCAGACTGAAAAGAAATCTCTTGTAGGTCAGACAATGAAAACAATTCCAAGTATGGCAAGCGTAGAAGTGTCGTACTGTCCGATTAAAAACCTCACTTTGACAGGAGGAATAAGATATCCATTCTATGACTCGTGGAAACAGACAATATCTGTATCAGGGACATCACTCCTACAACGAACTGAAACAGAACGCATAATCAATAATGCCAATATGGTCTATATCAACATTGTATATAATTTCACATTCGGCAAAAACAAGCCCAACTTGAAATTAAAAATGCAAAACAAAGACAAGGATTCAGGAATACTTAATAGATACTGATTTATTCTTCAAAAGATATTATAATAGCAGCAATATGAAAAAGAAACTTACCCTACTTGCGTCAATCATCGCCTGCACCCTTCTCAGCCTCACCTCCTGCGAAAAGCATGACGGCATCAACTACCTCAAATCCAAATGTACAGCCGAACTGAACGGACAAACGTACATTGACCAACAACCTTACACATATATATTTGGTCCGACGCACCCCACACCTTTTTTGGAATATAGCCAATATGAAGCTACGTTTGAAACCTATCTAAGTACAGAGAGAGGGGGCAAGATTGCCTATATTGTGAGAATCAATCTGTTTGTGGATACACCGGAAGAATTTTTTCTCCAGCCGCAAACGATAGAAAAGATAGATATAGCAAATGACGATACCCTGATTTCGTATCGGGATTACCGCCAGTATTGCAAGGTCAACAAAGTGTCATACGCCACAGTGAATGGCGAAGTGATAGACGAGGGCACTTTCCAAATCACTTCCTACGACAAGAACGAAGGGCAACCCAACTGTTATGGTACATTTACTCTACAGTTCAGCGAAGGAACATTAAAAGGAGAATTCTATTTAGAATAACATAGAGATACATATTAGGAATGTCCGTAATCTATATGTGAAATACAACCTCTATTTATAACCTGGGTACAGTGATAATTGTTTCATTTTCTTGACTCTGATAATAGTAATTGGCTTCGTGCCTGATACTCATAGGGGGAGAGTGTTTTTTCTTCATAAAGTTACGCATAAAAAGTGGAATATGGAAAAGTAGGGCAACGATATTGATAGGTAGGCGTTTTAGGCAATATCCTCAAAAAGCATGAAGGCGATAAAAGCCTATTTCAGTCAGGTTAGGACTTCGCTACGTTACTTGTCCGTAACCATACGGAAGATGAACTTTCCGACTGCTTGCAAAATGGCGAAGATTGCTATTTTATAGTGAGTTCCAATTGCCTCCTATCTACAAATCACACCGACCTATCTTAGCCGTATCCGTAAGGAAATTGCTTTTGGCAAGGAATAATACTCCCCAATATGTGCCTGTAATGCAACTCTCAAAATAGTTTGAGAGTTGTTTCGTTTTATACCCGTAATTTTGCAGTAGTATTTAAAACTAAAAAATTGGATAATATGAACTATCAACTTAAATTGTGGAGCATGATATTGCTTCTAAATATTGGACTATTGGCAAGTTGCAGTGATGATGACAATGATTCTGAGCCAATATTGGCCGCTTCGGAACTGTTGCAAACAACCTGGAATGCTTGTGTTTGCGATTATGACGCGGATGGAAAAGAGGTCGTAAACGAAGAGTATCTGATTGTGGAATTTCTCACTGAGACTCAGGGTAAAAGTATCAATGGTGAAGGTAGCGGTGATCCTTCTGCAGTATGGGACTTATACTATTGCATAGATGGTAGAATCATTACTTTTAAGAATAGTGCTTTGGTAGGCAATTGGACAGTTATTGAAAAGTCCAAGAATCGCATTGTACTTCAGTCTTATCGTCCGGAAAAATCAGTGGCGGCATTGACCAAACTGCATTGATATGATGAAAACTTTTAGAAATGCACAAACCGCAATAAGAGTAATAGGCTGCTGTTTATTCATCTTTGTGGTCTCATGTAAGCAGGCTTCGATGCTGCATCAGGAAAACGGTTGGTATCTTATCACAGACGGACAGAAGGATAGTCTTGCAAGCAGGCCGATTGTAACCGTCAAGGATTTTGCTGCGATAGAACTTGTTTCTGATGATTATGGTCTCCGAGCTATATCGGGAAGTGTAAATAAGCAGAAACAAAAAGTCTGGGCAGATGCTACAGAACAAGCTATTGGGCAACGGATAGGTTTTGTATTTAATGATACAGTTATTACCGCCCCGATGGTCAATGCAAGAATAGAAAGCGGTACTTTTCAAATCAGTCCCCCGCACAGGCATGATTTAGAACGTATCTTTGAGATTCTACAAAAAGAAATTGAGACATCAAGGTTGGAACATTAAATATTAACTATAAAATGGGGACATTAGGCTGTGTGAGCGATATGCTCCAGCGAGATAAGGAGAACAGGGCACTGCGCAAGATAGGGCGTGAGCGGATGAAGGAAACTCGTCGCCTATTGCTCGAAGTAAGTGCCTCCTCTCCCTCCTCCCACCTCTCGTTGGAACAATTGGAGGATATTCGAAAGAATACATTGGAAAAGGAGGAATTGGAGCGTAAGAAACTCAATAGAGCCTTTTTAGTCATAGGCTGCATTGTATTGGCCGGCCTTCTCTTTCTTTGCTTATTTATTACCTGCCAACTAACGTAAGTTCCACATCGGACAAACGGGCAAATCCACGAAGAATTTTGGCGTTAGTGAAAGTCGCAGTAATAAAACAAAAGGAATAGATATGGATAAATGCAAAATAAGACGTTGGCTTAAAGATGATTTTTCCACTTTGGCTAAATATCTTAATAATAAAAAGATATGGGATAATTGCCGTGATAGTCTGCCATATCCTTACTCTGAGAGCGATGCGCAACAATTTATCCGATTCGTTTTAAATCAAAGCGAACAAAATAATTATTGCATCGAAGTAAATCAGGAGGCTGTCGGCAACATAAGTTTTTCTCGTGGCATTGACGTGGAACGCTACAATGCTGAATTAGGGTATTGGCTTGCCGAACCTTATTGGGGTAAAGGGATTATGACTCAAATATTAGTACTTGCTATTAGTAGCTATTTTTCCCATACAGATGTGATACGTATTTATGCAAATGTTTATGCTGGTAATATATCATCAATGAGAGTATTAGAGAAAATAGGCTTTCGTAAATGTGGCATACATTGTAATGCCTATTTCAAAAATGGAAAATTTTTAGATTGCCATTATTATGAATTGCTAAGAGCTGATTTTAGGATATGAATATTATGATACGCAAATTAACACAAGGAGAATATAACAATGCTGCCGATTTGTCCTATCAGGTATGTATGGAATGTGGCAGGAATGATTTCACTCAAGAAGGTATTGAAACCTTTGAAAGTTTCGTGTATGACACATCGTTGATGAATACGCTTGACATATATGGTGCCTTTGACAATCATTTATTGATAGGAATAATCGGTGTACATCGGGAAAGACAACATATATCCCTCTTCTTTGTCTTGTCACACTATCATCGGCAAGGAATAGGGAAATCGCTATTTGACTATATGATGAGCAATTGTAATTTCACTTATATAACAGTTAATTCTTCAACCTATGCAGAAACTTTTTATACATCTTTAGGCTTCAAAAAAGTGGGTGAAAAAGAGATTAATAAAGGTATTGTTAGTATCCCTATGAAGAGAAATATATAATTATTGTCAATCACTTAAAATAGAGATAAGATGAAAAAGAAAATTACTTTATGTATGGTGCTTTCCACATTCATTATTTGCGCCATGTTATGTCTGACAAATTGTAGTAACGATGATGCCCCTACTTCTGTCTTCACCCCCGAAGCCCTGAAGCAAACTACTTGGCAAGCGCAAATGACCGTGTACAATATCGAAGATGAGATAGAGTACACAAAACAATCCATTCTTCAGTTTACCAACGAATCAGAAGGCATTTATACAAGGACGAACGAAGAAGACGGATATATGTGGAACACAGATTTTACTTATCAAGTAAATGGAAAAATCATCACGTTCGACAACATAGCAGGTCCGTGGACAGTGCTGGAATACACAGGAACACACCTCGTAATGGAAGCCTATAATCCCAATAAGATGGTGTGGACGTTGGAGAAGATGTATTAACCTAAAAATAGCGGATATGAAGATTTCAACAATTCTCTTTTTCTGCCTACTAATGACAGCTTGTATACAGACAAAATCCTTTCACCGGATAAACGGCTGGTACTACGTAACATCACAGACTACAGACAGCCTTTCACAAACACCTTTCCTTACTGTTAAGGATTTCGATACTTTACGTTTGGAAACTGATGCTTTTGGACGCTCGGTCATTACCGGTGTCTTCCTCCAAGATAAATTGCCTATATGGAGAGAAGCCACAACAAAGAGTGTAGGAAAGTACATTGCTTTCGTTTTCAAGGACACGGTGATAACTGCCCCTCAGGTTAATAGCCCCATAGAAAGCGGATGTTTCCAAATTTCCAATCCGCATGGATATGATTTGGAACGTATCTTTAGGGAACTACAAAAAAAGTATTCCTATGATAAAAGGCATATAAACAAATGACTAATTTTACAATACATGGATAAAGATTTTACAATTAGAATTGCCCAACCGTCTGATGCCCTTGAAATCAAAGATTTATTTCAAGATACAGTCCTCAATATAAACAAGCGTGATTATTCAAAAGCAGAAGTGGAAGATTGGGCATCGTGTGGAAACGACCTTTCCCATATAAAAGGAATGATTAAAACACATTATTTTATTGTAGCCACTAATCAACAGTCACAAATTGTCGGCTTTGCATCCATTACTCTACAAGGCTATTTGCATTCTATGTTTGTTCATAAAGATTTTCAAGGTAAAGGTATTGCTACGATACTTCTAAATGAAATAGAACGGTATGCAACTGCAACAGGACTTATACGGATTACATCAGAAGTAAGTTTAACAGCCCGCTCATTCTTTGAAAAAAGAGGCTATATAGTAGAGGAAGAACAAAAACGGAAAGCAAATATGCTTTCTCTCACCAATTTTTGGATGGCAAAGAAACTCAGCAAATGAAATCTTATAACGGTCGTATTCCTGCTTGTGGTGTATTTTGTGGTGGTTGCCCTGCATATACAAGAGAAAAAAGCCCCTGCAAAGGAGCAGAACTGAATAGCTCTCGATGCGAAAAATGTAAAACATTTCATTTATGCTGCTTGGAAAAAGAAATAACACATTGTTTTCAATGTTCTGATTTTCCATGTGCCAAACTTAAAAGATTTACCAAAAGTTGGCTAAAATACGGACAGGACTTTATTGAAAATCAAAAACTTTTAAAAGATATAGGTGAAATTAATTTTCTAAAGTATTATAATGAAAAAGTTGAAGATTAAGTTTTATCTCTTTCTGAAAATAATATTCTTTTAGATAGATAGTTCTTAAATTAGAAATATATATACAATGAGCAATAAGCACATATTACAACAGAGACTTTTCCGATTATTATCGGAATACTCACAGCGTAAAGTTTCTGCATCCGAATTGGAAGAAGCTATTGAAGAATTGGCTATTCATGTAGCCAATTTCTGTATCAACGAACAAAATTATGGCGTATTACTACGTTATTTTTCTTTTGGTTTGTATCGTCTTAAATCGTATCGTGTACGGTTTGAGCAAGAAAAAAATACCCTATTTGCATTTAGTTGATGAAGCGATAGGACTTTTAAACACTGAAATACGCCTTATCGAATGGCGTATCAAGTACCCGGAACAACTCAAACAGCGGATTGAAAAACAAAAACTTTCCCCTCTATACCTCGCTGACAAAACAGCCCTTATCAACATTATGGAAATGGTAAGCGGTCTGTTCCTCTCCAAAGACATCGTTTATCAGAACGGTAAACCTGCCTACTTGGTAGATTTATCCAAAGGGTTTGAATGGTTGTTTAACATCAAGATAAGCGACTGCCACCAAAAACATGAGGACGTGATAAAACGAAAGCCGGGCAAACTCACCGAATTTCTTAATGGACTGGCAGAACTTATCCGAAAGGAACACGACAAGAAAGGATATAGATAATCAGCAACTTATAATTAATTTATAGGGGATTCCATTAGTTCCCCTGTAATTTCTTTGCATCCGTTTTTAGAACTTTGCTTCATCAATCGATTGACAAACAAGAATGTATAATCTGAAACATGAAGCAATTATGTATATAGACAATGACGAATTTGGTGAATGGATGCAGAAGCTGTATGCCAAACTGGAAGAACTCTGCAAAGATGTACGGGTACTGCGCAATGCAGACAGGGTACTGCCCGAAGATGATAACCTATTGGATAATCAAGACTTGTGCCTGCTGTTCAAAGTAAGCATCAAAACCCTGCAACGCTACCGGGCTATCGGTGCGTTGCCATACTTCACTATCAGCGGAAAAGTGTATTACAAGGCTTCCGATGTCCGGGAGTTCATCAAGGAAAGGTTCAGCGTCACCACGCTACGCCAGTTCGAGAAAGAACACTGTACGAAGAAAAAGAAGTGAATCTGAAAAGCCGGAACGGTGAATGTGCTTCATCCATCCCGGCTTTCCCCGTTTATGGCTTACCCAGCTTATCAGCTTCTTTCTTTAGCTGTTCGGCTTGCTCGTTCAACAGCCTTGCACGTTCCAGTGCTTCCGCCTGCTTTTGGATGCGGTATTCAAAAGCCATCACTGAATCGGTCAGACTTCGGATAAAGCCATTATCCCGTTGCCATTTGAACTTGTTTTCCAGCATATCAAAAGTTTCCCCGTCTGCCTGTCCTTGCATCAGCAAATAGCGGTATTTCATATCGTTGTCCTGTAACTGCTGCATACGTTCAGCCAAACGGATATTCAAGAATATGGAAACGGAACAGATAACCAGCACTGCCGAAAAAAGGAACAATCCCGGACGAATCCAAGAAGCGACCTTGTTGTAAATCCGTTGATAGAGCGGTAAGGGCGCAGCTTCCTCTTTATCCGTTTTGCAAGAGCCCAAAGCGTCAATCATAACCTTGAAACAACGATAGGTTTCCAATACTATTTTCTTAGTGTCCTCGATATGTTTCTGCTGACCCTGCATCCTGTTCCTTATCTCGTCAAGCTGGCTTCGGATAGCCTGCAAATCCTTTTCGGGAGCAGCCGGGTTGCTGTGCAGTTCCGACAATGCCTGTTCGATTGCGTTCAACCTTTCAAGAGTTTCCTCCCGACTGGCTGGCGTTACCTGTGCTTCCTGCTTCTCTTTCAGTTCTGTAACCATTGAGAGAAGCCCCTCTAAAATCAAATTTTCCTCCATACGCTTATAACTTTAGTTGTTTTTTCTTTTTTTTCTTCTTCTTTCTCAAAAAGGAATCAGCCGGCATTTCATCAGCCGGAGAGGATGAAGCGGAGAACAGACCGCCCAAGCCTGCCAGTAACGGATTGTCGGCTTTGCCCGGTGTCTGCGCTGGCTCCTGAACAGGTACGGAAACTGTCTGTCGGTAGTTTCCGGAAGTATTCAGTCCTGCATCCCCGAAACATTTATCCAGTTTGGAGAAACTGAAACTGCGGTCTATCTCCGAACCCTTGAACGTGTATTCGCCTTTGGAAAAGGAAACGCCTTGTATCTCGTTTGTCTGTCCCTTGTACTTGAACTGGAAAGTAATACCCTTTTCCGCTAACCGCTCCTGTAACTGCCGCCAGTTCTTGGACTTCCCGATTTCATTCTTTACAGCGTTGTAAATCTCGTATTTCGATTTGTCCGGCTCTTTCAAGCGGTGCTGCTTTACCTGTTCTTTCCCACCAGCAAAATAAAGCCCGTGTTTGGTTTTCAGCTTCTTGCATACCTGCTCGTTGCGGTACATATCGTTCCTGTCCGAAATGGTCTTGCCGTTGTTGTCAATACGGTTGAATACGATATGCACGTGCGGATGCTCCCGGTCTTGATGGCGCACGATGATATACTGCGTATCGGTGATTTTCATCTCACGCATATATTCCTTCGCAAGCTGTATCATTTTCTCGTCCGTCAATTTGGGTGTGTCCACCGGGGAATAGCTTAGCGCAATATGTCCGACAGGCTTTTTCAAGTCGGGATTCATCCCGGTCTGCATACAGAAGCTGCGGATTATATCTCCCCGGCTTTCTGTCAGTACCCCGTCCGCATGGAGCAAAGCCGCCTGTTCCTTGCCCAACACATAGTTCACACAGCCCTTAAACCCGCTTCCCTTTTTTATTTTTCCAATCATCCGACAACTGGTTTATAATTTCGACAATCCTGTTTTTGAGTTTTACCAGTTCCACCGCCACCAGTGCGAAACCTCCGGCATTCGCCCGGTGCGCCAGTTGGTTGATATTGTTGGCTTCCCCTGCCAGCTTGCGGATGGTGTCCGCATCCTGCCTGTTCAGCCGGGGTATGACCTCTGCCGAAACAACCGCCTGCCGTACATACTCACTAACACGTAACCCGGCTTCCCCGGCTCGCTTCCTGATGGCGTAATACTGCAACTCGGTCAGCTTCGTACTGACTACCCGTTGCTGCTTCTCTATCCGTTTCTTTGCCGGACGTCCCCCCGGCTTATCCTTTATATTCGTCATAGGTTTTTACATTTAAATGGTGTCTTAAAAATTGCGACCAACGGGAGAAATTTTCTTTGCTGTCAAGCAAAGCAAGGTAGTTTCGGTTTACCGAAACATAACCTTGCTCTCCAAATTAAACCGCCTGTCGCTGGTAATCCTGCCGGACTAAATGCCCCTGCCCCTTTTCTGTCTTGGGGCGGCACGTTGTCCGGTTTCCTGCTTTATCTCCTGCGCTTGGCAGGTGCTGTTCTTCTGTTCCTGCTTCCTGCCGCACAGGTAATCGTTCAAGTCCGAATACCCCCTGTAATTGCCCGAGAAGTCACGCACACGGTAGGAGTATTCCAATTCGATAGCCCGTGTCGCTTCATATCCTGCCTTGTCATTGTCAAGCATACAGTGGATACGTTCATACGGGTACAGCACGTCAATAGCTTTCGGCACATTGACAGTAGAGTTGAGTATGACATAATCCTGCCTGTCAAGGTCGGGCATGGTCGGGCAGTTCTTCATCTGGAGCGTGAGGAAAGAAAGATAGTCCATAAAACCCTCGAATACCAAACACTTCTCTCTCGGCTCTCCCTGCTGCCGTATATGGGTGATGTCTTTCGGGGCGATGCAGCCCTTAAAAAAGGAATTGCGAACCTCGTAACCTCCTGCCATGTTCGGGAAACCGATAGCAAAGAACGGTCTGCCGTTATTGGTAAAGTGGAGTTCCTTACATTCTCTTTTTGCCAGTTCGACATTGATACCCCGTCCCTGCAAGTAACGGAGCAATGCCGGATGGGTAAGGTCACGGACTTCCAAATGTTGGAAACTCGGTTCTGTCCTACGTTGGGGAAAAGAAAAACTGACCGGGCGGACGTGCGGTGTCTGTTCCGCTATCCGGTTTAAAAGGTATGGTAGGCTGTCGGAGCAATAGAGTTCCTTTGCCAGTGCGATGATGTTACCGCCCTTGCCTGCGCGTAGGCTCGGTACAGAACGCCTTACTGCCTTTCGGCAGTAGGTTTTCCCGTAC
>ERZ826764.3474-NODE-3474-length-12486-cov-6.832918_pt1 | contig 12486 bp, 17 predicted proteins | sample MGYA00519870_ERZ826764 | MGnify/ENA primary metagenome ERZ826764 (study PRJEB31778, sample SAMEA3449239) | human gut metagenome | biome: human gut; feature: human-associated habitat; material: faeces | place: United Kingdom | collected 2010/2012 ...
TCACGACGCCTTTGGCGATGGCGAACCGGATGAACAGCTTCAGCGCGTGCTCCGGTTTCTTTACCTCTGTGAAGTTCCATTAGAGAACACAAAGCAAATACCCTCATATCCAAAGATACAAGGGTATGCTTAACGGTCATGCGTTTAGGTATTTCTTCATCTCCGCCTTTATCTTTTCTCTGGCGGCAGTTACAGCACGACCTACGGATTGTTGGCTGCAATGCTCGATTTTCCCTATCTCTTTATAAGTCATTTCATACTCATAGTGGAGCAGGAAACGCCGCCTTTGCATTTCTGGCAGCTTGCTGATAATCCTCTGGAGCAGTTCTGCCCGTTCTTCCTCAAGAATAACCTCCTCAATGCTTTTAGGCTGTCTTACCGCCCGCCAGTTCAGAGTTTCCTCCATAATTTCCGAAAACTCCCTGTGACGGTAATCCCAACCCTCAATTTTCCTTTCGTCAAGTTCCAGTCTCCGAAACGCCATATAGAAGTCATAAGATACGCACAGCTTTTGGATTTTTCCCTGCCCGTCACGAAAACTGATATGATAGCTTGTTCCTGCCTCTGTCACTACTTCCCGAAGCCAGTATGACCGTTTAGGTATCGCCATTGCCTTGTCCTCCTGCTAAAAAATGGGTGAGAGGGGTTGTCCTCTCACCCAGTAGCCCGCAGGAAACAGCAGGGCTTTAGATACTATAAGAGTTTTCTCAGCTTTTTCCGCAGATGGTCTAACCTCGCATAGACAGCACCCGCCGATAAATCAACCATCGGCGCAATCTCCTTTAGGGAATATCCCTGCATTTTCAGCAGGACAATTTGCAGGGTACGCTTGTCCACCGTAAGCAATGCACGGTATAGGTTTTCGTCCTCGATTTCATTCAGCATATCCCAGACTGTATTGACCTCCATGGGCGGCTCCTGCATGGCAGTTTCCGCTATGTATTCCCCAACATCATTCAGGCGTGTGTAAAACCGTCTGTCAGAATTAAATTCTTCTCTATCAAAAGTGCGAATTTCCTCAATCGTTTCTTCATCAACTCCGCACTCCCGTAAAATCTTTTCTTCTTTTCCTTTCCAGAGCCGCCATCTGCGCTCTGCCTTTCCGTGGTTGTATGCCACTGTTCTTTACCTCCAATCTGAATTTTTTTGAAAATCCAGATTGGCAGGCGGTGAGCGACACCCAACGCCAGAAGCGGGCTTATCCTGTCTCTTGACAAAAAGCGACAAAAGAAAAACCGCAAAGGCTGTCAGACCATTGCGGCTATGAGAAGTAAAAGCTCTTTTATGTAGATATTTGTCCTCTGCTTTTAGTGCATAAAAGAGCCATATCAAAACAAGGAATTTTTTAACAGATTATCCTCGTTTCTGTCTGGTAGTATGTAGAACGCCGCACGGATCAGCGGCAGGATAGAAAGTGAAGAAAGACGCAAAAAATCCCTCCAAACTCAAAACGGGTTTAGAGGGAGCATTAGGGCATAACAATACAGTCCGTCAAAACTCCGTTTTTTTATATGGCGGACTGGGCGGACTGATAAACACTATCCGAAAAAGAAAGAGCCGATGATCTGTGAAATATCTCACAAGTTCATCGGCTCTGCGTCTGTGCGTCTGGCTCTTTGATGACAGTTATATGTAATTTTTTCGCATTGATTAAAGTTTCTCGTTTGCATTTCGGGCAATAAAGAGGATAATGCACCAAAACAGTATCCTTCCGTATTTTGTCACGAGTTTTATTTCCACAAACAGGGCAACATACCCATTCAGAATTTATTTTTTCCATATTGTCCCCTCACTATTTCCACGGTTTACCGCCATCGAGCCAACCTTGCTCCGCCCAATACTTTCCATCAAGGTGTTCGGGGTCGGATTTATGTATGGATTTCTGTATCATACGGCAGAAGAAAAACTTAATTTTCGTAATCAAATTCGTGTGTGCGGATTTTGTGTAATCCATATGTGCAAACTTCTTGGATAGTTTTTGAACTTTTCCTGTGAGTTTAGCTTGTTTCTTTTTAGAAAGTTTTTCCCAAACAATATCGCTCATCAACGCCCCAGTAAATATCCCGATCTCGGAAATCCCCCACCAAGATAAACTGTGCTTTATATCTTTCGCTGCAGATTTTGCTCCGCTACCCAAGCACTGTGTTATGATGACTGCCCGCTTCCCAAACATTTCAGGAGCAGGGCGGTGTGGCATCCATCGGTAAGCAAAATGGTCAAGCAATGCTTTCATTGCTCCCGTAACATGAAACACATATGCAGGAGAAGTCATTACAATCAAATCCGCTTTTAAAAGCGATTCATCCATTTTTCTAATGTATTCAGCGTCCTTGCAAGTTTTTTCGCCCTTTAATGTGCAGTTCAAGCAACCAACACAGAAGTTTGGACAATCTTTTGGAAGATAATATTCTGTAATATTCGCTTCATCCCTAAACTCAGTTAAAAACGTCTCTTTCAAGCGGTAGGTAACACCGTGTTTCTCTGTTCCGTTTATCACTGTGATATTCAATCTTTATACCTCCAAAATGTCGTGTAAAACTTGTGTATGAAAGTTCTTGCGGTTTTCTTTCTGTCTAAGGTCAATCCCCAATATTTGTGATATGATTTCATATCGCAGGAACATTTGCTGCATAACGGTAATCAAATACAGTGTTTTTCTCTTTATTGCCGCTTCATCAAGGTCAGGACGGCAGGCGGCAACAATCGGAAGATACGCCTCATAAGTTCTGTAAGTATTGTCACCTTCTTTCGGTGACTGCATGTCGGTAAGAATGGAAATTTTGGAAACAGCATAATGTTCAAACAGAAAATCAAGTGTCATATTGCTGAGATATTCCAACTTTTCAAAGGGGGTAAAACTGTCCGTTTTCTCCCGTATATTCTGAAATCGCTTAACCGTTCCGTTTATCATACGCTCAATACATTGCTCAATAAGTTTCTCTTTATTTCCAAAATGATAATTCACAAGACCTAAGCCAACGCTGGCTCTTTTGCATATTTCACGCACTGTAATTTCATCTAAACGCTCGCCTTTTTCTTCGATAAGTTTAATCGTTTCCTGTATGATTGCTTCTTTATTATCCACGCTACGCCTCCTACTGAACAATGTTCAAAAACATTATACTGAACATCGTTCAAAAAGTCAAGGGATTACGATAACTGAATAGCGAATGTATTGGTGTCAAAATGCCGTATTCAAGCAGCTTACAGCGAATAGAAAATGACGGATAAGGAATTTATCCCTATCCGCCACAGTTTTACAATTATATGCGTTACATTTTTTAAGTATAAATAATCTCCCTCTCCACAATCTCCCTTGCACACGCCCGTATGTTATTCATTCTCTGTACCCATTCTAAGGCGTTTTCCGCCTTTAGCTGCTCTGTGATACCCTGCGTCCGTTTCATCTGCTCTGTGAGCCTTTCCATGCGCTCCTGCGCCTGCCTGTCGATGTCGGCGAGGTAATTGTTCAGCCTGCCGCTTGTGAGCAGGGTTATGTAGGCGGCTCTGCGGTATTCTTTCAGATACCGCAAGTGCCGCTGTCCCCATACTCCAATGGGCTGTTCGTTCTCGGCGGGTACTGTGAGGCAGGGGAGAAGATAATCCCCCTGCTGTTCATAAGTGCCGCCCAACTGTTCAAAGATTGATTTTGTTATTGTCATTTCCTCCATTACCGTATTTTTATCTTTTTCGTCTTTGCGTACATAACCTTTATCAGCAGTTCGTCCACGCAGTCCGTATATCTGCCCGCCGCAAGCAGCTTGTTGCGGAAGTCGATCAGAGCGTGGAGAACAAGCTGCCTTTCTTCTTCGCTAAGATACAAGTGATATTTTCCCATAGCCTTTCCTTTCTTTGAGAGGGCAGGCGTTTTTCCTGCAAGTGTGTTTCAGCACCTTTGCGAGAAATACCCGTTCCCCTATGTAGCCGCCGAAGCGGTAACAGATTTTAATCATCTGTTCTGCCCCGGCATTGGTTTCTGTGCGGTCATAGACCTCAATCCTCTCTACAAGAAGATTGAGGTTTTCAGCAGTCAATTCCTGTATTCCCACATACTGCGCCATCAGTTCCGCCCACCTGACAGCGTTCTGCTGATTGTCCTTAACCTCCTGCATGGCGGTTTCTAACGCTTGTATCTGCCCTAAAAGCTGCTCCTGCTCGGTCTGATACTTATCCATCAGACGGTTAAAATTGTCATGGGAGATACGCCCCGATACACTGTCCTCATACAGACGGTCAAACAGTCTCGTCACTTCCTCATACCGTTTCTTTGCCGCTTTCAGTCTGTCGGCATTGTTTTTCCCCTTGCTCCCGTCTGCTCTGGCGTTCATCTTCACTGCCAGAGCCACCGCTTTCTCCCTGTCCTCATAGGCAAGGCGGGCGTGGTACTGAATATCCGCAAGCACCGCCTTGTATAAATCCTCATAGAAAATACGGTGGTCTGTGCAGGCTTTGGTGTCGTGGGCGTAAGTGGTACACACATAAATCCTATGCCTTTTCCCCGTCCAGTAGCGCAAGCCTAACGCCTTTCCGCAAGTGCCGCACTTCACAAGCCCCGCAAAGGGAGAGACAAAGTTATCGGTGGTATCCCGCCTGCGGCTCAAAATCTTCTCGTTTGCCCCGTCAAACACCTCCTGCGTCACAAGCGGCTCATGGGTGTTTTCTACGGTAATCCAGTCCTCCTGCGGTACTTTCTTTGAGGCGTTGACCTTGAAGATACTCTCGGTCTTGCACATCACGCAATGCCCCAGATAGAGGGGATTGGAAATGATATTGCGTATGACGGTGTGCGACCATTCATACTTGTTCTCTGGATTTTCAAACCGCTTGGAGTAGTCCTTTTCGCCCCGGCTGTGCAGCCACCATGACGGGCAGGGTACTTGTTCCTCACGAAATACGGTAGCGATTTTATGCGCTCCCATGCCTGCGTTGGCAAGTTCAAATATCCGTTTCACAATCCACGCTGTTTCCTCGTCCACGATCAGTTTGTTGTGGTTATCGGGGGATTTGCGATAGCCGATAGGGTTAAAGGACGAACGGTACAGCCCCGCCTTTGCCCTCGCACGGATAGAGGAACGGATTTTGCGGGAATTATCCCGGCTGTAAAACTCGTTCATCACATTTTTCAGAGCCGCTATATCGTTGTTCTTGTTGGCGGTGTCCACACCGTCATTGACTGCGATATACCGCACATTCTTCATCGGGAAGTAAATCTCCGTGAAGTGTCCGACCTTCAGATGGTCACGCCCCAGACGGGATAAGTCTTTCGTAATGACTACATCAATCTTTCCCGCCTCGATGTCATCAAGCATACGGTTAAAACTCGGACGGTCGAAATTCAATCCGCTATACCCATCGTCCACATAGATCTCCACCACCAGAAAGCCATGCTCCTTTGCGTACTGCGTCAGCATGGCTTTCTGCGTTTTGATACTCTCGCTGTCGCCCTGCAGCATATCGTCCTTTGATAAGCGGCAGTACAGAGCCGCCCTTAACATTGCCATTCAGCTCGCCTCCTTTGTATCTGTACTGCCCTCATTGTATTGCGGAAGTTTGATTATCTCAAAGGTGCGGGGAGAGGATTTTCCCCTCCGCACCTCGTTTACAAGCAGGGAAATAAATAATTCCCGCATATCTGCGCCGCCCGTGTAAGCCGCCTGCACGATGATTTTCGGGCGCACCGTTGTCTTTGCCATAGGCATACCTCCCTTCAAAATCTCATTGTTCCAGTTCCTTTTTCAGAGCCGCAAGGAGTTTCTCCGCCTCTGCCTTTGTCAGCGTAATGCCTTTGCCGCATTTCTCACGGGCAGGGGAAAAGCTGCGGATGTCGTACTTCGGCTCGTTCCCGTTCCACGCAATCAGGTTGATTTCCTTTGTATAGCCGCTGTCGCCCGTGGAGAGGACAGCGATTTCCCTTACGATTTCATACTGGATTTCTTTCATCAAAGACCTGTCCTTTCTGTCTGTTACCCGCCGAGAAAAGAAGATTATCGGCTGTCACGGTTTTGTTTTCTCTGTAATTCACGCTCCAGAAGTCGGAGAATGGTGTCCTCTATCTGTTTTGGCGTTGTGCCTCTGGGGAAATATTTCCGCAGCTTGTCCATACCGATTTTCACGGTTTCCCTCTGGTTTGCCTTTTCCTCAGTCATAATCGCAAAGATGGTATCCATATCAAGCCGCCCCATCTGGCTTAATTTTTTCATGCGCTGCGTCTGCGAAAGAGAGGGAGTAGCGTCCTCACTTTCCATCGTGATCCGCAGGTTTTCCTGCTCGTCCTTCTTCAAAAAAGACAGTTCCACCGCAGGGGTAAGGGCAATCTGCCCCTCGTCCACCATCTGTAAAATCGGCGGGATTAACTCGGTCAGGCGGATATATCGCTGTACGGTGGTCTTTCCAATACCAAAGCCCTGCGCCACCGTTTCGTCCGTCCGCAACTTCGTCCCAACTTGGGACGAAGTTAAATCCGTGCGGTATCCCTGCCTTTTCATCGCCTCCAACTTCATCTTGTAGGCAAAAGCCCTCTCGCTTGGCAGGATATTTTCCCTCTGGATATTGCTGTCCACAAGGGTAATAATCGCCCGGTCACGGTCTAAGGGCAAAACAAAAGCAGGGATTGTCTCTATCCCTGCAAGCTGTGAGGCACGGACACGCCGCTGCCCTGCGATGACTTCGTACCCGTTCCCATCCTCTTTCGGGCGGGTTATAATAGGCGTTACCACACCAAACTCCTTGATACTCTCAGAGAGTTCCATCAGCAGGTCGTCCTCCACCAGACGGAACGGGTTATCGGGGAACGGGTGTAAATCCTCAATCTTCAGCATTGTAAAATCCTGTTTTTTCAATAGCTTTCCTACCTTTCTCTTGACCTGTTTCTATTCGATTTCTGCAATTCTTCCAACACTTCGGGCGGGATTTTCCTCAGCAGGCGTTCCAACTGCTGATTAGTGCGCTGCAACTCAAATATCTTCTGGTTGGCTTTCTGCACCTTTAATTCCTCTGCGTATTTCTCGTCACGCAGCCGCCCCGCATAGTCGGTTTCCTGCCCGATTTTCTTTTTGAGGCTGTCGATATAGGCGCTCTGTTTTCCAATCTCCCGTGAAAACTTTTCTGCCTCCGGCAGCCATGCGGAAAGCAGGGAGATCGCCTTATCCCGTTTCTTCCCTGCGTTAAAGGCGTTAATATCGGACAGCGCCGCCACGATTTCCTCATACTGTTTATCCAGCCTGCCGCCTAACTTAAAGAGCCATGTGGGGATATGCTTTCGCCCCGTAATCATTGAGGACTGCCCCCGTTCCAACTCATTCCACCGTGCGGACATGCGCTCATGGTAGGCGGTCTGCCACTCGGATAATGACTTCTGGTTGCCTAAAAAGTATTTGGCAGACAGCTTTCCCTCTGGCGTAATCGGCACAAAGCAAAGGTGCATATGGGGTGTTTTCTCGTCCATATGCACCACAGCAGAGAGGATATTTTGTTTTCCCACACGCTCCGCTATGAAGTCCAAAGCCATAGCAAAGTAGGCTTTCTGTTCCTCTGGCGGTAAGCTGTTCATAAATTCGGGAGAGGCGGTAATGAGGGTTTCCACCATCATCACGCTGTCCTTGCGTACCTTGCAGCCTGCCGCCTGCACCATGCGGTTGATCTCTTTTTTGTAGGTGTAGCGTGGCGGCGACACAAGATGATAGTTGTGCTTGGAGCGTTCCAGATCAATATCGGGATTGCTCTTGTACGCCTCCTTCTTCCGTTCATTGTGGCGTTCACAGGCAGCCACAGAGCCTGCCTTGCGTTTCTGGAAACGCAGGATTGCGTAAGGCATAAGCGTTCAACTCCTTTCTTTTTTCGGCGGGTGTTCTTTAGGCGGTGACGGTGGTGACAGTGATGACGGTGGTTTTGGGATGCCCCCTAAACCTGTGCGGCACTGTCACCGGCACCGCCTTTCCCCGCAGCCGCAGGCGGCGGGGAGCAGGGCGCAAGCCCTGCATAAAGGGAGTCCAGAGGGAAAGTCTGGCACACGCTCCTTGCTTGCAAGGTGTAGTGTGTTACACCCTGTAAAAGCGGGCTGTAAAAACCGGGACGGTTTTTTCAGCCGCAGGGGTGGCTTTACGAGCCGAAAGAGGCGAGAAAAGCCCACGCCTGCACGGAGCGTTTGCGGGGTGTTCTCCCGCAGGGTGGCAGGGCGCAGATGGAGAAGCCTTGTCATCGCCGCCATGCCTGCCACCCGAAGGGCAAGACCGCCGGATTTCACTTTGCTGTGTCGTCAGTGACAGACGCAGGGGGTATCCCGACATCGCCGTCACCACCGTCATCACTGTCACCCGCCTGACGCATGAGCGCAATCAGCCTGCCCTCTTTCTTCCTGCGGTACGCATAGCCAATATGGTTGTCTGCTAAAAAGGTTGTGCGGTATTCGTTGAGCCACTTCGTAATGACCGTGGGCGGGGTGTCTGTTTCCGCCATCGCCGCCAGAAGTTCCGTAGCTGTGCCGCACCAGTTTTCTTTATCCTGCATAAACTCTACGAGCCGAAAAAGGACAGGCGGTATGCTTTCCCTCGCAAGCTGCTCCTGCCCCTTGCGCTCCACCATTTCCCAACTGCACTCCCTGAAACGCAGGACAAACTCCTGATACTCAATATCCCTGCCGACACAGTAGAGCCTTGCGGTATCGGACGCACGGGTTTCCTTTTCCAGTACAAAAGTGGCGTCTGCGCTCCCCGTCAGTCCCGTTGTCCCCGATACCTTGTTGAACACATCACTGTCGTTCTGCTTGCGGATATGGTGGACAACGATGACCGCAATGGAATGCCGGTCGGCAAACTCCTTAATCTGGGAAATGTCCCCGTAATCACTGGCATAGGCGTTGTCTTTTGAGGCGGTGCGTACCTTCTGCAAAGTGTCAATCACAATGAGCCTGCTGTCGGGGTACTCCTTCAGATAGTCCTCCAACTGCACAATCAGCCCGTCCGTCAGCTTGCAGCTCGCCACAGCGAAGTGCAGGCGGCTGTCCGCCTCGTCCGTCAATCGGAAAAGCCTGTCCTGTATGCGGAAAAAGGTATCCTCAAGGCACAGGTACAGCACATCGCCTGCCCGTGTCTCCATCTCCCAGAATGGCAGTCCCGCCGAAACGCATAAGCAGAGTTTCAGCATGAGCCAGCTTTTGCCGATTTTCTGTGAGCCGCAGAACAGGATCAGCCCCGTGGGAATAAGACCGTCCACCACAAAGCGTGGCTTGTCAAGCGGCTGATAGAGCAGGGTATCTGCGTCCACCATGTTCAGCTTTTGCATGGGTGTCCTCCTTCCGCTTTCGTCTGGTTGTTGCATACTTGTCCATAGGCATTCGACCTCCTTAAAATTTTTATATCCCTGCCACAAGGACGGGGATATGTAAGCACAGCCATTCCATACGGTTCCACACTTTCCCAAAGCGGCGTTGTCACTGCCTATGCTGTGCATAGATTAAGCAATGGGTGTGCTCGTATCATGGCGGCACTGTCCGTTGCGGCAGGTATCCCTCCGGCGGCTGCTGTGAAGTTGTCAAGGTATAGACGGGCAGACTTGCCCCCTACCTTACAGCCCGTGCGGATAGCCGATTTTGGACACTGTGTTCTGATTTTTTGAAAAAGAAAAGCACCTGCATATATCCGTTCTTTTCTCGGATAGTTGCAAGTGCTTGCCATCAGATAAATCCGTATTCAGTTGTATATGTTCTCTAACAGAAGTTCACATCGGCAAAGCTGCCGCAGGTCTTGACTACTCCCACAACGAAAAAAAGCACCAACAAAGCCAAACCTATGGCAAGCAGCGCTCCATGAATATCCTGTATGACCGACCATATACCCCCGCCGCGGAACTCTTCCGGAGATTGAGTAAGTAGCCGCCAGACTTCTGACAGTTTGCTGTTCCAGCTTTCCAGCGAATTCTGCAAATTTTGCACTACCCAGTTGTCGGACACATGTCTTTCCTCCTTTCTTTCCCATTTCTGTTCGTCATACCCTATCACCTCCTTCTGGGCAAAATAAAAAGCTGACCGGTTTCCCAATCAGCGTCGGATTATTATGTTTACAGACTTAGAAGACGATCTGTTTTGATAGAATATGCATACGCTTCCAGATCAATCTTGCGTAGATATTTAAGAGGTAAGATCTTATTGCCAAGATACTTATCCTCTTTGTAATCAGCACAGTTTTCAATTCTTTCAAAAGGCACATTTTTCAGCAGGCAAGCCATAGTGTACATAATCTTTACTGCACGGATAGCCGCTATTTCCGCAGAATAATTCTCTGCATAAATATGACTTCTCAAACTTCGTATCCCATTTACATACAAAGGATACTCATCCGTAAGGACTTTGCCTCTGGAAGCAATGCAGTACGCTGTATCAAAAGTATCCTGCATGACATCTGCAATGCTGCCTATATTTCCTCTATATGACATTTCCTGCTCTGCAACATGTTTGTAAGTGTCAGACATTTCATCAAAGTTGTCAAAATGATCAATCAGAATACTGACATCATACATTTGCTTCATAATTTCCATATCCTTTCCTACATTCAGCGGTATTCCTATCGTATGTGGAGCGAAAGCGGTCAATTTATCTCCCAGAATACAGTTAACGCTCGGTATTTGTACACGCAGATTTTCACCCTCGCTCAAAAGCAGCTCGCTTTTTATTTCTTTTTCAATAATATTGGTATAAGGGCTATTTTCAAATACCACATCTAACAAAATATAAATATCCTTGCCACTAATGGGAGAGGTGTAAGTAAATTTGAAATGTCTTTTTTCTATTTGATTCCTGCCTACTCTTATCTGCTCCTCTTGTTTATGGAATGGAAAAATTTTTCCCGCTGCGTCGATGTACCGTTCAATAGGAGTTCCCGGCTTTACGATAATATCTATATCTGTAGATAATCTCCCTGGATGTTCAAAAAGAAGCATCAGACAGGTCCCACCTTTGAATATAAACGGCATATTTACTTTACACAAAGCTTCCAAAAGTCCAAACGCATGAAGTGTTCTTTCTAAAAGCTGCGGATCCCGCTTGCTTTTTTCCTGTAGTAAAAGAATGTGGTTTTTGTCATAATTTTCCTTTGTGATCATTTTTCTGCCCCAGTCTTAACATAACATCTGTATTTTCTTTGATAAAAGTACGCATTTCCCTTTCCACCGAGCGTCTCCGTGCATAGCGGAAAAGCCTGCTTTCATCGACGATATAGCTTTCGAACGCATTTTCAAATACCGTCTGTAGTTCTGCCTTGTCGAAAGTGCTTCCGATTATTTCATCGTTCATCGTATCGACAAGCAGCTTTTCAAGATCTGTATGCCAGAATTCCGTTCTGCCTTTTGGCGCTTCAGAAGGAAGTTTACCGATTACAATCATATCATCCGTCATATAACGATGGAATAATTCCAGTGTCGGATCAATGAAAACTTTTCTCTCATATTTCTCGTTTAGTTCATCAAACACAAAATCCTGCAAATCTGCTTCGATTGACAGGAAAATAATGTTATGCGCAATCTGATGATTAAGAAATTCATTAAGCTGTACCAACTCAAAGATTCTAAAGTCAAGATATTCGTGCTTTTTTCGTATAAAGGTAGCTAAATTATTTGCTAACTCACTATATTCATGCGAATAAAGGCGCAAGTTTTTTTTGCAAACACAATAGGCATTACGGCCAACTCTGCCAATTTCTTCTGATTGCAGCAGCTTTTGTAATCTTGCTTTGAAATTCGATTCAGTCAAATCCGGTTCCACACTTTTCATCGCCGAAAATAATTCATCGCGGTCAAAATAATTTGCTTTCGATAAACGATCCCAATTTATTTCTCTGTTCATTATTCATCACCTCATTTTATCAAATCGGCAAAATTATAGATAAATTGCCGATTTGCTAATTAAAATATATTCCATACTTTCATATTTGTCAATTCATATTTTTCCATATCCATATTAAACTATGTATCAGGCAGCCTGCTGCTGCCTTTCGCTCTTCAGCCCGTAATCAGCTCCAGTATCTCCTTTGTAAAAGTGATAACAACGCCGCCAGCCAAGGTCAGAAATCCATTTGCACGCTGTGAAGGATCATGAGATTTTAACGACAAACCAATCTGCACGATACCAAAGCCGAGCAAAATCAACCCGATTGCTCGGATCAAAGCAAAAATAAAAGTCGATAAGTTGTTAATCACTGCCAATGGATCACTGGCTGCACATACAATTCCCGTCCCCAAAGTCATCGTAAACACAATCGCCACATAGATTATCACCATAAACCTCAACAAATAGCGTTCCCTTTTCTTCTTCATTGCGATTTTCCCTCCTCCTCATCCTCCGGCTCTTTTTTACTTCTTTCTTTCATCATTGTGTTTTCTTTTTTCACATCTGCACCTCCTGAAAATTGGCATAAAAAAACCACTTCAAAAATTGAAGTGGCCAGACTGTAGACAAACCCCGGACAGATTGTATGATCGTCTGGGGTTTTTTCTTAT
>ERZ826764.3479-NODE-3479-length-12476-cov-2.702439_pt1 | contig 12476 bp, 8 predicted proteins | sample MGYA00519870_ERZ826764 | MGnify/ENA primary metagenome ERZ826764 (study PRJEB31778, sample SAMEA3449239) | human gut metagenome | biome: human gut; feature: human-associated habitat; material: faeces | place: United Kingdom | collected 2010/2012 ...
AAGGCCATGATTACTGCTTTTGGTACAGGTATCCATGAAGATTTTGATATCTCAAAGCTCCGGTACCATAAAATTATTATTATGACCGATGCCGACGTTGACGGCGCACATATTGCAACTTTATTATTGACCTTCTTTTATCGGTTTATGCCGGATTTAATTAAAGATGGCTATGTTTATCTGGCACAGCCGCCGCTGTATAAGGTGGAAAAGAATAAAAAAGTATGGTATGCCTACGATGATAATCAGTTAGATGATATTTTAACCGAAATCGGAAGGGATCAGGGAAACCGGATTCAGCGGTATAAAGGTCTTGGAGAAATGGACCCGGAACAGTTATGGGAAACAACCATGGACCCTGACCGGAGAATTCTTTTAAGAGTAACGATTGATGATGCGAAGATGGCTTATCTCAATGACACATTTAATACATTGATGGGAGATAAGGTTGAACCTCGCCGGGAATTTATTGAAACACATGCAAAGTATGTCCGTAATCTGGATATTTAGTAAATGGAGGAATTATTAGATGGACGATTTAAGTAAGGTTTTTGACAAGGTCCAGGAAGTGGACCTCAAAGAAACAATGGAACAATCTTATATTGATTATGCCATGAGTGTCATCACCTCCAGAGCATTACCGGATGTAAGAGACGGTTTAAAACCGGTACAGCGGCGTATACTGTATGCAATGATCGAGCTGAATAACGGTCCCGACAAGCCGCATCGTAAATGTGCGCGTATCGTCGGTGATACCATGGGTAAATATCATCCGCATGGGGACTCTTCGATTTATGGCGCCCTGGTCAATTTGGCTCAGGAATGGTCTACCCGTTATCCGCTGGTGGACGGCCATGGAAACTTTGGTTCTGTCGATGGCGACGGCGCTGCCGCTATGCGTTATACCGAAGCGCGTCTGAGTAAGATCTCTATGGAGATGACAGCGGATATCAATAAAGATACCGTAAATTTTGTTCCGAACTTCGATGAAACAGAAAAGGAACCGGCGGTTCTTCCGTCCCGTTTTCCGAATCTGCTCGTCAATGGTACGACAGGAATTGCCGTAGGTATGGCGACGAATATTCCACCGCATAATCTTCGGGAAACGATCGACGGTGTGGTTAAGATTATTGATAACCGGATCGAAGAGGACAGGAATACCGAAATGGATGAACTTCTGGACATTGTCAAAGGTCCGGATTTTCCAACAGGAGCTATGATTCTCGGAAGAAACGGAATCAATGAAGCCTATCGTACCGGACGGGGAAAGATTAAAGTCCGGGCGGTGACTGAAATTGAACCGATGGGAAACGGACGTCAGCGGATCGTTGTTACAGAGCTTCCGTATATGGTCAATAAAGCACGGTTGATCGAAAAAACTGCGGAGCTCGTCCGGGATAAAAAAGGGGAAGGTATTTCTGACTTAAGAGATGAGTCCAGCCGTGAAGGTATGCGGGTCGTTATTGAGTTAAAGAAAGATGCCAATCCGAATATTGTATTAAATCATTTATATAAACATACACAGCTTCAGGATACCTTTGGTGTTATCATGCTCGCACTGGTAAATAATGAACCGAGAATCCTGAATTTAAAAGAGATTCTTGAGCTTTATCTGAAGCATCAGGAAGAAGTGATTACACGACGTTCCAAATATGAACTGAACAAAGCCGAAGAACGGGCACATATTTTAGAGGGCTTGCTGATCGCTCTGGATAATATCGATGAAGTGATCCATATTATCCGTTCTTCCAAAAATGTCGCGGAAGCCAAGGAAAAGTTAATCCAGAGTTTTGGGCTGACGGATGTTCAGGCTCAGGCAATCGTGGATATGCGTCTCCGTGCGCTGACAGGTCTGGAACGGGAAAAACTTGAAAATGAATATGCAGAGCTGGAAGCGAGAATCAGCGAGTTAAAAGAGATTCTTGCCGATGAGAAAAAACTTCTCGGCGTTATCCGTGATGAGATTCTGATTGTACGTAATAAGTACGGCGATGACCGCCGGACATCGATCGGTATTGATGATGATGAAATTACGATTGAAGATCTGATTAAAAAAGAAAATACCATCATTACCATGACAAAACTGGGATATATTAAGCGGATGACTGTTGATAATTTCCGGAGCCAGAACCGTGGCGGCAAGGGCATTAAGGGAATGTCCACGCTGGATGAGGACTATATCGAAGATTTACTGATGACAAGTACCCATCATTACATTATGTTTTTCACGAATAAGGGAAAAGCATACCGCATCAAGGCTTACCAGATTCCTGAATCTTCAAGAATTGCCAGAGGTACAGCCATTGTTAATATTCTTCAGCTTGAACCGGGCGAAAAGATTACAGCGATGATACCGATCCAGGATTTTGAAGAAGATATGTATCTGTTTATGGCAACAAAGAAGGGAATTGTTAAAAAGACAGCGATTAAGGATTATGCCAATATCCGTAAGACGGGCATTTTATCGATTACGCTTCGTGAAGATGATGAATTAATTGAAGTTAAAATTACAAATAATGAAAATCATATTTTCCTTGTCACCAAACACGGAAAATGTATCCGCTTTAATGAAAGAGATGTGCGTACTACGGGACGGACGTCCATGGGCGTTATTGGCATGACTTTGGACAGTGATGACGAGATCGTTGCCATGCAGCTCGATACCCAGGGGGATTCTTTGCTGATCGCTTCTGAAAATGGTATGGGAAAACGGACCGATCTGAATGAATTTAACTGCCAGAACCGTGGCGGTAAGGGCGTTCTCTGTTATAACATTACAGAAAAAACAGGAAATGTTGTCGGTGCGAAGGCCGTCAATGACAGTCATGAAATTATGATGATTACTTCCGGTGGTATTATTATCCGTATGCCGGTGAATGGTATTTCTAAAATTGGAAGATATACTTCCGGCGTGAAACTGATGGATATTGATGTGGAACGGGATATTAAGGTTGCCAGCATCGCTAAGGTGCGGGAAACGGAAGCAGAGGGCGGATCTGAGGAATTTGAGGAAGGTCAGGAACTGTCCGAAACGGAAAACGGGGATGAATTATGAAAATAACGTATATTCATCACAGTTGTTTTGTTGTGGAATTGGATGACTGTATTCTTATTTTTGATTATTATAAAGGTGAGCTTACGGCATTTGACCCGGATAAACGGATTATTTTCTTTGTAAGTCACAGTCACGGAGACCACTTTAATCCGAATATTTACAAATATGCGGAGACCTGTCCTCATGTTATTTATGTACTTTCCGGTGATGTGCGGCGAAGCTTAAGCTTTGCCGTACGGATTGGAAATGGTGGACAAAACACGGTTTTTGTGGATGAAAACAAAAAAATTTACATGAATGTGGATAACCATGGAATTTTATACCGTGAAGGCGGTCCACGGGAAATGATGATCGAAACGTTAAAATCAACGGATGAAGGCGTGGCATTTATTATTGAATATGCCGGAAAGACTATTTATTTTGCCGGAGATTTGCACTGGTGGTCCTGGATGGGCGAAAGTGAAGCGGAAGCAGAACGCCGGGAAGCAGAATATAAGCTGGAAATGGAAAAAATCAGAGGACGTCATTTTGATGCGGCCTTTGTTGTTCTGGACCCGCGGCAGGAAGAACATTACTGGTGGGGCATGAATACATTCATGACGACAGCCGATGCCGATGTTGTATTTCCGATGCATTTCTGGAAGGATTATAAGCTGATCGAAAAATTTAAAAATGGGGAATCAGCGAAAGAATATAAAGATAAGATTGTTTCAATAACCCATGAGGGTCAGGTATTTGACATCGAATAAGTGAAAAATACCGGGGATAAGCGGCATCCATTTATCCCCGGTATTTTTTTATTTTCCGATATCCTTCAGTACAGGCTCTGTTTTTGAAACAGCAAATTTCTGAGTCTTATAGAGGCTGTGGTAGCCGGACAGAAGATGAGCGATAGCTACGGTAATCATGTAATAGTCCAGACCTTTAAAGCCGAACATCTCAAGGCCGATAATCAACGAGGCAATCGGACAGTTTGTGACGCTGCAGAAAACGGCGATCATGCCGCAGGCAGTGGAAATGCCGGGGGAGGTATGAAAAAGAGCTGCCATAATAAAACCGGAGGAAGCGCCGATGGCAAAGGACGGGACAATTTCACCGCCTTTATAGTTTCCGGCCAGAGTGATGGCTGTGAAAAGGATTTTAAGGAGAAAAGCATAAGGCACACACCGTCCGTCAAAGCAGGCCTGGATAATATTAACGCCGGTACCGTTATAGTCCCGGGTTCCGCAGATCAGCGTTAATGCGATAATCAGTAAGCCGGAAAAAATAATACGGACATATTCATTTTTAAAACGGGTCTGGAAAAAATGTTCCGTCTGGTGGAGCAGCAGGCAGAAAAGAACGCCGATTTCTGTGCAGATAATCGCAATCAGCATAATGCGGATACCATGGTATAAATTAAAATCAGGAATCGGGCCAATATTAAAGGTTTCTGAGCCGATACCGGCAAAAACAGCCATCTGGTGAGCGACAATACTGGAAAAAATACTTGGAAAAAGGGCGCTGTAATGAAAAATGCCGATGGTTGTTACTTCAAGGGCAAAAACAGCCGCGGCAACGGGAGTTCCAAAAAGGGCTGAGAAAGCAGCGCTCATACCGCACATGACGAAAATTTTATGATCGGATTTTTTGATATGCAGATGTTTTGAAAGAAAATCACCGATGCTTCCGCCAATCTGCAGGGCAGCTCCTTCACGGCCGAGCGAACCGCCGAACAGGTGGGTGATTAAAGTTGATAAAATAATGATGATTAAAGGAACGGTTTCATCGGATTGGATGGATACAAGAATCAGATTGGTGCCGCTCTTATATTTATCATCAAGAATTTTATACATGGCGACGATCAGAATACCGCCGAGAGGCAGCAGATAAATCAGCCATGGGAAAGAATGAAACCAGGCGGTGACAAATTTCATGCCGCAGGCAAAAATGATACTGACGATGCCGACAGAAATGCCGATAATCATGGACATGAAAAACCACTTAATGAAAACGCTCAATGATGTTCTGTAATTTCTCAGATGTTCTTTTAGAAGTTCCATACAATCCCTCTTTAATTTTTATTTTGAAAATAATTATAGTCCGATTTTTTAAAATATCAAGTGCTGAAAACAAATTAAGAATTAAAGCATGGATAATTTTTAAAGGCCTCCTGTGAAATAAATTTCAGGAGGCCTTTGGTACTATTTTTGAATTCCCATGATTTTACGCAGTTCTTCTTCATAGCTGACAGAAGATTTATAGCTGTTGTATAAAAAGAAATTTTCTTCTTTCAATGCATATTTTGTAACTTCTTCCATAAGAAAATCTTCCGGTTCCCTGGAAGTCATAAACTTGAGGACGAAATCATCAAAGCTGTCGGAAGGATTTAATGTCGGAAATCCACATTCGCGGAGAATGGTATCCAGCCGGCCGGCATTGATCTGATAACCATCCGGAAGCGGGGTGGCATTTCCGAAGAAAATAAGAAAACTGATAAATGTTGTCCGGTCCAGATCCAGTCCGCCTTTGATATATTTTCGGACAGTATTTTCTCCGGATCGGTTTTTCTGATAGCCTTTATTTTCACCTTCCAGAGCGTAAATGGTATCCAGCGCTTTTTCATCGGATTCCATTTTGGAAATTTCATAATTAATAATTTCATCTGTAGTCATTTTTTTCAGAGATGCATCATGATTTTTTAAGGAAGATGCGAGCTGTTCTTTCTCTTTTAACGGAAGGTTTTTTAAATTACCATAGTACTCCAGCAGAACTTCAAGCCAGTCCAGAGAAACATATTCAAAATAATAGTAATTAAAATCATTAAAAATCTTTTTGCAGGAAATCCCTGCATTGAAAAGAAAATCACGGACGCCCGCCTCATCTTTGGCTTTCTTTTTCATGTTATGAATTCCTTTAAACACGATGATTTCACCGTCATCTCCACCAGCGCCTCCGTTTTTTTTATGAAAACGGTTATTGATGTAAGTATTCATAATGTTTTCAAGATAGAAACAAAGATATTTGCAGAAATAGTAACGGGTTTTTTCACGCACAAGACTGAAGGCATACAGATTGTTTCGGAGAAACTGACGGAACCGTTCCTGGTCATCTTTTAATTCTTTAATTTCTTTTTCGATTTTCATGGTGAGATGACGGGTTGCCATAATCTGGGCATGTTCATCGGAATTTTCCGAAATATACCGGTGGAGTTCTTTCAGAGTGATACTGTTTTCTTTAAAAAACGGTGAGTCAATGGCATTGCTGTTTCTTATTTCCTCACAGGTTTTCTGAAGCGCTTTCCATTCATTAAAGGACATATGGTTTGAAAAGGCAAAAATAAGGCTGGATTCCCAGAAGCTTCGGGAATAGAACTGGGCGCAGCCTTCGGATTTTAATTTTTCATTCATTTCATCAAGAGAATATTTTTTTAAGAATCCGAGAGCGATCAGGCGGAAACGCAGAGGAATCTTTTTAATCATATCCGGACGGAAAGTCATACATTCATCCAGAAGATCTGTATTTCCCGATGGGTTGGAAATATCAGTAATCATTTTTTCAAATACGGACAGAGATTCATTGGACGTCATTGGGGGGTATCCTCCTCATTATTTTTCGGCACATAAGAAAATTCACTGTTTCTTATGGACCAAGTTTTTGTGTAGCTGTTTGCTTTATAAAATTCACTTTGAATCAGGTAATCGGAAATTTCTTTTGTACAGGACTCCAGGCGCGGTCCTGAAAAACTTCCGAAAAGTTCAGTACGCGCATCAAAGGAATTATTGTAAGCACACAGATGAATTTGATTGCTGCGATCATTTTCGGACCAGTAAAAATTAATATAATCATAGCTGCCATCGTTAAACGCACAGTTTTTATCTTCATAAAGTTTCTGGAAATTATCCAGAAGCGCTTTGAGAGAGTCGCTGCTGATTTCCATAGGAAAAGTAACATCCAGCCGTTTGCCGCCATACTGGTAGTATTCATTGACTACGGCATCCGGAAAGAAGTCCCGGATACGGCGGGTTATGACGTTTTCTTCGTTCAGGCCAAGAATCGAATGGGTATTGAGATTGTAACCGATGTCAATAGCTCCGTCGGCCGTTGTTGCTGAATAAGAGGTCATCCGGTAAGCGGCCGGAAGTTCGGTATCGACTGCCAGCGCTTTAAAGTAATTCAGAAGAAGGATATCGTCTTCGGTCAGTTCTTTATTTTCATTCCGATTCCACTGGGTGAAGGTGATATGATTTTCAGTAATCGGTTCGGAGAAATCATATCTCAATAATTTACATCCGGTAATATCCAGATAAAGTGTCGGCTGTTTTTTCTGAATTAAGGCATCGGTCTTTGCTTTCAGGTCTTCGACATTATTGTAGGATGCAAAAGATACGCTGAAACTTTTATTGGAAGGATTTATATCAATATCATTGATATAAGGATAATATTCACTGCCCCGGGTATCCATCCGGGTTTTAATATCGGCAATGACGTTATACCACTGGCCTTTTGAAAAATTTGAACTGGAGGATGAACCGGTGTACTGGATATACAGGGCCGGATCGGCAATGGTTTCTTCATTTACCTGATTTGTACCGGCCATAATGGATTGTCCGGCGTTTTCCCAGTCTGCCGGAATCTCTGTATAAACGCCGAAGGCATGGGAAAATTTTTCATGATCCAGGTTGTATGCCAGGGTGCTGACAAAATTTTCGTTTTTTTCAATAAAGGCAAACGTACCGGAAGCTTTCTGGTAGTAGCCTGTAATGGAAAGAGAGCTTGCAAATATGTCGACATCCTGATAAAAAATAATTTTGTTGGAATCTGTCATAAGGCTGAGAATTTTGTCGGTTATTTCATCGCTCAGTTTTAATTCATAATAGGTATACGCTTCATTTTCAGGAAGATTCCAGTCGGAAGGGACGATGCCTTCTGCTTTCCCGTTATTTTTTTCGACATTTATGAAATCCTCCGGTGTGATTTCGTTCAGGCGCCCGTTTTCGTCACAAAAGAACAGTTTCGCCGGACGGCTGATAAAGGATTTGACGACACTGGGAATATTCAGGTTGTGATAAATATCCAGTGGCGTAATAATGGTGAGATTACTGTCTGCATCTTCCTTTATGAGATAGTTATCATTTCCGGCAAAGGCTTTCAGCCGGTTTTCAATAATTTCCTTCGCTTCCCGAAATTCTTTGGCGGACATATCTTCATCCGGAGAAAGGACGATGGTTTCCGTCGGAATACCTCGGAATTTAAATGAAGGGATATGTCTGTCCGCATAGGTATAGGCTGATGCCAGACCGATCAGGAGCGCAGCGGCGGTGATGCCGATGATGGCAGGAAGGCGCCAGCGGCTTTTTTTCTTTTCAGGCAGCTCATCTTTCAAAATGTTACGAATGTCGCCGATCATGGATTCCATGGATGGGTAACGGTCCTCCGGGGATACGTTTAATCCCTTCCATAAAATTTTCTCAAGCTCTTTATCTATTTTTATGTTTAATTCGGAAGGTTTTTTTAGCTCATCATGGAAAACTCTCTGGAGAGCATCGTCGGGCATGACTCCGGTCACACATTCATAGAGCGTCGCACAAAGGGCATAAATATTCGTCCATGGTCCCTGAACACTGTTACTGTTATATTGCTCAATGGGGGCATAGCCTCCCTTGACAATCACCGAATAACTTTTATCCATAACACCGGAATAGTCTCTGGCAGCGCCGAAATCCAGCAGTTTCAGAGTGCCGTCAGGGACCATCATGATGTTATCCGGACTGATGTCCCGGTGAATAATACCACAGTCATGAACCCTTTTTAGGCCTTCCATCAGAGGAAGCATTTTTCGGAAAATATTTTCAGCATCGAAAGGCCCCTTACCCTTTAAATAGGTTTTCAGAGTGATACCGTCCAGATAGTTCATGACGATATAGGCGGTGCGATTGGCTTCAAAGTAGTCGGTAACATTGACAATGCTTTTTTCATCGGTAAAGTCGCCGATAATCCGGGCTTCTTTTAAAAATTTTTCTTTGGCTTTTTCAAGCATTTCCTGATGTTCTTCAGAGATTACATGGATTTCCGGCGAAATTTCGATATCGCGGGTGACATAGTCCCGCCAGTAAAATTCTTTAATGGCAACTTTAACATTAATTCTCTGATTGATACCTGCATATGTAATACCGAAACCGCCTTCGCCGAGGACCTTTTCAATAATATATCGGTTATCCAGAAGTGTTCCGGGTTTAAGCCGGTGTTTTGTATGCATACTCAAGGTCATACCTCCAACAAAATAAAGGTGTTTTTAATCTATGCTGTTATTATAGCATGTTTCATGAAAATTTGACAAAACCTATGTGGAATGATAACATAAACTGTTACTTTGATTATTTAGCCTGGCAAAGATAAAGTTGAAGAGAGGGAAAGAATATGATAACGATACTTGCAGTTTCGGTTGCATTAATTGCCGGATTAATGATGACCCGTGTTGTCAAACCGCTGAAATTACCGGATGTTACGGCATATCTGGTTGCCGGCGTTTTGATCGGACCTTATTTTCTCGGACAGTTGAACATTCCGGGAATCGGTTTTATTTCTACAGGAGATGTGGAACAATATGCATTGATTTCTAATGTTGCGCTGGGATTTATTGCCTTTGCGATCGGTAATGAATTCCGTGTATCCGAACTTAAAAATACCGGCCGTCAGGCGCTGATCGTCGGTATTGCGGAAGGACTGGTGGCATCCCTGTTTGTGAATGTGGCCATGATCGCATTACATATGGTTCTGGGAGATAAGCTTCCGATGTCTACGGCGATTACTTTGGGAGCGATTGCGACAGCGACAGCTCCGGCGGCAACACTGATGGTTGTCCGTCAGTATAAGGCAAAGGGAAAACTGACCGATATTCTGCTTCCGGTTGTTGCGCTGGATGATGCGGTGGCTCTGATGGTGTTTGCAGTTTCGTTTGGCGTGGCTTCGGCATTAAAGAGCGGTTCCTTTAATATGACATCCATTTTGGTTGAACCATTCCTGGAAATTGTGCTTTCACTGATTGTCGGTGCATTTATGGGATGGCTGCTGACCCAGTTGGAAACATTATTTAATTCCAACAGTAACCGTTTATCCTTAACGATTGCTTTTGTTTTTCTGACGGTTGGCATTTCTATGGTTGAGTTTGATATCGGCGGCATCCATATCGGATTTTCATCCCTTCTGGTATGTATGATGCTTGGTACCGTTTTTTGTAATATATGTCCGTTGTCGGAAGATTTAATGGAAAAATCCGATAAGTGGACGGCGCCGTTATTTGCTCTGTTTTTTGTAATCAGTGGCGCCGGACTGGAATTAGGTGTTTTCTCGGACGTAAGTATCGTTATTATCGGTGTTGTCTATATTCTGTTCCGCTGTATTGGTAAATATGTGGGTGCTCTGGCCAGCTCAAAAGCCGCCGGATGTGATAAAACTGTCCAAAAATACCTTGGAATCACGCTGTTTCCTCAGGCCGGTGTGGCTCTCGGTATGTGTATCACTGCCGCTGCAGAGTTTGGGGCGGAAGGCGCTATAATCCGTAATATTATTCTGTTTTCCGTATTGATTTACGAACTTGTAGGACCATCGATGACAAAGTGGGCGCTGACAAAGGCCGGCGATATCAAACCTCAGAGTGCGGATGTTGTTAACCGAAGAGCAATCAAGCTTGAAAATGCTGAGAAAAAAAGAAAAGGCGAATAATTTATTTGACATAAGGGGCTATTGGAAATGGATAGCTCCTTATTTTTTTAATCAATCATTTGTTTATTTAATATTTGAAAGCTTTATTTAAGTATAGTACAATATCTAAAGATTTAAATAAATTTAGGAGGTTTGGATAATGAGAGAGATATCTTGTCAGGAGATTGAGAAAACTGTCAGAGACATGTGTATTCAGGCAACACATTTTTTATCTGAGGATATGGCTGCGGCCATGAACCATGCGGTTGAAACTGAGAAATCTCCCCTGGGCAAACAGGTATTAAAACAACTGGAAGATAATCTTAAAATTGCAGGTGAGGAAATGATTCCAATCTGTCAGGATACAGGGATGGCAATTGTATTTGTGGAAATCGGTCAGGAAATTCATGTGACCGGTGGATATCTTGAGGATGCAATTAATGAAGGCGTTCGACAGGGGTATACCGAAGGTTTTTTGAGAAAATCGGTGGTCGAAGATCCTATTTACCGGAAAAATACCAATGATAACACACCTGCCATTATTCATTATTCCATCATACCCGGAGATAAATTAAAGATAACGCTGGCGCCGAAGGGATTCGGAAGTGAAAATATGAGTCGTGTATGTATGCTTAAACCGGCAGATGGTATCGAAGGGGTAAAAAAGGCGATTTTGGAAACGGTAGATGCTGCAGGACCGAATGCCTGTCCGCCTCTGGTTGTCGGTGTTGGCATTGGCGGTGATTTTGAAAAATGTGCGATTATGGCGAAACATGCCCTGACCAGAGCAGCAGGAACACATTCTGAGATTCCCTATGTGAAAGCGCTGGAAATTGAAATGCTGGACAAAATCAATCAGCTCGGCATCGGCCCGGGAGGTCTCGGCGGTACGGTGACGGCGATGGCTATTCATATAGAAACCTATCCGACGCATATTGCCGGGCTGCCGGTGGCAATTAATATCTGTTGTCATGTTAACCGCCATATAAGCTGTGAATTATAAGAAAGGAGTCGGGAAGATGGAAAAATACATTCGTGTACCGTTACAGGATGAGGAAATTAAAGCATTAGAAGCCGGAGATTATGTATATATCAGCGGTACTATTTATACGGCAAGGGATGCCGCGCATAAGAGAATGTATGAAGCTATGAACGAAAATGAAAATATTCCTCTGAATTTGGAACATAATGTTATTTATTATATGGGACCGTCTCCGGCCAGAGAGGGACATCCCATCGGTTCAGCCGGACCGACGACGAGCAGCCGTATGGACAAGTATGCGCCGTTGTTTATGGACCATGGTTTAAAAGGAATGATCGGCAAAGGTAAACGTTCCAAAGAAGTCGTGGATGCGATTGTCAGGAATGGTGCGGTTTATTTTGCTGCTGTCGGCGGAGCAGGAGCCATACTTTCAAAAACGATAAAAAAAGCGGAAGTTATTGCGTATGATGATCTCGGAACAGAGGCCATTCGTAAACTGGAAGTTGAAAACCTTCCGGCGATTGTTGTTATTGATTCAAAAGGAAATAATCTGTATGAAACGGCCGTTAAAGCATATCGAAAAATAAAATAGAAAAAAAGGTAAAAAAAATTTAAAAATCCGTTGACAAACTTTAATCTTTATATTACAATAGACAAGCACTGTGAATGTGCGGTAAAAATTTAATCGTTTTTATCAATTCGGAGAAGTACTCAAGAGGCCGAAGAGGTGCCCCTGCTAAGGGTATAGGTCGCTAA
>ERZ826764.3484-NODE-3484-length-12466-cov-15.288373_pt1 | contig 12466 bp, 7 predicted proteins | sample MGYA00519870_ERZ826764 | MGnify/ENA primary metagenome ERZ826764 (study PRJEB31778, sample SAMEA3449239) | human gut metagenome | biome: human gut; feature: human-associated habitat; material: faeces | place: United Kingdom | collected 2010/2012 ...
GTCAGATTCGGAAACAGGTAATCTCCCTTGCGATGATATGTCAGTTCCATAATCGGTTCCTCCTTCATTTTCAATATTTTCTGCTTTTTTGTTTTCTACGTCCTGATTTTCAGTTTCATGCATTAACGTGGTAAAGTTATTATAATTCCTTTCATTGGAAATTTCAACCTCTTTTCTCGCTTCTTCCAGAGAAATTTTATGTACGGTTCTTCCAATATCAATCAGAATACTTTCACTGAGCTGGCTTGCCGCATTTCCAAGGAATGTAAGGACGGACAGACGATTATAGTCCGTGATATGCATGAAATCCTCTTCTTCCAGAAGCTCCATCGGGTCAAGCCCGCATCGTCTGGAAAGCATATAGTAAACACTGTCTGTTGCCAGCTGACGAAAATCACTGCGGATTGTCACCTCATCCAAATCTTCCAGATAAGTATCTTCTACTGCATATTCCAATCCGTCCAAATATTCTTCCAGATTGTCACTGACCATTTCCCTTGCAACTGCCATCAATGCGTCCTGCAAGGTTGCCGTATCCTTTTCTTCCAGACCATAGACCTCTGCCAGATGTGTAAGGATTTCTTCTCGCTGGTGTTCCTGCATCTGCCACAGATACGGGCTTCTGCCTCCGGCTACCATGTGGGTATCCGAAATGTCAAACACATAGCGGAGTCTGGTATTCTGTCTGTTTTCATCCAGCAGGGCAATTCCTCTTGCACCACGGTTTACCCACCGGAACATCTTTTCATTCCACAGCTCCAGTGATGCACAGGCCGTCGCTTCCGGATGCTGTGCATGGATCAGAAGCTGATCTGAAAACGAATAACGGTATAACCTCGATGCCGTATCCATATAATCCATCCAGTCTCTTGGCGAACTGCTCACCGATGTGGCATGTTCCTGTGCCAATGCCCGGATGTCCTGTAACTTAGACATATCGCTTTACCTCCTTGGCTTATTTCTTTTCTTCTTTGGAAATTCCAAATGGAATCTTGGCTTTCCATCTTCCAGTGTGAGCAGAAGATCTGCGTCAAACTTCATATCCTTTTTCCTGGAATACAGACCTTTTACATGAGTGCAAGCCTTATCCAGAAGCTCTTTTGCCATCTTTTTATCCAGATTTTTTTCCATGCTCCCTAAAAAGCGGTTTTCTTTCCAAAGGGCAAAATCACACTGACGGTTTGAGCAGTAAAAATTTTGTTTTCCCTCAAAAACATCCGAACCACAGACTGGGCACTTTCCGATCACTTCCCTCTCTGTCTGGAATCTCCTGAGTTCCTCTTCTGGTATGTCCCTGCATACCTCTAAAATCTTACCGACAAGAGAAGTAATCTCTCCCATAAACTGAGCATCTGTAATCTTCCCCTTTTCCATCATCAACAGCTGGTTCTCCCATTCTGCTGTCATCGCCGCAGATTTCAGATACTCAGGCATGACTTTTACCAATTCCTGCCCTTCTTCACTTGGTAAAATTTGTTTCCCTTTTCTCTGTGCATAACCAGAAGAAACCAGTTTTTCAATGATACTTGCCCTTGTTGCCGGGGTTCCCAGTCCTTTCTTTTCTGTTTCCGCATCAAATTCCTTATTTCCTGCTGTTTCCATTGCGGCAAGGAGTGTATCTTCATTGAATGGTTTTGGCGGGGAGGTATAATGTGTGGTTTTCTCTGCGTTCACCGGAAAAAGGTTCATTCCCTCTTCATAACCTGCAGGAATCGAGGTATCTTTTTCTTTTTCATCCACAGGTTCCGCTTTAACACACTGGTTTTTAAATGCCTTTTCTACTTCTTTAAATCCCATCTGTACCGGCATCTTCCCTCTGGCTTTAAAATCATGTTCCTGGCATTTTACGGTAATATCCGTCTGTTCATACAGATACTCCTCTCCCGTTGCCTGTACCAGCTGCTGACAGATCAACATCATCAGATTCTTTTTATCTGCCGGTAAATCAGCAATTCCTTTCTCGAAAGCTTCTCTTGTTGGGAGAATTGCATGGTGATCAGATACTTTTGCATTGTTGATTACCCTTTTCACCCCATGTCCTAACTGCCCATAATCTACAAATGGAAGTAATACTGGCATTTTCCCTACCAGCTCCTCTACCGAATCTTTCATATCCTCCGTTACAAACTGACTGTCTGTTCTTGGATATGTGACCAGCTTTTCTTCATATAATTCCTGTAACATATCCAGTGTCCGTTTCGCTGTATATCCAAAGTAGCGGTTTGCTTCTCTCTGCAGGCTTGTCAGATCGTAAAGTTTCGGTGGAAATGATTTCTTACGTTCTTTCTTCATCTGTGTAACCATAGCGGTCGAACCATTACATAACGCAGCAAGCAGATCTGCCGCTTCTTCATTTGCTATATTCTCAGAAACTACCGTAAGTTTTCCATCCGTCAGCGATACTTTATAAAACGCTTCTTTCTGGAAATGCTCAATCTTCTCCTGCCGTTCTGCAAGCATGGCAAGCGTCGGAGTCTGTACCCTGCCGACTACCAGACGTTTAAAATATCTCGTGGTGTATGCCCTGGTTCCATTCATTCCAATGAGCCAGTCTGCCTGTGCCCTGCACACCGCAGCCATACAGAGATTCTTATATTCTTCCCCACTTTTCATCGTCTGAAAGCCTTCCCGGATAGCGATATCTTCCATGGAACTGATCCACAGACGTTTCACTGGCTTTTTACATCCGGCAAGGTCATACACTCTCTGAAAGATCAGTTCTCCCTCTCTTCCTGCATCACAGCCATTGACCAGATATTCCACATCGCTTCGGTTCATCAGACCTTTTAATACATCAAACTGTTTCTTTTTGTCTTTGGAAACCTTTAACTTCCAAACTTCAGGAAGAATCGGGAGGTCATCAAACTGCCATTTCTCATATTTCGGGTCATATTCCTCTGGTCTTGCATACTCAGCCAAATGCCCCAGGCACCAGCTCACGATACAGTTTTCTCCCTCCAGATACCCTTCCTCTCTCTTATAAGCGGACAGATTTTTCGCATAACTCTGTGCTACGCTTGGTTTCTCTGCAATCACTAAAAATTTTGACATAATCGTTTCCTTTCTACTGAAAAAGGCAGCCAGAATTTCTGACTGCCTCTGTCCTTATTCCTGTTTCCGCATTTGAAGAATAATTATTCTTCTTTCTCATCGTCCTCTTCATTTACATAAGGGCCATCTGAGAACTCCAGCTGTTCGCTCACATAATCTTCTTCCTTACTGCGTCCCTTTTTCTTATAGACTGCAATTCCTGCAAGTCCTAAGATTGCTACCACTGCGATAGCTGCAAGACCTTTGACATTCATTCCACTGTTCTCTTCTTTCTTCACTTCGGTTTCCTCCTCTGCTGCTGGTGTAGTCTCCGGTGTGGTTTCCGGGATCACTACGGTTGATTCTTCGGTTTCCTTATCTTTTTCTGTTTCATCCAGAAATTCTGCCAGATCGTTCTCATCAACCAGTGACATCATGTACACATTCTCTGTGTTACTGGAACGGTCAATGACCATGTAAAACGTATTGCCCTTTTTTGTCTGAATGGTAAGGAACTGCTTAGTATCATCATTTTCCTTATCATCTACAAGCTGGGCATTTCCCGGAGTAGAAAAAGCGGAATTGTTACTCTCTCCACTCACTCTTCCGGTATCCTCTTTCTTCTCCGTATCTTCGGTTGTTTCCGCAGAAGTCTCCTGCACTACTTCTGTCGTTGTCTCTTCTGCCGGTGGATTCGCATTTGCATAGACAGTAGCAATAGATGTCCCGGAAAGCATCGTTATCACCATGGCAAGCATCAGCAGTTTCTTTACCACTTTATTCCTCATCGTCTAAAACCTCTCTTTCTGCCACCTGCCCCACAGGTGGTCTGTTATCGCTTTCTTTTTGGGGTGTGTCCTTGGTATCTTCCACGGTGATACCGCCGTCCTCATTCATCTGGATCGTAACGGTTCCTTTCTGAATCCCGTCAAGCAGTACCAGCAGCTCCCGACTGTCCAGCTTCATAGAACGAAATGATTTGATAATCTCCATATCTTCCATCTGCTGTTTTAAGGTATTCTGCCGTTTCAGATGTTCCTGCAGCTCTGCAATCTTATCCTCTGTTTTCTGAATATCATCCAGAATCTTTTTTAATTTCATGTTCATCTGCTCTGTCACCTCCTCTAATGCAGACGACCAAATGCCATAAAGTGTTCCTGCCAGTAGGCACTTGCGATACTTGTATATTGCACCGGCTTACCACAATGGATCATCATGTTATTTCCAACGTAGATTCCAACATGACTCGCTCCACTTGTGTTATAGGTTCCCTGGAAGAAGATCAAGTCTCCTGGTTTTGCTTCCGATGGAGATACCTGCGAACAGTGAGAGCGAAGTCCTTCGGTAGTACATCTTCCAATATTCCATCCATTTCCACAATTATTGATAACCCAGCTTACAAATCCGGAACAATCAAATCCACTTGGGGAATAACCACCCCAGACATAAGGAACTCCCAGATATTTCTCTGCTTCCCGGATCATCTTTGCAAACTGTGGATCAGATAAAGCATCTGTCGGTATGGTATAACCAAATCCTCCACTTCCGGTGGGTATGCTGTTTAAGTCAAACAAGTAATCACGATTTCCATAATATTTGTTATATGCATCGTATCTTTCCTGTTCTTCTTCCGTCATGCGGCTTCTCAATACAGTATCCAGATTGCGGTTTGTCATCGTTACATCCAGACGGTTTACTTCTTTCGTTGTCGTAACCTGCACTTCCTGGCTTCCATTGCTGTCTGCTATGTATGCCTCCCATGTCTGGTGCCCATGTGCGGAAGCTGCTGCATGGTTATCATAATAAACATCAAACTGAACACCATATCTTGCAAAAGCTCCGGTATCTTCTACTACATATTCCACACCATTCATAACGACATGGGTTCCCATCGGTACAAAAGGATTCGATGCATCTACAGCGATCGTATGATTGGCTGTCGGCATCGCACCGCTGGCTGTCGGTCCTCCACTCCACTGCCCACAGCAGATGGAGCAGTTACAATACCCACTGGTGACAACCTGTCCCAGTGATTCTCCTACCCGGACTGTCTTTGTTTCGGTAACTGTCTCTCTGGTAGAATCTGTCGTAATACCATACTGCTGACGGAAAATGGACTCTATCTCCTCTGCCACTTCATCATAAGTAAAACCACCGTATTTAACTGTCAGATAAGAGATCAGCTGATATGGATTATGTCCGATCTCATCAATCTGGTACCGGTATTTATCGTAATCCGGGTGTGTGGATTCCATCTGATTGATCTGCGTATTTAAGGCTTCTTCTAATGCCCGGTATGCATTTTCAGCGGCATAAATGTCCTCATCTGTACTGGAATAACTGGTGGAAATAATGGCAGACGAAGCTCCCTGCAGGGATGCACTGCAGCTGGTAAAACTTGCTGCAATCAAGACAAAGATCAATCCAAAGATAGCAACTGTAGCAAAAATCCCACGGTTTTGTGCCGCAATCATTTTGACTGCATCTTTTGCTTTCTCTGTAAATTTCTGTGCTGAAGTAATCGCCGCATCCTTTGCCTTTTTGCTCTGCTTTGCTGCCTGATACTGTTTCTGATAACGTTTCTTCTGGAACAGCTTTTGCAATGCAGATTTTCTTTTCTGCTCCGCTTCCTTCTTCACCATCTTTTTTGCTTCATTTCCATAAACAGATTCAAACATCAGCCTGCTTTTTTCTGCTTCATCAAGAACGCTTTCTTTCAGTCTTTTTGACTGTTCCCTCCTTTGCTTTAAGCGTTCCCTTGTATAAATAGATTTTCTTGCAAGGCTTTCTCCTGCAAGCTCTGCCCGGTGTGCCCCTTCTACCGCAGCATTATCATCTTCTGCCTCATGGATTTTCCAATGAGCCGCCGTAGCCGCAGCATCTTTCACGGCAGATGCAGAACTTCGGATACCGATACCGGCTCCATGTATCATGCCATCACTTTCATCGCCAAACGATAATCTGGAACTCTTTTTCCGCTGTTCTTTCAGCACACGTTCCCGCTTCGATTTGCCTTTAATCTCCTCCGAAAATACAACCAGAGACTCTTCTGCCACTTCTGAAGTTTCCCTGTACCGGGCAGCTTCTCTCTTTGCCGTCTTGCTTTCTTCGGAAGCCTCCTTTTCCTTCCGTCTTTCTTTTGACGCATAATCTCTGACCATCTTTTTCTTACGGAGATCCCGGCTGTCTGCAACCGTTTCCAGATAAGCCCGTTCTCCCCTTGGCTGTCCACGGATGCTCTCACTGCGAAATGCGGATTTCGTTGCAGCTGTGCTTTCATCGGCTACTTGTTCCCCATCCAGTTCTCCATCTATATCTTGTTCTGACTCCTCATCCAGTACAGATTCTCTACTATATCTGGTTTTTTTGGAACTTTGCTCCGGATGTTCTGTTTCCCTTTTTTCATTGATATGCTCACGCCTTCTCTTACTGAAATCCAGTTCATCCTTTTTTTCACTACGGGAAACCTCTGTATCCATATCCCGTCCAGTGATCCTTTTTTCTTCTTTATTCCGAAGGTTCTCTTCTCTAAGACCATCACGGCTCATCTTCTGGACGGTTTTATCTCTCGCCTTATACTCATGCTCCTGCAAATCTCACCATCCCCTTTACTGTTACCTGTTATTCTGCTTTATCCTGATAGCTCTCCCATTTTTCCAGTACCTCATCTGCCAGTCCTGCAATGGAATCTGTCAGCTTATCTGTAAGTCTTTCACTCAATGTTCTTCTTGCAGCCAAGCAGGAAGTAATCCCCATAAAGTCAATCAGTTCCGCTAAATACAGCAGATCATCTAACATCTCGCCAAACACCTCCTCCCCGTTACTGTCCTTTCCTTTTTCTAAAAGTTCTTTATAATTGTCTGCACAGATTCTCTCTGCAAATACACAGCAAGGTTCCCCATTGCATCTCTCAAAATTCGTATAATCTCTCATGTAGTGATCCTCCATTTCATTCTTGGGCAAAAAAAAGGCCGGAAATCTTTTCCCGGCTCATCCCCTGCTTTTGTTCTATTTTGTTTTTTATATTTTTTAATCGTCTCTTTCTCCGATACCAAGTTTTTTACGCTTCTCCACCTCATCCGGCTTAGAAGTCATCAACGCATACAGCATCAGGGAATTATCAAATTTATCCTTAAACGGAATAATGGTACTGCCATAAAAGACCAGTCCCTCACCTTCCCCACTGTTGGTAACATAAGAAAGCTGATGTGGTGAAATGTTCAGCTGCTTTGCAAGAATCTGCCTGTCACCGGATGCCTGGTTTAACATCAGGATAAAGTCAGAATTTTCAAAGATATTTTCTATCTCACGGCTGGCAAGCAGGTCTTTTACATTCTGTGTGATACCCGTCGGAATACCGCCCCATTTACGGAACCGCTTCCAGATCTCCACGCTGTACGCAGCTGTCTGCTCTTCTTTTAAAAGCAGATGGAACTCATCAATATAGTATCGGGTACTCTTATTCGCTGAACGGTTAATCGTCACCCTGTTCCATACCTGATCCTGTACGATCAGCATCCCAAGCTTTTTCAGCTGTTTTCCCAAGTCTTTGATGTCGAAACATACCATGCGGTTACTCAGTTCCACGTTGGTTCTGTGGTTAAATACTCTCAAAGAACCATTAACGTAGATTTCCAGTGCAGTCGCAAGACGCTGTGCCTCCTGTTCCTTCTGCTCTCGGAGAAGATTATATAAATCCTCTAAGATCGGCATCTTTTCCGGTACTGGGTCAGAAAGGAAGTCCTGATACACCAGACGCACACAACGGTCAATAACTGTTTTTTCTACCGGCTCCAGTCCATTCTTTCCACCAACTACCAGCTCACAAAGAGACAGGATAAAGTCAGACTTTAAGGAAAGTGGGTCATCATCATCTGCGTAATCCAGATTGATGTCCATCGGATTGATATAATCATGGCTGGTCGGTGAAATGCGGATAACCTGTCCATGAAATGCCCGGAACAACGGATAATACTCCCCTTCCGGATCACACACGATAATGTCATCTTTTGTCACGATAAATGCATTGGTGATCTCACGCTTTGCCGCAAATGACTTACCGGCACCCGGTGTACCCAAAATCAAACCATTCGGGTTTTTCAGTTTCTTTCTGTCTGCCATGATCAGATTATTGGAAAGGGCATTTAAACCATAGTAAATGGATTCCCCACCCATAAACAATTCCTGTGTGGTAAATGGAACAAAGATTGCCGTAGATGTTGTGGTAAGCGCCCTTTTGATCGGCACAAGATTCATAGCAAGCGGCAGGCAGCTCATAAGTCCCGGCTCCTGCTGATAATCCAGACGTTTCAATGCACAGTTATATTTCTGTGCAATACCGGCAGTCTGGAATACGACATTTTCAAGCTCCTGCTTTGTCCCTGCCGTATTTAAAAACAGTGCCGTTACAAGGAACATTCTCTCATTCCTGGACTGTAAATCTTCCAGAAGTCTCTTTGCTTCTCCACCATATGTATTTAAGTCTGATGGGATAATGTCCATGTCATATCCGGCACGAACTGCCTTTTTCTGCTCCTCAATCTTCATCCGGTTAATATCGGTCACCTTGCTCTTTACCAGCTTGATCGCTTTCATCTGGTCAATGGACTGGATATGGAAATTCACCATAAGGTTACTGTCCATCTCTAAAAACTCTGCCAGCATCTTGTCCGTAAGCTCTGGTGCAAGAATCTGAAGATACGAAACGGCTCCTATCGTTCCACCCATCTGAAAGTCTTTTCCACTTTTAAATACGAAGCTGGTCGGTGCGATATAATCCTTTGTGCTAAGACCTGTCCGAAGTACCTCATCATAAGAAAAGCGGAAAGGGACTTTACTATCCTGATTGAATGTCTCGTACATGATCTGCAGTCTTTCGGCTCCATTCAACGGATACGCTGTCACACCAAGGATCTTGAAATTATTCATAATATCCGACTCGATACGTTCCAGTTTCGGTCGTGCTTCCCGGATATTCTCTGCTTCGATACCAAAGGTGATATATTTGGTACGCATCAGACCATTATTTCCTTTTGCCAGCTGATTATTAAGCATCTGTGCAAACTCCATACGCAGATCATCAAACTCATCCTCCTGCGGATTGATATGGATAACCTTTTCATACTCCGCCATATTGCTGTGCTGATTGATAAAGGAAAGCTGAAAATGAATCGTGCTGTCAAAATAATTTAAGAAGTCACACCAGTTTTCAAAGATCGCATTTTTATCCTCATTCTGAGCTAACTGGTAGTTGATGTCATAAAAACGGATGGTCTTGGAATAAAATTTATCCTGCACACGGCAGATACCATCTCTCCCCATCTCGTGATAAGGAATGGACTGCTGTGCTGTAATCCGTTTATCTTTGGCAGTATTTGCTACTTTCTTTTCTGTGGTACCACCTTTTCCTCCCGAAACCTTCTTCCCTTCTGTCTGCTGTCTCGGCGGTGCTGTAACTGAACTGCTCTTTTTCTTCTTTGCATTTTTCTTTGCTTCACGCATTGCCTGTTTCTCTGCTTTTGCCGCAAGCTTCGCTTCTTTTTTCGCATTTTTCTTATCCGCTTTTTCATGCTCTTTATGAAGTTTCGCTTCATATTTCTGTGCCCTTTTCAAAGCCTTCTTTTCCCTGCGGGTCAGCTTTCTGTTTGGTCGGCGCACCCCTCTCTGTCTTTCCAATGCTTCATAACCCGTTACCATTGGCTCGCTGTGCAGTCTGCCGCTTACCGGCTTACTGCTGACCGCCAGATCTGGAATATCTTCTCCACCATCCTCTTCATCCAGCCAGTAATCATTTGGATAACATTCTTCTTCCAATCTCTGCGGTGGCTGTCTATCGTTTTTTCTTTTTAACACTCTTCTGTCCTCCCTTCTTTTTTCTGACCATGATAAATTTCTTCTCATACAGATTTTCCATCTGATACTTCCGTACCGGAGGACGGATAAATTTCACGGTGATCATATTTTTCAAAACCTTTTCTAACGGAAGTCCATCCTTTTCATACATGGCAAATAAAAATGCCGGAAGCATCAAAAGGCACATCCCGGTGGCTGCGTTACTGGAACCGATGATCCCTCTAGTAAGGAAATAAAATGGTACTCCCACTGCCGCTGCAATCCCAAAACAGATCAGCTGCCGTTTGGTCAGGTTGAAGATGATCTTATTTTTGACCTTGGTTAAGTCTTTAGGCACTGATACAAATGCCATTGTCAGTTCCTCCTTTCTTAGTGAGCGTTGAAGATACTACGGGCAAAGTTTCCTGTTTTCATCAAACTGAAACAAAGGATCACCGTGTATGCCATCACGCCGAACAATGCAGAATGTATGTTATCTGACATCTGGATGTTTGCAACCAGGACCGCATAGATTCCCACGCAGACCATCATAAAAAATCCCTGGAATGCCAGTGCAAACAATCCACGAAGATAGTTGTTCCCAATCTGCCCCCATTCCCGGTTGGACATGGTTGCAAACGGGATCGCTCCAACGGACGAATAGAGTGGGGTAAGAACCCGGCGCCTTGCCATATCGCTATGGCAGGTTTCCGAGAACTCCCCTCCGAACCGGACTTACACCTCTCAGCGTATCCGGCTCTCCAGATGTCAGTCTAATTTCCCAGCGTGTAACTTATCGTGACAGTGAACGCAGAGTGCCATTGTCTTGCGCTTACGCCCAATCATGGCGATTTCCCATTGCTTTCTGCCACTTAAATCTTTGAGTTTTCGTACATGATGTACCTCAAGCGGCACATTTTCTGCGCCGCACCACTCACACCTGTTTGCTTGCAGCCTTTTTATAAGGCTATTGCGCCCATAGTTCTCAAAAACTCTTGCTACTATATCGGGATTGCCGCTTTCCACTTTCGTGTCCCGGTGGAACCCATTATTGTAGAACAATACCTTTCCGACCTTGCCATTTTTCTTCGGATATTCCACAACAAAATCTTTCCCTTGACGGTACTTGCGGATAATTCTGCTGATTCGTGTCCGATATTTTCCAGCAAAGGTCTTGAGCATACTGTATCTCATTACATAGTAGAAGTTATTGAGTACAGACACGTTGTTTGCAAGTCGGTAGTAGTTATACAATCCACGGATTTCTGCGTTGTATTGGTTTAGGATTTCCAAATCGTCCAAGTGCAACAGGCGAGTGCGCCGGACAGGCTCCCAAACCTCTTTGTTTCCATTTTGTTTGTCGTATTTAATCTTGAGGGCATTGTAGGAGAACAGTCGTTTTACCCACTTATCATGGGGAACATAAAGTAAGACTTTTCCATTGTTTACCCGTCTGGTAGCCCCGGTTTTGGTCTTTTTGTTGTGTTCGCCTTTGGCGATTGTGACCTCATATCCCAAGAACTTCGCAGCGTCGTGTCCATGAGTAATCAATGTCTTTTCCTCGGACATTTCCAGATGGAGTTTGTCCCGGATAAAGCAGCCTACATCTTGTTTAATCTGTTCTGCGTCCTCTTTGCTGCCGATAACTCCGATTAAGAAATCATCGGCGTATCGGATATAGCAAAGCCGTTTATAGCTATCGTCCATCTGGTCGCTATACGGCATAGATTTCAGACTACGCCGCAGTTCCCGGATTTCTGCAATTAAGCCCTCTTTTTCTTCCTCGCTCATTTTAGAGAGATTTCTTTTAAGCCTTTGTTCTTTCCCCCGGCAGACATCCAGCTTCTTCTTGAACGCAGGATTGATTTTACGGCGGTTTCCGCAGTTGAATTTCTCTGCATACTCTGCCATATAACTGTCCAGTTCGTTCATGTAGATGTTTGCAAGGATAGGGCTGATGATGGAGCCTTGTGGAGTGCCGGAATAAGTATTGTGATAATTCCAATCCTCCATATATCCGGCTTTCAAGAACTTCCAGAGCAGACCGATGAAATGTTCGTCTGCAATCCGCTTTCGCAAAATAGCAATCAACACATGATGGTCTACGTTGTCAAAACAGCCCTTTATATCTCCCTCAACGAACCACTTTGTCCCCGTAAAATATTTCTGCACATATTTGAGTGCCGTATGACAGCTTCTGTTTATACGGAAACCGTGGGAATAGTCGCTAAAGGTTGGCTCATAAATACTCTCTAAGATGAGCCGCACCACCTCCTGTATCAGTTTATCGTCGAATGACGGTATCCCCAGAGGACGCATTTTCCCATTGGATTTCGGGATATACGTTCTCCTTGCCGGGTTAGGCTGATAACTAAAATCCCGCATCTTTTCAATGAGGGCGTTTATCCTTGCCATTCCCATTCCGTCAATGGTTTTGCCGTCTGTTCCGGCTGTCATGTTGCCTGGTTTCGCCTGTATCCGCTGATATGCCAGCAGATAGAATTGTGGATTGTACAGGTTGCGGTATAACCGCTCGTACTTGTAACTCTTGTTACACGCCTTGGATTTTAGGCTTTCCAACACATTTTCAGGACTTCTCATAATG
>ERZ826764.3485-NODE-3485-length-12466-cov-2.857787_pt1 | contig 12466 bp, 10 predicted proteins | sample MGYA00519870_ERZ826764 | MGnify/ENA primary metagenome ERZ826764 (study PRJEB31778, sample SAMEA3449239) | human gut metagenome | biome: human gut; feature: human-associated habitat; material: faeces | place: United Kingdom | collected 2010/2012 ...
GAACTTGCGGCAAGCGAGAATTTCTTGTTTCAGCCTTTTCACGACGATGCCAATATCGCATCGGATTTCGCCGAAGGACAGAGCGGTTTTACATTTGATACGTCAAAATTCCCTTACCTGACGGCGGAACTGGGCGGGGGACTGCAGGTGACGGCACACAGACGCCCCTACCCTTACCCAGAGGATATCGAGGCACAGACAATCTGTATGTTGGGAGCAGGGGCAAATCTGATCGGGTATTATATGTACCACGGCGGCGTGAATCCTGACGGAAAATATACCACCCTGCAGGAGTCGAAGGCGACCGGCTATGCCAATGATCTTCCTGTGAAAAGCTATGATTTTCAGACGTGCCTGCGGGAAAACGGTCTGCCGTCAGAAAGCTATTATCGACTGCGCAAGCACCATACTTTTATCAAAAATATAGAAGAACTGCTGGCACGGGCGAAAGTGTATCTGCCGGATAATATCCCCGAACCCATGGATGCAGAAGATATGGAGACGCTGCGGGCAGCCTTACGTTATAATAAAACGGCGGACTGTGGATTCTTATTTATCAATAATCACCAGAGAAAGCGGAAAATGACAGAGAAACAGATCACACCGGAAAAGCCATTACAGTTTACGGTGACAGATGTTGAAGGAACACAGAGGCAGATTAGTTTCGACCGGATTCATGTACGGACGGATGCAATTCTGGTGCTGCCTTATAATCTGCCGGTGGTGATACGGGGAGAGGAGTTGCGGCTTCGAAAAACCAACGCTTCTTATCTGGGATGCTTTGGCGGAACTTATTATTTCTATACGGATGAGAAGCCGGAGGATATTTATTTCGAGTGGAGTGATGGCAAAGATCCTGCGGAAGCGGTAAGGATCCTTACCACACATGTTGCAGAGCATTTTTGTTATGTGGAAGAAGGGGCAGATGAAAAGGGTAAGGTGAGTCTTGCTGCCGGATCTGCACTTTACGGAAGCCGGTAAGGTGCAGATCACGGATGTCGGACAGGCAGTGGAAAGCATCTGGAACGTATATGGTCAAACAGAACCGAACGTCTATGAATTAACCTTGGAATATGAGTATCATCCGGCGGATGCACTGTCAGGTGATGTCTGGCTGGAACTGGATTTCGGAGGGGACTGCGCACGCTTGTATCAGGACGGAAAACTGATTGACGACTGGTTCTCCAATGGTGAACTATGGCGTGTGGCTCTGAAACGCTACGGCTGCCCGACACAACTGACGCTGGAACTCGATCCGTTCAAAATGGATGTCTATTACGATCTGCCACCGAAGCGGGAGAACCGTCTGGCAGGGGCAAGACTGTTGCGGTTGAGTTGACCGGAACCCGGTCTGGCGGGACTCATTTGGGAAACAGAAGGATAAAAAAGAGGACACGTATATGAAAGACATGACACAGGGAAAACCGTTAAAACTGATCATCGGCTTCGCCGTACCGATGCTGATCGGTAATATATTCCAACAGGTATATAATGTGGCGGACACAGTGATCGTGGGAAGATTTTTGGGCGAGAGTACTCTGGCGGGGGTAGGAAGTACAGGAACCCTGACCTATTTTCTGCTGGCGCTCGTCAGTGGCATGTGTAACGGTGCCGGACTGGTGGTGGCGCAGTGTTTTGGCTGTGGCAATAAAGAGAGACTGGCGAAGACTGTGACGGCACTTGTCTGGGTGGCAGGTGGGCTGACCTGCATCATGTCACTCATCGGAATTTTCGGCGCGGAGTTTTTCCTGCGGTTGTTGAGTGTACCGGAGAATGTCATCGGTTATTCCGCAGAATATCTGCATATCATCTACACCTTTGTATTCGGCAGCGTGGTATACAACGGCTGTGCGGCAATCCTGAACAGTGTGGGAGATTCGAAGACTCCGCTGCGGGCGGTGATCGCTTCCTCTGTCGTGAATATTGTGTTTGACCTTTTTTTAATCATTATCTGCAAGATGGGAGTGGCGGGAGCAGCCTATGCGACGATTCTGGCACAGTGTACTTCGGCAGTAATCTGTTTTGCAAAAGTCATGAAGGGGAGAGAAGAGATTGGCTTGTCTCTGATGAAATGGAAACCGGAAGTCCATTATATTCAGCTGGTGGTGAAGACCGGATTCCCGGCGGCATTCCAGTCCTGCATGATCGCACTGGGCGGAATGAGCGTCCAGAGACTGGTGAATTCCTTCGGATCCTCTACCATGGCGGCTTACGTGGCGGCAAATCGTGTGGACAGTGTGGCAATTCAGGTCATCGTATCTATCGGAACAGCACTTTCGGTATTTACCGGGCAGAATATAGCAAAGAATCAGTATGACAGGATCCGGGAAGCCCTCTATAAGACGCTGGCGGTCATGGTGGGAGCCAGCGTCTGTATTGCGACACTGGTGCTGATCTTCCGGGTACAGCTGATGAGCCTGTTCCTGGATGCCGGCGAATCGGCAGAAGCCATCGGCATCGGCTGCACCTATCTGACCATTATCGGCGTGGCTTATGTGATCGCGGGGGTGATGCAGAGCTACCAGAATGTGATCCGGGGAGCCGGAGACGTCAATACCTGTATGGTAGCGGGACTGACGGAGCTGTCCGGCAGGATCGTGTTCGCGTATCTATTGTCCGGAACCCTGGGCGTCACGGGAATCTGGATCGCCACTCCTCTGTCCTGGAGTTGTGGCTGTGTGATTCCGGTGATCCGGTATTATTCCGGCAAATGGAAGCACAAGAGGCTGGCCTGATGACCGGAGTGGCCGGAACACAGAGGGGCTATTCCGGCCGCATCCATCCGGCAAATTCCAGAATGGACTGGTTCTCAGCCTTTTTCTCGCTCTGCTGCATCTGCTTGCGGTATTCTCTGGGAGACATCTGCATAAGTTTGATAAAGTAGCGGTTGAAACTGGACACGGAATGGAACCCCACCATCTCGGAAATGTCCAGAATAGAGTGTTCCGTACTGCGTAACAGAATACAGGATTTTAAAATCCGGGTGTTGTTGACGTAGTCTAACGGTGAAGTTCCCATAATATCATGGAAAACCCGGCGGAAGTGCGTCGGGCTCCAGTGGCAGAGATCGGCCAGATATTCGATCGAGAACTGTTGCATATAATTTTTCTCAATATATTCCAGAGCGGGTGAGATCACCAGAGAGTTTTCGGCGATCTCGCCTTCTTTTTTACGTTCCTGTAAGGCCAGTATTTCAAGAGAGTCCGGTTTGGCCGTGTCGGGATTGACACCGCCGAGACTTTCGATCCGGTACAATTCAATATAAAGGGAGCATAACAGGCTTCTGGCACTGATCTGATAGCAGGGATTCTGCTCTTCCAGCTCGTGGATGATATGAGATACCAGATAGTTGATGTGGGGAAAAGCCTCTTTGCTGAAAATATAACGGAATGCTGGGAAACCGTCCGTGGACAGGTCGTAATTTTTCCAGGAGGCGGGGAGGAGATTGCGGAACAATTCCTTCGGATCCAGGAAAAGATAAGACCAGTGGCTTTTCGTGCCTGGTGCACTGTAAGTGGTATGTGGAACATTGCGGGGAAGAACGGTGACATCTCCGGCATGGAAAGTCTGTTTTTCTCCGTTGATCTCCAGCGTACCGCTGTCGGAATGACAGATCCCAATCTCCAGACAGTTATGAAAATGAAGGCTTCCGCTGGGAATATCGGAAATCTTCCAATAATCACCGGACAGAAGCAGTACCGGGAAGTGTGTTGGCAGATAATAACTTCGGTATTCTGTGACAGCTCGTTTGGATTTCGCCATAGTGTGCCTCCTGTTCCAGAGTTTTCTGAATAGCTTTGTGCATCCTGTATGATGATGCAACGGAAAGACATGCTGCAGTAGAAATAATGTCTATACATTATATATAACAATTAAAATGGATAAAATCAACCATTATGTTGCGAAAATGACTTTTTTAGGGTTGGCAATGTTTCCGTGGAAGAGATTAAAAAAGGCTAAAAATACCGTGAAACAGCGAATCCTACAGCAAAAACGCTCCAAAATTCACGTAAAATTTACGAAAATGCAACGAAACTTCAATACTTACGAAAAACGACCATGATCTATAATGATCGTTTTTGCATAGTTTTCTATAATGATTGATTAGAAAAATATGACAACATGTATGATAATATACTTACAAAGTTACAAAAAGTGTACAAAGTGACGAGAAAATATAGCTGACACTTGAGGAGGTTCGACATGGCGAAGAAGAATGCAGCCAATGTGGTGGGAGTGAAAACGAAAACCACGTGGAAACAAGCTTTTAAAAGAGACTGGCAATTGTATCTGCTGTTACTGCTTCCACTGATTATGGTATTTGTATTCAGTTACGGAGCATACCCGGGATTGAGGATGGCCTTTATGGATTATAAACCGGCGAAGGGATATGCAGGCAGCGAATGGGTGGGCATGAAGACATTCGTTAAGATATTCAAGGATGCCGATTTCATGAGAGCACTTCGCAACTCCATAGTGTTTAACCTGGCGGATCTGATCATCGGTTTCCCGATGCCGATCATTCTGGCACTGATCCTGAATGAATTAAGATATCCAAGATTCAAGAAAGTGTCCCAGACGATCCTGTATCTGCCGCACTTCCTTTCCTGGGCCATCATCGGAAGCGTAGCCATGACAATGTTCCGTCCGAACTCCGGTCTGGTGAACATTCTGCTGACCAACCTGGGAGTGATCTCCGAAGGAATTCCTTTCCTGAATGAGAAATGGCACTGGGCAATTACATATCTGCTGATCGGTGTATGGCAGACGATGGGATGGGGCACGATCCTCTACCTGGCAGCGATCACCGGTATCAACGGAGAATTGTACGAAGCAGCCATGATCGATGGAGCGAACCGTTGGAAGAGAATGTGGCATATCACACTTCCCGGTATCAAGAGCACAGTAGTAACACTGCTGATCCTGAACCTCGGACGTGTCATGGGAAGTAACTTAGAGCGTCTGACCGCATTAGAAAATTCACAGGTCAAGGACTTCCAGTATCAGCTGGCTGTCTACATTTACAACAAAGGTATTGGAGCCGGAAAATTCAGTGCGGCGACCGCAGTTGGTCTGTTCCAGTCATTGATCGGATTGATCCTGGTTCTGTTATCTGATAAATTCGCAAAGAAGCTTGGCGAAGACGGATTACTGTAGGAGGTGAGAGAGATGAAGAAAAAAGAAGTTAATATTAATGAAGAATCTACCTCCGCAGGCGGAGCACATGCGGTCAACAAATTCCGCATCAGTGATTTCGTCATGATGGCAGTGATCGTCATCCTCTGCGCCAGCTGTGTATTACCGTTCTTACATGTAGCAGTAAAATCCATATCCGGTAATACCGCAGTAATGTCCAAGAGCGTTTACTTCTGGCCCAAAGACATCACCTTCGATGCTTACAAGAAGGTATTTGCAGATAACTCCATGACCTACTCCATGATCTTCTCGGTGATCGTTACCGTGATCTTCACCGCTCTGGGAATGCTGGTATGTACTTGTGCCGCTTATCCTCTTTCCAAGAAGAGACTGAAGGGCAAAAAGTTACTGACTTTCCTGCTGATGGTACCGATGTACTTCAGTGCCGGCATCATTCCCAGCTACCTGTTATATCAGAAGCTGCATGTGCTGGATACCATGTGGGTGTTGATCTTACCTCTGATCTATTCCCCGTACAACATGCTGATCATGAAGAACTACTTCCAGAGTACGATTCCCGACAGCTTAGAGGAATCCGCTTTCCTGGATGGCGCAAGTAACTTCCAGATCCTGAGCAAGATCGTATTACCGCTGTCCAAACCGATCCTGGCAACGTTGTCTCTGTTCTACGCCGTAGGCCGTTGGAACTCTTACGCAGACAACATGTACTACACCAAGAGTGCTAACCTGAAGCTGATCCAGTACAAGTTATATCAGTTGGTAGCATCCGCAGCAGAAGCACAGACTTCCTCCCTGGCAGATACCGGCAGTGCGATCCAGTCCACTCCCGAAGTATTACAGGCAGCAAGTATCATGTTTGTAACAATTCCTATCATTATTATTTATCCTTTCCTGCAGAAGTACTTCGTACAGGGTACCATGATCGGAGCAGTTAAGGGCTAAAAGTTAAAAGGAACAAAACAACCAAGTTAGTTTTCCCCAAAACCGGGGGTACACATAAAACTATGTATAATTTTTAAGGAGGAAAATCCTCTCCTCGCCAGGGACTCGGATTTTTCCTTCGGAAAAACAAGGAGGATTGATTTATGAAGAAGAATACTCTTCACAAGGTAATGGCAACAGCACTTGTTGGTGCTATGGCAATGAGCACTCTGACCGGATGCGGCAGCAGTGCGGACAACACAACCGCAGATGCCGGAACAAAGGAATCTGTAGCAGAGAGTTCTGTAGCAAGCACAGATGCAGGAGCATCCACAGCAGTAGCAGGTATTGACGGATGGGAGGCTTTCGCAGACAATGTTACTCTGCAGATCCCCGTATACGATCGTGGTTCTTCCGGAAACGGATGCTCTGATGTAGAGAACAACTACTGGACCAACTGGAGAACTTCGGTGATAAGTACAACATCACGGTAGAATATGTAGGAATTACCCGTAGCGACGTTATGACTGATTACGCTATGCTGGCAGCAAGCCAGAGCCTTCCTACCATCTGTATGGAATATGACTATGACAAGCTGGCAAGCTGGCAGGCAGACGGCTATCTGCAGACCTACGATGTAGAAGAGTTCAAGCAGATCGCTCCTACTTACTGGGAGACCATGGTAGAGCACGGCAACGATGCTTACACCAAGCTGGATGATGAAGATTATCTGGTACTCGGTTACAGACCTTACGGTAACACCACTTATACCTGGTGCACTTTCTATCGTCAGGACTGGCTGGAAGAAGCTGGCTTCTCTGAGTATCCCGTTGGCGACAACACCAAGCTGTTAGAGCTGTATGCAAAACTGGTTGAGAACGGCCATCAGTATCCTTTAAGCGGTAAGAAAGTAAGCGGCGCAGGTATTGACCAGAACTATGGTTACAGAGATTATCCTCAGGATGAGACCACATGGGCAACCACCGGTGACTACCAGATCCCCGCTCTGTCCACCGAGGCTCAGAAGAGATTCTTAAAATGGGAGAACGAGCTGTACAACGATGGTTACTACAATCCTGAGTACTATATGAGAGATGCTTCCGAGGCAGAGGCAGACTTCATCAACGGTGAAGCATTTACCTGGACCGGATATATCTCCTCCAGCATGAACGTACTGAACTCCTTCTATGATGCTAACCCCGATGCCAAGCTGGCAGTAGCAGTGACTCCTTCCACCTGGACACAGGATGAGACCTGGGGATCTTCCGCTTCTTACAGACCCGGAACCAACTTCGGTATGATGATCGGCTTCGCTAACGATGCTACCGAGGATGAAGTAAAAGCAGCTATGATGTATCTTGAGTGGCTGAACCAGCCCGAGAATCTGTTCACCATGCAGTGGGGTATTGAAGGCGTGAACTTCAACTACGATGACAACGGCGATCCCGTAGCAGTAGCAGATCAGACTGGCCTGGATGAGCAGCAGGGACACAACAACAACGTAGACTACTGGTGTGCAGTAACCGCAGTTAAGACCCTCGGATCTATCGAGAAAGATATCCAGGCAGTTACCCCTCAGGGTATTCCTCAGGACTTCTATGATCAGATCCTGGCTAACTACAACGGACAGGTTGCTATCTATGAAGCAGGCAAGGCTAACTCCGACTGTCTGTTCGCAACTTCTATCGATGCAGTAACCGAGTACAATCAGACTCTGTATGATCTGTACACCGAGTACCGTGATAAGCTGACCATGTGTTCTAAGGACCAGTTCGACGCTCTGTATGACGAACTGAGCCAGAAGTACCTGGAGGCAGGTTACCAGGAAGTTATCGATGAGAGACAGGCCGCACTGGATGCAGGTAATACCACCAGACTTCAGTAAGTAAAAAGTTTTATTACAGTAAGTACATACAGCCCCCAGGCATGAATGGCTTGGGGGCTATATTAAAAATGCAACTATTCAAAGCCATGTAAATATTATTCAATGGGCGTCGAATGCTTGCAAAGCTCTGAAAGAGCGATTTTGTGAATGGGGTTCTGAATAGTTGAAGATACTTTATGTCCTTTTCCGTCCGACTGTTTTACAATAAAACAACTGTGGGAAAAGAATATAAAGAGCCCAAAGGCAGAAATGGAGGAGCTATGTTAAAACTGGAATATGATAAGAAAGAAATAGAGGGAGTCATTGACAAGATCGTCAAAAAGACTATGAATATGGATCTCACCTGGGACTGGCCCTGTGGTGTGGCATATTACGGAATCAGCGATGCCTATGAAAAGACAGGCAAGAAGGAATATCTGGATCTGTTAAAGGATCGTATCGACGAACTGATCGATCTGGGACTGCCCAAGGTATGGACAGTAAACGCCTGTGCCATGGGACATTGCCTGATCACCTTATACCAGGCCACCGGAGAGCAGCAGTATCATGACATTCTTATGAGCAAGATCGCTTATTTAAGAAAAGATGCCTTGCGTTTCGGAGATCATGTATTGCAGCACACCGTATCTGCCAACAACGATTTCCCGGAGCAGTGCTGGTGTGACACTTTGTTCATGGCAGCGTTCCTGATGCTGCGTGTGGGCGTGATGGAACACGATGAAGAACTGATCGATGATGCCTTGAACCAGTACTACTGGCATATCAAATATTTACAGAATCCAAGCAGTGGACTCTGGTATCACGGCTATGACAATATTGCCGGAGATCATATGTCCGGCATCTATTGGGGAAGAGCCAATGCCTGGGCAGCCTTTACCATGTCGCAGGTGGGCGGTATTCTGCCTCAGTGCTATCTGTATCCGAAGTATATCGATGTGGCCGGCTCCTTAAATGAGCAGTTGGCAGCCCTGAAGGTATACCAGACGGAGAATGGATTGTGGAGAACCGTAGTGGATGATCCGGAATCTTATGAAGAGATTTCCGCATCTGCAGGAATTGCCGCAGCAATGCTGACCAGAGGCAATCCTTTACACAGCAAATATATCAACAAGGCCATCAAGGGCCTGCTTGCCAATGTCAGCGAGGATGGTAAGGTGATGAATGTCTCCGGCGGAACTGCCGTCATGAGAGACAAGGAAGGATACAGAGGCATTCCCAAGGCGTATATTCAGGGATGGGGACAGGGACTGGCACTTTCCTTCTTTGCAACCTTGTTAATTTCCGATGATATTGAGAAGGATGGTGCGTTATAGATGTTTCGCAGGAATTTCCTGTTCGGAAAGGATGGAGGAACAGCCAATCTGATCGATGTGGGCAGCGAAGACCTCTATCAGCCGGGCAAAGGTTACGGTTTTGTAACAGAAAAAAACAGAAGAGAGCAGAAGTTGCTGCAGATCCGGGAACTGAATTCCTCTTTTGATACGATGTACTGGTATCAAAACGAACAGCTGTCCTTCCTGAAGGAAGATGAGAACGGCTGCTATCTGGATTCTGCGGAAGAAGTGGCAGCGTTGGAGAGGCAGTCGGGAGAACCGATGTCTGGCTCACCCAGGAGGATTCCGCTGATCTTCAAGGTAGATCTACCCAGACAGGGGAACTACAGGATCACCCTGACCATCCGATCAGAAGAGGAAATGGGAGAGATACTGATCTTCACCGGAAGAAGACGGCTGGCTTTTCATGGCACAGTGGGAGCCGGAGAGTTCACTTATACAATGATTACAAATGTCTGCGATATTGTACCTGTGGGTTATTCCCGGATTTTTGCGGATAAGACTGTGGATATTGCAGTACTGGCGGACAGACCAAGGATCAGTGCTCTTACGGTAGAAGAGGTGAACGGTCCTACGGTTTATCTGGCGGGAGATTCCACAGTGACAGATCAGCCCGGAGATTATCCCTATTATCCAGGCACCTGTTACTGTGGCTGGGGACAGATGCTTCCGGCATATTTTGACACACGTGTGGCAGTGTCGAATCATTCCCACTCCGGACTGACTACCGATAGCTTCCGCAAGGAAGGGCATTATGCGGTGATCTCTCAGTACAGCAAGCCGGGAGATTATGTGTTTTTCCAGTTCGGGCATAATGATCAGAAGCTTCCCGGGCTGCAGGCAAAGGGCGGATACCGGGCGAATCTGCAACGCTATATCAAAGAAAATCAGGCAAAGGGGGTCTATCCGGTATTGGTGACACCCATTGCAAGAAATGGAGACTGCGGGATCAGACTTATCTGGATCTGCTGGAGGAATTCGCGGATGTATGTCTGGAACTGGGAGCACAGTACGGAATTCCGGTGCTGGATCTTCATGCCCACAGCAAGAAATATGTGTTGGAAAAGGGCTTACAGGATGCCAAACCCATCTTTTTCCCCGGGGACTATACCCATACCAATGACTTCGGTGCTTATAAGATGGCAGGATATGTGGCACAGGAGATCCGGGAGAAATGCAAAGGTCATTCTGAAAGAGCCTACGCTTATCTGGCAGAGTGCGTGACGGATGGTTTCGGCGCATGGGAGCCTGTGGGACAAATCAATGTTCCTAAGAAACCGGAGATCTACAAGGACATTCCGGATCCTGCAGGAGATCAGGTGCTGTTGTCTGAGGCAGAGCAGCTGGAACGTGTGGTCAGACTGTGTCTGAAAGAGGAATTGCTGTAACAGGACAGATATTGTACTGGAAAATAGAAGTGAAGAAATGACAGGAATGAAAAATAAGCAGGAATATGAGGAGGAACTCAGAATGGGAAAAGGTGGTTTTACCTTACCGGGAGAATCAGGATATGAAGAACTGACTCTGAAAATGGCGGAAAAATGGGGAGCAGATGTGATCCGTGACAGTGATGGGACCGTGCTTTCCGACGAAATCACCCATGCCGGTTACGGAATCTATTCTACCATTTGTATTATCAGAGATCACAATGCCTGGGCAAAGGAGAATCAGGACAAATTACAGCAGACCTTCCTGTGCACACCGCCCCAGGTAGCAGAGAGTGACACCCTGACCATCGGACTGATGGACAGCTTTTTTGCGGAGCAGTTCCGGATCAATGATAGCGCAGAGAGTCTGGAATATTGGGAGATTTATGACAGAACTACCAATGTGAAGATCGACAATGCGGACTGGAGCTATGACAAAGAGAAGGGAAGCGTGTCCCTAAGCGGCATCATCCCTTTTCATAAGTATACAGTAAGCTTCTTAGCCTATCGTATCTGGGAAGAAATCTCTATGTACAATCATACTACGAACCACTGGGACAAGGAGCATCTGATGCAGATCGATCCCAGATATCCTGAGACTCAGGAGTATCTGCTGGGCTGGATGAAGCACTGGTGTGAGACCCATCCGGATACCACGGTGGTGCGCTTTACCTCCATGTTCTACAATTTCGTATGGATCTGGGGCAGCAGTGAGAGGAACCGGAATCTGTTCTCTGACTGGGGTTCCTATGATTTCACTGTGAGCGTTCCTGCTTTACAGGAGTTCGAGAAACAATACGGATATCGCATGACAGCGGAAGATTTTATCAATAAGGGACAGCTGCATGTGACTCATATGCCTGGCAATGCGAAAAAGGCGGATTGGATGGCATTTATCAATGATTTCGTTATTTCCTTTGGCAGGAAGCTGATCGATATGGTGCATTCCTACGGCAAAAAGGCTTATGTCTTCTATGACGACAGCTGGGTAGGCGTGGAGCCTTATAATGGCAGATTTCAGGAGTTTGGTTTTGACGGACTGATCAAATGTGTATTCTCCGGTTATGAAGCCAGACTGTGTGCGGGCGTGGATGTGCCTACACATGAACTGCGTCTGCACCCCTATCTGTTCCCGGTGGGGCTGGGCGGTGCTCCGACTTTCATGGAGGGCGGCAATCCCACACTGGATGCGAAAAAATACTGGAACAGCGTAAGACGTGCCCTGCTGCGTGCGAAGATCGACCGGATCGGTCTCGGCGGATACCTTCATCTGGTGGAGGGTTTCCCGGATTTCTGTGATTATATTGAAAAAGTGGCAGATGAGTTCCGTCTGATCCGCAGCTTCCACGATGCGGGAGAACCTTACCGCATCAAGACCCGTGTGGCAGTGCTGCATTATTGGGGAAGCTTACGTTCCTGGACCTTGTCTGGACACTTTCATGAGACTTATATGCATGACCTGATCCACATCAACGAAGCTTTGTCCGGACTTCCTGTGGATGTGAAATTTATTTCCTTTGAGGATGTAAAAAATGGTATACTGAAGGATGTAGATGTCGTAATCAATGCAGGTAGAGCCGGAAGCGCCTGGAGCGGCGGGGATGCCTGGAAGGATGAGGAGCTTGTTACTGCACTTACAAAGTGGGTACACGAGGGAGGCTGCTTTATCGGTGTGAACGAGCCTTCCGCTGTGGAAGGATATGATACGTATTTCCGTATGGCACATGTGCTGGGAATTGACG
>ERZ826764.3492-NODE-3492-length-12455-cov-3.323145_pt1 | contig 12455 bp, 11 predicted proteins | sample MGYA00519870_ERZ826764 | MGnify/ENA primary metagenome ERZ826764 (study PRJEB31778, sample SAMEA3449239) | human gut metagenome | biome: human gut; feature: human-associated habitat; material: faeces | place: United Kingdom | collected 2010/2012 ...
CTTCACACGATTTTTCCAGTATTCCTCATCAATAGCATATTTACCTGTCTTCCTGATCAAACTCGCATTCTTCACATCTTCAAGAACAACATCTCTAAATGTAAGACTATCTTGTGATACACTTAACTGTTCCCCTTCATATAGCTTTATCAGATCGGACATCATAATATTAACACTCACAAAATCAGCTATAAGCATATCTATAGAAAAATGTACAATATCATAATCCGCAAATTTTGTAACCGCAAACTGATGCATCGGCCAGCTACCTATTTCATAGTTCTTGTCTTCCATGCTTTTTCTGATCTCTTTAAATTCAGAAGAATCTATTCCAGTAGCATTTGCAGACAAATCATTGACAACAAGTCCGGGCATAGCCGGCTTTTCCAAAACCTTCTGATAGCCTTCAAAGGAAAATACAGCTCTTAGCATATCGTGTTTTAAAATAAGCTCATGCCACGCCTTTTCCAATCTTGCACAGTCAATATTATCGAACTTAAACTCCGTGTAACTATGACATCCTGTTCCTCCTAACTCATACTCCGAATTACGCCCGACCAAATATGCATTCTGTATGCCGGTTAACGAAAAAGGCTCGTATCTGTTTTCCTCATCGTGGTCAACCATATAATTACTCGCAAGATAATCAATCACATCTTGCTTATTATTCTTCAACCATGACATTATTTCAGATGTCATGGTTCCTTCCTTGGCCCGGAATTTAAGTTTTCCTTTTTCTGCCCAAAGAACAATACCTCTATCCTGTAATCGCTCAATTTTCTGTCTCATTGTCTAAAACCTCCGTTATGAAGTGACTTTTGTCAAGAGGCAATTTAAAAAACAAACTTTTTCTCTGACAAAACTCACATTTGCGTCCTGAAGATATCTTGGAGAAGCCTTATGTTTAACAATTCCCGGCATTTGGCCACTCCGTTATTCGTGGATTGGTTACCTACAGGTCAATGGTCCGCCGTTGGTTCTGCTGTCCTAAATCGTGGATCAATGCTTTTGCACTGCCAACAAGGAGATGCCGCAGATAACCCGAACCTTGAAGTCCCAAAAGACTTCTCCAAGATATCTCCAGTTTTTCGTTAATAGTTGCTGCTGATTATGTAGCTGTGCCTGCTTAATCAGCTTGATTTCCATCCATCAGGATGACAGCCGGCTGTCAAGGGCTGCGCAGCAGTTTATTTACCCTTGACGGGCGGATGGCAGCCTGATATCATGCCACGCCGGTGTTGTCTGTCATCATGCCCCATATAAAGCACGCAAGTTCTCTCGCAACGGCGGTTACCGCCACGTTCTTTTTCTTGCCATGTCTTATCATTTTGTAATACTTCCTTCTCAATATTTCATTTGCCTTATCTGCATATGCTATTACCTCCGGCGGATTCCCGCTCTGCCTTGCTTTTAAATCTTTCGACTTATGCCCTACCACTCCCTTGCAGATACCTTTGGATGCCTCGATCAGCAGTTTCCTTACATGGCTGTTCCCGGCTTTTGTGATGGAGAGTCTGTTGATGTTGTCGCTGCTCGAATCTTCCCCAGGCACCAGTCCCAGATAGGCGGAATAGATATTTCCTTTTGCAAATCTCTGGAAATCCCCGGTTTCAACCAGACAGGATAACGCCGTATGGGTTTTCACTACGAGAAAGCACACCAGCTTTTTCACTTTTTCCACATACTCTGTTTCAGATGCCAGTTCCTCTATTCGCTTATCAAAAGCTTCTATCCGGTTTGTCTGATATTCATAGGTAATCAGATATTCATCCAGCGTTTCCCTGTCCAGTTCACTCAGTCCAAGTGATTTCAGCCATTTTAAATGTGCCTGTGTCCATCTCCCCTCATCATAATGGAACCCCTGGCTTAAACAGAACGCGCAGATCCTTTGTTTTGTCTTCTTTAAATCCAGCTTATAGTCATCCCTCATACGCAGATAGAATTTTACATCGTCATCCTTATCTGTCGGAATATGCATCGCATGATAACCGCCATCGGCAAGACACTGCGCAATCATCAGCACATCCCTCTTATCCGTTTTGATCCGTTTCCCCTGTTGTGTCAGCATGGTTGTCGTGGCAAGGATGGTGCACCGGATTCCTTTTTTCACTAATGCATGATACAAAGAAAATCCCAGACATCCCGCCTCATAGCCGCAAAGAATGTCGCAGTCATCATTTATCTTTTTCTTAAGATTCTCAATAAACTGTACAATGTTTTCCGGTTCCGGCGTTACCTTGACATTTGCATAAATAATGTCATCTCCATCAACTCTTGGCTCAATGGCGCATAAAGTATAGTTTGTGCTATTGACATCCATTCCGATTCGTAGTATTCTTTTCATGTAAGCGGACTCCTTTTGTATTCGGTAATCCCTGTTACCATTTTTTCCAAAACTTAGTATACAGGTAAATCCACGTTGCTACAAATGCGAGGTCACTTCATATTGTCCTATATCTCACCATATTCCACTTGATTATCTGTAGTTTCTGTGTTTTCTGTTATACTGACTCCTGCCTTTTTCAGACACTCGAATAAATACTCCGAGTCCACAAAATCATATGCCCAGACCATACCTTTAACTCTATTCTTATTGGAATTTAATAAGGTTTTCGCTGCTATCGCAGCTGTTAACCCGGATAGATAAGAACTATCCTTTCCTCTAATAATTATTGAATTATAAGAATTTCTTTTTTTTAAAACGGCATTTATAGATACCCACTGTTTTCTGCCTCTAATAATGTTTACCTGTTGGTTATAAATGTCCTCACAGATTCTGTTTCGACTTTCCAGATCCACTGCGACTGCATATCTGACACAGCCTTCAGTGATTAGATTTTTGCTTGCAATATCTGCATATGACTTATATTGTTCAAAGTCTTTAACGCCATATTTATTACAGACCGAAAGACCCTCCTGATCCATTATGATATCCTTATATACATAAGCTCCGAACCCTTCTACTTCTTCCTTAATCTCACCATACATTTTCCGTTCTTTCAGCCGTCCATCTTTCAACACCTTATTAGGCATAATATAACCTGATAGAGAACTCAGTATGATATCTTTAAGGGCTGCCACACCACCTGTTTCTTCACCGCCCTTTATAAGGAGAAGTTGGTCACCATCCTCGTAATTCCTAGCAAGTCTGTCAAGTATCGCCCCAGTAATTCCCGGCTCACACCCTGCACCGATTATATTTAATATATCACCGGATGCACCATTATCCGAACTGCCGCTTTCTATAAGCTTGGTTCCAAACAAATCAATACATGACACATTGCAGTTGTTAACTGCCTTCATTATCCTTTCTGACTTTTCATAAGAAGGTCCGACTGCATTTATAACAACATCGCACTTCTTTGCAAAATCAATCAATTCCTCATCTTTATCTGCATCTACTCTATAATAATTATTGCCCCCTATATTACTTCTTGCCGCTTTAAGCACCTGAAAATCAGGTTCCAGATACTTCGCCGCCACATGTCCCACTTTACCCGTCGCTCCAAGTATTCCTATACAAACACTCATAATTTTATCCTTTAATCGCCTATCTCTATAATCCAGTCTATAATCTGATCTACCACCATGTGCTGCTTTTCTTTTATAAAGAAATGGGAACCTTCATACATTTTGTATTCGAAGTTCTCCGGATTAAGCTTCTTCCATTTTTTCATTGCATTTTCATCAGCCTCGGTATCTTCTGTTCCTCCCATCGCCCTGACGGGAACATTACCCCTGTTAAGCTCTTCACATTTATAGGATTCGCTCAACACAAAATCCGCCCTCAAGGTCGGTAAAAAGAATTTGACTATTTCTTTGTCTTCTGCCAGTTCTGTCGGAATTCCGTTATATCCCATAACCTTTTCAATAAACACATCATCCGGTAGATGTGCAATAAATTCCGGTTCTTCTTCCGTAGGTATCCCGCATCCGGAAACTATAATAAGCTTTACATCTTTATGCAGTACCTCTAATCTGCGTTCCACCTCATAAGCAATTTTCGTTCCCATACTATGCCCATATATAACAATCGGACATTTTACATTTTCAATCTGCTGTACAACAAGCTCAGCTACTTCTTTAATATCCGTATAGTACCCATCGCCCATTCGTTCCTCTCTTCCGGGTAGCTGAACTGCCCATACCTGGCAGACATCCTGCAAAAGCTTTTGCCAGCTGTAATAAAAAGAAGCACCTCCGCCGGCATAAGGAAAGGCTAAGAATATAGTCTTTCCCTCCTCATAATCAGTAAGTTTTTTTATAATCTTTACGTCTTCCAACATTATCCTCCGTGTCACAACAATAACGATTACTGCCGACTAAAGAATCCGGCTACAAAATCAATATTTTCCTGATTCCATTCCCCGTGCTTTTTCAAAAGACCATCCTCTATGAAAATGAAGTAATCACAACATCCCGCTACAAGCTCCGGGTCATGCGTTATTACAAACTGCGTTTTTCCCAATGTCGACAATTGCTTAATACACTCAGAAACCTCTTTCATATGCTTATAATCAAGTCCGCTTGTAGGCTCATCAAAAAACATAATATCCTTATCCGATGCAAGGGCACTGGCTATGGCAACTCTCTGTTTCTGTCCACCCGAAAGCGACATGGGATGCGCCTCTTTATAGTCTTCTATGTCCATCTGTTTAATAAGACTATTAAGAATTTCTTCTCTTTTGTGCTCATCTTCACTTTTAACCCCCAGCAAAATTTCTTCTTCAACGCTGCTGGTAAAAAGCTGATGATTTACATCCTGCATTACCATATAGCTTTTCTTTAACCTGACCTTACGTTTGCACAGCCTGCCATTTATATATACTTCTTCTAGGGCCTTTTTCTCCAACCCACAGAAGCATCTTGCAAACGTAGATTTTCCCGCACCGCAATTACCCAGTATAGCTACCACGGCGCCCTTAAGTATTCTTAAATCCTTGACATCAAGAATTGTTTTCTTCTTCTTTTTCAAGGATAATCTCTTGATATCTATGGCTATTTCATTACTAAGCTCATTAGTGTATAGCGGTTTGAATTCAGCCGGTGCTCTAAGCCCCATCTCGTGTAATTCGTCTGTAGAATGTTTCCAGAAAAGATCACTGCCCGAATCCTCCGCTATCCTTCCATCCTTAAAGTAAATGACGCGGTCAACGATGTCCTTTAACCAACTCAGTCTATGTTCAGCAACTATTATCGTGCAGCCTTTCTGCTTCCATTTTCTGATGATTCTTCCAAGCTCTGCTATGGATTTGATGTCAAGATTTGAAGATGGTTCATCCATTATTATTATTTTAGGATTTAAGGTTGCAACACAAGCACAGGCTATCTTCTGTTTTTCTCCGCCTGAAAGTGAAAAAAGATTCCTTCCAAGCAGATCTTCAATATTAAAATCTCCAACAACCCGGTCGAATCTTCTAAGCACTTCATCCTTAGCTATCCCCAGGTTTTCACATCCGAATACTATTTCAGTATCTGTAATAAGTGTATAGAACTGAGATTTGGGATTTTGAAATACCGAACCTATATCCTTTGCAAGTTCATGAAGCGGTGTATGCATAACATCTTTTCCACACACTTCTATATCGCCACTGAGTTTCCCCTCATAATAACTAGACAAAAGTCCATTTACAACTCTGGTGTAAGTAGTCTTGCCACTTCCAGACTCACCGCAAAGAAGCACCACCTGTCCCTTGGGGATTTCTACGGAAATATCAGTAAGAGCATCTCCCTCAATTGTATTTTCATATTTATAAAAAACATTTTCGGTTTTTATCACTTTTATACCTCTTCTATATTCCCCAGATCAGCGCAATCACCATAAGTATTAGCAACGCTGCTGATATAAATATCGCAATATAATCCTGGATGCAGAATCCTATCGCACACATATTGGTTCTTTTTCCGGGTGCATCAAGCCCCCTCGTAAGAGCTGATATAGACAGTTCATTGCCAATGGAAGTAAGAGAAATAAGCAACGGAACCATCCTATACTCAAGCATCTGTACCGGATTTCTGAAGTTCCCTACCTCCCTGAGACTCATAGCATCTTTGATGCTCCCGTATTCTTCAATAATGGTCGGAAATAATCTAAACATTACAGATGTCGGCACAATAAAAATCTTAGGCACCTTCATCTTCTCCATTGCAGCGATAAATTCACTTACACTCGTCGTCGAAATAAGAAATATAAACATAGACATTCCCGGTATAAGCTTGGTCATCGTCACGATAACTCCCGTAAACAAAACATTTACGGCTTTCGGCAGATAAGGCACCAACATTACCGGAACCTTAAGTGCTATTATATACATAATTCCATAACCTATAGCCATACACGGACTCTTTGCTATAGCTACAAAAAGCAGCGGAATAATGTATCTGAATATTCCTGTGTTATCCTTCGCAAACATAACTATAGAAACCGTAACGCATAACAACAGTTTGGTTCTTGGATCCAGATAAAGCTGTGCCTTACCTGCTTTTTCATTTCTTATAACTGTATCCATTATAATAATCCACTCTTAACAAAATGCTTCTTGAGAACCTTTTTACCCATGAAGCCCCCTATGATACCAGCTACAAATGTTGCAATGACTATAGCAGGAAAGAACCATGACATTGAAAAATAACCAGTTATTCCATCGGTAAAATCCTGTCCATAGGCTGCAGACTGACCTACAAGCCACTCTTCACTTGCATACAGCCAGTGAATATAGTTAGTCACTGCAATAAGGCTGAATACTGCATATGCGATTATAGCCTTGATTGCGCTGTTGTAATTGCCCCACTTCATAACAAGCTCGGCAATAAGTCCGATAAAAATACCATATCTTAATGCATCAAGACCCATACCTGTAACAATCATAATAATTCCATTAACCACAACCGTTATCAGAATCATTCCGAACTTCTTAATACGCGTGAAATAAAGCATCATAGGAATTCCCAGAATTATGGCTTCAACAATAGAAGTCAGAACAAATCCCATTGGAAATACTCCTAATACACAGGCAACGATTATTTCCACAACTAGAAACAATGCTGTAAAAATACCTATATTCATAAGATCCTTTCCCGTCAGCTTATTACTATTCTTCGTGTTATCATTCATTTTATATACCTCGTTTCTTTATTAATTATTTTTAACATTATTCATATACATAACTTACTTCTATACGAGATTCTCCCTCGTGCAGATCTAAGTTGCTGCACCCGCCAAGTTTACCTATATAGTCAATAACTTCTGCAGATGTATGATATTCAACCTTGCCAAAACCTACCGCTCCATTCGGATGTTTTATGTTTCTATTCGTAAAATTCTCGAATCGGGATTTTATGAAAGGGAAACTTCCATCGTACGGAAATAAACATTTGCATTTCAACAGATCACCTTTTAAGTCTTTTCTACTTATGGGAACACACACGGTTTTCGTTCCAAGTTTTTGAAGCACTCTCTTTTCTTTCACAAACTCCGTGTCATCATTTTCAAAAGCAATCCTCATATACCCCTCAGGACCTTTCTCCTGGTCAAGCATACCATCCACGAATTCCCTGTAACCAATCCTCCTCAAAATAAACGCAAGAGGTTTAGTAAATCCCATACTCTTAAGAATTTCAACATAAGAGCCGTCATTAAAGTACACCAGAGCATTATGTGGATTCTTTTCACTTCCATACTCAACCTTGAAACCTTTATCATTAAACAGCTTAACTCCTTTTTCAAGGTCATCTACTTTATACAATATATGGCTTATCATCATAAGACTACACCTCCTCTTTCTGATAATTATACATCTTCTTATAACATGAACATTTCTTAATAAGCTCCTCATGCTTACCATTACCCACGACCTTACCGTCCTCTAATACAACAATCCTGTCACAATTTTCAACAGTCCTAAGTCTATGGGCTATCATAAGCACCGTCTTTCCCTTAGTTAATCTCTCTAGTGCCAGCTGAATACTCGTCTCAGTCTCCGGATCAAGCGAAGCAGTACTTTCATCTAGCAGAACAATAGGCGCATCCTTTAAAAACGCTCTTGCAATGGATAACCTCTGTCTTTCACCTCCGGATAAGGTATGACCGTTTTCACCTATTACAGTATCAATTCCATCCGGAAGCTTTTCTATAAATGACATACACTGTGCATCTTCTGCAGCTTTAAGAACCATCTCTCTGGTAGCATTTTTATTACCTATGAGAATATTGTTATATATGGTATCCCGGAATAATTTCACATCCTGAAATACTATGGAAAACATCTTAAACAAAGCTTCTGGCTCAACCTTAGAAATGTCCTCTTTACCAACCGTGATCTTTCCACTGTTGATATCCCAGAATCTGGCTGCAAGTTTGACCACCGTACTCTTGCCACTTCCAGAAGGTCCGACTAAAGCTGTATATTCATCCTGTTTCGCAGTAAATGACACCTTGTTCAGAACCTTCTTTTCGTCATAACCAAAATCAACATCCTTAAACTCAATATCATATCCCTTAGGATCCGCCTCAGACTTACCGGTCATCTCAGGGCAAGTGAGAATCTCATCTATTCTTCCCGCCGCAACACTCGAAGCAATAAGTGCGCCCGCCGTCTCCAGTGCCTGCGATAACGGCTCATATACCCTTACTGACATCAACAAAAATAACAAAAAAACAAAAGGTGTGATCTCCCCACTAATAAGCATCTTGGCTCCAAGTATGGTTACAAAACCTATACCAAGTCGCATAACATTATACGCTACCGATATACACATACCTGACAGAAATTCAAATAACACAAGTCTAGGTATGATCCTGTTAATTCTGTAATTCATATTTTTCTGATATACAGCCATTGTATCCGAGCCTCTTAGACTCTTTATATTTTCCAGATATTCTTGAACGCCCTCCGAAATATCAAGCTTCAGATATCTATTCTTCTCATGTGTTTTTCCCGATACTACATGGCTAAGACTCATGGCTATAGCCGCAATCGGAAGACAGCTTGCCAGACAAAGCGCAAGCTTGGCATTTACAAAGAAAAGCGCAATGATCATAATAAGACCTGATGCGATTCCACCAACAGTCTCCGCTATGGAGTTTGTCAGAACCCCTTCTATGGTTCCAATATCATCCATGATCGTCGATGTCAGGTCGCTCAAATCTCTTTTACTCAAGAAAGCCTCCGGTATACGTCTAAGCTTATCTGCAACACTCATCCTGAGGTGATTATTTTCTTTACACGCAGATATGTATTTAACACTATACATTTTCTTATAAAGAAGAAAACAAAGTATAACTATTACGATTGATACAATAATATATATATATATACCTGTGGTTTCATGCAGCTTTCCTGTATATACTTGAATCATTTCATATAAGGCATATGCGATAGGTATTACCGAGCATGAGCAGGCGAGTTCAAAAAGCGTCATCCAAAGAGATGCTTTATGTAACGCTTTTACTCCCCTATCAGTTAAATGAAATATCTTTTTAAGCATTTGATACCTCCTTTCGCCCTATTCTCCATTTGATTGCCTTATCATATTCATCTACCATATTCTTATAACTTCCGTTTAAGGTCATTAATTCATCATTATTACCTTTTTCTATTATTTTACCCTCCTGCATAACACAGATGATATCCGCATTTCTTACCGTCTGCATTCTGTGAGCAATCATAATAACAGTCTTGTCTGCCAAAAGTTTTTCCAACGCTTTCCTTATAAGATATTCATTTTCTGCATCTGCAAACGCAGTCGCCTCATCAAGAATTACTATCGGCGCATCCTTTAAGATAGCTCTTGCTATAGCGATACGCTGTATTTCTCCTCCAGAAAAATAAGTTCCTTTAGAACCATAGACCGTGTCAATACCATCCGGCAATCTCTCTAAAATGTCATCGCACTGAGCATAATGAAGAACGTTAAGTATTTCTTCTCTAGACGCACCCGGCTTATATAACGCTACATTTTCTGCAAGTGTCTTCTTAAGCAGAGTACTTTCCTGAAATACAACACTCATGATTTCATCAAGACCCTTCTTAGGTATATCACTCACTTTACATCCTCCAATCTCAATTGAACCTTCATTAACTTCCCAGAACCTGCCGATAAGATTGGCAATGGTACTCTTTCCGCTTCCCGACATACCAACAAAAGCAACATTACTTTTTGCCGGAATTTCAAGAGATACATTCTCAAGTACCCATTTTGTGTCTTCACTGTATCTGAAGCTAACATTTTTGAGGCTTATATCATATGTAGAAGGCACCATATCTCCCCTAAACTCCTGCGATTCTTCATTGAATATCTTCTCCAATGCTTCCATAGCCTCATCAACGATTATTGTTTCTGACGAGTTACTCATAATCCTTTTAAGGATAGTCACAGCCACTGGTATCATAGATGCAAAGAATATGAAATCAAGAATAACATCAGTTGAGCCCGAAGACTTTTTGAATAAAAGCAGCCCTACGGGAATCAATGTTATAAATGTACTGTTGATAGCTGTATTATATGAACTGTCAGCATTCATCATAGACATTGCAAATTTGAGCACATAGTCTGTGAATCCATCTACAGCGACCTTGTATCTTTTGAACGAGTCAGCCGTCTGACCAAAAGTTTTCATTACGGGAATACCACGAACATATTCAACACACGCAGCAGACATGTCAGCAGATGCTTTTTGATATGTGTGAACGAAATCACTTCCACCGCTCATCATGATAGACATCATTAATATGAATCCGACTATTACCGGGATAATACAGGCAAGTGACATCCAAAAGTTATATCTGAACATATAAATTCCCAGAAACACCGGTAATGCAATTGATTGTGCCGTGTTAGGAATCTGATGTGCAATCAGGGTTTCTGTTGCATCGGTATTTTTCTCTATAAGCTTTCTTAATTCACCACTTGGATGGGCATCAAAAAAACCTAAATGTACTGTACCGATATGTTTCAGTAGTTTGCGCTTAAGAATTGCCGCCGTATTAAATGCCGTTATATGTGAGAATAACAGTGCAAGCCCATACAACCCATAAGCTCCCGAAACACAAAATAATATGTGTGTTCCTGCGTTTTTGATAAGCTCAGTATTAATCTGTGAAACATCAGATATGTGCAGAATCACTTCTTCGGAAGCCTTATATATATATTCAAAGGCTTTAAGACTTACATACGAACTAATTGCTGCGACAATAATGCTGAGAACCATAGTGACTTTGAACGCTCCCATTTCTTTGAAGAGGAGGTTCAGGTGATTTTTTTGCATACATTTTCCTCCCAAACCAAAGTTAGTAACAACTAACCCATTTTGATAACTTATTATATATATCTTCAATTCTTTTGTCAATACTTTTTAATGCTTGAGTTTCCGCAGTTTTATCCACAACAGCATGTTATTTTATATATCTCTATAAACTTTCAAAAAATGTCCAAAATATAAGGAATCTCATTCCTTTTTGATGTAAAATAAAGTCACCACAACAATAATCCACTAAACAAAAAGAGAAAGGATTCCCTATGACTTATTCTACATCAAATACTTATACTTTGAAACGAGAAATTTTAACTTTTTCCAATAAGATTTCCAGACACCTTTCCAAACCGGACATCAAGTTTACTGCTGACATGACTTATGGCATGATGTGTTTGACCAGCATATCATATGTTTCCCGGTTGAAATGATGCCCTGAATTTTTCTCCACATAGATATTTCTCTCCTCAATCCCTAGCTTCATCAGAATTTTCACCTGCCCTGCCGGGTTCTGCTCTTTAGCAGAAACTCTTACTTACCCAAAATCCATAAAGCCACCTCCCTTTCAATAGAAATCCGTGTTGCAAAAGTTCTGCCCTGTCCCTTGCGATGTCGCAAAGGGAAAAACGAACCTTTTGCAACATAAAACAATGGCATATAAACAACACAAAATAAAATTCCTGCATTTCTTTGATCTGGTTCTGCATATTGGTAAGTTCTTCCGTCATGGAATCAATCTTTTTCTCCAGTCCATCCACATAGCTGCATATCTCAAATACATCATTTGCCTGCTCTTTCATGGCATTTTTCTTTAATAATTCGAGAAGTTCCCTTATGACCTCCTCATTGGTAAGTGTTTTTCCTGCTTCCATATCCATTCTGTTTCCTCCATTCTGTAAATGGGGCAGCCTTGGCCGCCCCTGTTCTCCGATTGCTAATTATCGAAAGGGTGTTGCCTCTTTGTCCTTCTCTTTATCGGGATTGCCATGATGTTTCTCAGCACTCTCCCTAGCTTTTTCATTGCTCTTATCCTTTGCTTTCTCATATTCCGAGATAATCTCATTATAGAGTTTTTCCCTGAAATCCTTTGTGACCGGATAGCAGACATCCTGATAGATTGGCTTGCCCTGCTCATCCACCTGCTTTGTCTTATAAGAAGGCATTGATACAAAGATTTTCTCTTTGCCCTGCACGATATTGATGT
>ERZ826764.3495-NODE-3495-length-12449-cov-14.660400_pt1 | contig 12449 bp, 14 predicted proteins | sample MGYA00519870_ERZ826764 | MGnify/ENA primary metagenome ERZ826764 (study PRJEB31778, sample SAMEA3449239) | human gut metagenome | biome: human gut; feature: human-associated habitat; material: faeces | place: United Kingdom | collected 2010/2012 ...
ACGGCGAGTTCCTGAAACCCAACGTCCGGGCGGGGATGGAACCCCGCCCCTACAGAGATACCGGACGGTCGGAAGAGCGGTATTTACCGCTCGCGGTAGTCCTCCATCATGTGGGAGAAGAGCTCCTTCGTCGTGGGCGGTGTATAGCTTATCGCGTTGGCGCCCGCCTCAACAGTGGCTCTTATGCTCTCAGTTGTGGGGCCGCCCGTGGCTATGATGGGTACGTCGGGGAATTTTTCCCTTATCTTTCGCACGACCTCCGGCGTCCGAGCCGCGGCTGAAATATTCAGGATGGACGCGCCCGCAGCCAGGCGCGCGGCTATGTCCGTGTGCTCGTTCAGCACGGTAACGACGAGCGGGATGTCGATGTAGTTGCAGATGCGCTCTATGTCCAGGTTCCCCATCGGCGCGTTCACAACGACGCCCATCGCGCCCTGGGCCTCCGCGTCCCAGGCCAGCTGCGTCGTGCGGATGCCCTGCGTCGTCCCGCCGCCAACGCCGCAGAATACCGGAAGAGATGAATAGCGCAGGATGGCGTCCGAGATGGTGGGCTGAGGCGTGAACGGATACACCGCCAACACCGCGTCGGCAGAGCAGTTGCGGATTATCGCTATGTCTGTAGTGAAAACCAGCGTCTTTATCCTCTTGCCGTTTATCACTATTCCGCTCACGCCACGGGCCTCGTTAGGCACCTCCAGGATGTGGTGGCGCAGTCTGCTGCTGATGTGGGGGATGGCTTTTTTCTGCTCCATCGGGTCTCCTCCTCGGGTATTGTGTTCATGCCATGTGATTATAACAGAATTTTGTTAAAAAATCTTGTCCTGCAAGATAAAATTATAACTTGTACCCGGGTGATTGAAAAGAGGCGGCGTCTGGCATATAATCTGAGGTGTAAAGACAGCTACGGAGGAGTGCGCAATGCAGAAATACAGCGGCCTCAACTATACCATGCTCTGCGATTTTTACGAGCTCACCATGGGCAACGGCTACTTTGAATCGGGGCTCAAGGACAAGATAACCTACTTCGACCTCTTTTACCGCACCGTGCCGGACGGCGGCGGCTTCGCCATCGCCGCAGGGCTCGAACAGGCCATAGACTATATACGGAACCTGCACTTTTCAGAGGAGGACATCGACTACCTCCGCGGCCGCGGCATGTTCTCCGAGGCCTTCCTGGACTATCTGCGGCATTTCAAATTCACCGGCGACGTCTGGGCCATGCCCGAGGGCACGCCCGTCTTCCCGCGCGAGCCCATCATGGTCATCCGCGCCCCGGCCATCCAGGCCCAGCTGCTCGAAACCTTCCTGCTGCTCACCATTAACCACCAGAGCCTCATCGCCACCAAGGCCAACCGCATAGTCCGAGCCGCGGACGGCAGGGTCGTGCTCGAATTCGGCTCCCGCCGCGCCCAGGGCCCGGACGCCGCCGTTCTCGGGGCGAGAGCCGCCTTTATAGGCGGCTGCGCCGGTACGGCCTGCGTGCTCTCCGACCAGATCTACGGCGTCGCCGCGGGCGGCACCATGGCCCACGCCTGGGTGCAGATGTTCCCCACCCAGCTCGACGCCTTCCGCGCCTACTGCAAGACCTACCCGCAGAACGCCACCCTGCTTGTGGACACATACGACACCCTGCGCAGCGGCGTGCCGGATGCCATCCGCGCTTTCAACGAGGTCTTGAAGCCTCTCGGCATTACGAAATGCGGCATACGTCTCGACTCCGGCGACATGGCCTATCTCACCAAGCGCGCCCGCAAAATGCTCGACGACGCGGGCTGGCCCGAGTGCAAGATCACCTGCTCCAACTCCCTCGACGAACACCTCATAAAGGAGCTGCTCCGCCAGGGCGCCTGCATAGACTCCTTCGGCGTAGGCGAGAGGCTCATAACCAGCCGCACCTCCCCCGTCTTCGACGGCGTTTACAAGCTCGCCGCCGTTGAGGAGGACGACGGCTCCATCGTCCCGCGCATCAAGATAAGCGAGAACGTCGGCAAGATAACGAACCCCCACTTCAAGAAGGTCTACCGCTTCTACGGCCGCGACACAGGCATGGCCGAGGCAGACTACATCTGCCTGTACAACGACAGCGTGGACGACACGAAGGACCTCGTCATCCGCGACCCGGACGCCACCTGGAAGCAGAAGACCATGACGAACTTCCGCGCCCGGGAGCTGCTCGTCCCCATCTTCAAGGGCGGCGAGCTGGTGTACAAGGAGCCCACGCTGCCCGAGATCCAGGACTACTGCCGCCGCGAGGTGGCCACGCTCTGGCCCGAGGTGCTGCGCTTCGACTACCCGCACAACTACTACGTGGACCTCTCCGACGAGCTGCTGGAGATCAAGACCCGGCTGCTCAACGCAAGGCGATGACGGACGGCGCGGGCAGAAGGGCCGCCATTGCGGCCTTGCTGGAAGTGGCGGAGACACCCGTCTCCGCCGCCTGCCTCGCAGCACGGCTCGGCGTCAGCCGCCAGGTCATCGTGGGCGACATCGCCCTGCTGCGCGCGGCGGGCGCGCTCATCACGGCCACCCCCCGCGGCTACATAGTGGAGCGCGGGCGCGGCGGCCTGCGCCGCACCGTCGCCTGCATCCACAGCCGCCCCGAAGGCATGGAGCGCGAGCTCAACATCATGGTGGACAACGGCTGCACCGTCCTCGACGTCGTCATTGAGCACGCCGTCTACGGCCAGCTCACGGGCCAGCTGCTCCTGGCGAACCGCCACGACGTCGCGCAGTTCATGGAGCGCATCCTGGCCGAGCGGGCATCCCCCCTCTCCGCCCTCACCGGCGGCGTACACCTCCACACCCTGCTCTGCCCCGATGAGGAGGCCTACGAGCGCACGGTGCGCGAGCTGGACGCGGCGGGCATACTCTTCGTCAAAAATTAAATTACGGTTGACATCGCCGCGCGCGGCGCTTAAAGTATCGTTACAGGTGTCTTGACACCTGTAACGATACTTTTTATCGGGGTGGTAGCTTTGAGCGGCTTTCGGGCGTTTTTGAAGAGGAAGAACATTGAGATATCCCTGCGGCGCTACGGCATAGACGCGCTGGGAGCCATGGCGCAGGGGCTCTTCTGCTCCCTGCTCATAGGCACGATACTCAACACGCTCGGCTCGCAGACGGGCGTGGCCATTTTTTCCACCGTGGGCGGCTACGCCACGGCGGTGAGCGGGCCGGCCATGGCCGTGGCCATAGGCTACGCGCTCAAGTGCCCGCCGCTGGTGCTGTTCTCGATGGTGCCTGTCGGCTGGGCCGCCAACGCCCTGGGCGGTTCCGCGGGCGGGCCGCTCGCCGTGTTCGTCATCGCCATCGTCGCGGCCGAGGTCGGCAAAATGGTCAGCAAGGAGACGCCCGTTGACGTACTCGTGACGCCGCTCGTGACCATCTTCGCCGGCGTGGCCCTCGCCGCGCTCATCGCCCCGCCCATTGGCGCTGGGGCAAACTACGTCGGCGCCCTCATCAAGCGCGCGACGGTGCTCCAGCCCTTCTGGATGGGCATCATCGTCTCCGCCTCCGTGGGCATCGCGCTCACCCTGCCCATCTCCTCCGCCGCCATCTGCCACAGCTTCAACCTCGTGGGTCTCGCGGGCGGCGCGGCAGTGGCCGGCTGCTGCGCGAACATGGTCGGCTTCGCCGTCATGAGCTTCCGCGAGAACCGCTGGGGCGGCCTCGTCAGCCAGGGCCTCGGCACGAGCATGCTGCAAATGGGCAACATAGTCAAAAATCCGCGCATCTGGCTGCCGGCCATACTGACCTCCATGATAACGGGGCCAATCGCCACCTGCGTCTTCAAACTGGAGATGAACGGCGCGGCCATCAACTCCGGCATGGGCACCTGCGGGCTCTGCGGGCCCATCGGCGTCTGGACAGGCTGGGTAAACCCCAGCGACGTGGCGCTGGCGGACGGGGCAGCGGCCATCGCGCCCGGCGCCATGGACTGGCTGGGACTCGCGCTCGTCTGCTTCGTGCTGCCCGCCGTCATCTGCTGGGCGCTGGGCCTCTTCTTCCGGCGTATAGGCTGGATACGCGAGGGCGACCTCAAACTGGACTGAAAACTGGACTGTCAGGCACCGCTGGGGCGGACGCTAAATATAGCGTCCGCCCCGTTATTTTTCCTGCTTTGTAATCTTTATGTTGATTTTGTAACCATTTGTTTCTGAAGTTTTCCTTGATAAGTTGTCATAATATGATTATCATCATATTATGAACAATATTATGTAACCTTTTCATTTATCGGAGTCTGCGCCATGAAAAAGAACACTATCACCCTGCCGATGCTGGTTTTCATAGCCGTCCTCTGCGTCTCCATCGTCGCCTTCCCGACCACCGCCTCCGGTGCGGAGGGGGAGCCGGACGCCGTTGCCGGAGACGTTGTCGCCCTGCGCAGCACGGCGGACACCTTCAGCGTAGTACCCTCCGCCCACAGCGGCGGCGTGGTGCAGCCCAGCGTTTCGGACAGCATAGCGGGCCGCACTGTCTCCTTCAGCGTGGACCCCTCCAGCGGTTATGAGACAGCCTCAGTCGCCGCAATCACCGCGGCCGGGGACATGGTCGAGGTCGTGCGCGTCGAGGGCGAGGAGTACAGCTTCGTCATGCCCGCCGAGGCCGTCATCATCGACGTCTCCTTCCAGCTCGTGCGCAACTGAAAAACGGCATCAAAAAAGCGCCCCACAGGGGGCGCTTTTTTTGTGCGCTCATCTGCTGTTGTATTTCTCGATGGCAATCGCCAGGACGTCCATGGCGCGCTCCAGGTCAGCCTGCTTGAGCACATAGGCCATGCGCGCCTCGTTGCGGCCCTTGCCGGGAGTGGCGTAGAAGCCCTCGCCCGGGGTTATCATGACGGTGTCCCCGTCAGCGTCAAACTCCTCCAGCAGCCACTGCTGGAACTTGTCCGTGTCGTCCACCGGGAGCTTCACCATGAAGTAGAAGGCGCCCTCCGGCTGCTCGCAGACGACGCCGGGTATAGCCAGCAGCTTTTTCAGCGCCGCGTCGCGGCGGCGCTTGTATTCCTCGCGGACAGAGGCAAAGTAGCTGGGCTCGACGGAATAGAGCGCAGCGGCGCCCACCTGGTCCAGCGTCGCCACGCACAGGCGGGTCTGACAGATCTTCATGGCCTCCGTCATGACCGCGCGGTTGCGCGAGACTAGCGCTCCCACACGCGCGCCGCAGGCCGAAAAGCGCTTCGAGACGGAGTCCACGACGATGACGTTCTCATGTGTGTCCGGGAACTCCAGCATACTCGTCATCTCCTCGCCGCCGTAGACGAATTCGCGATAGACCTCGTCGCTTATGACATAGAGGTCATTCTCCTTGGCGATGTCTGCGATGACGCGCATCTCGTCCCGGGAGAGGACGTAGCCCGTGGGGTTGCCCGGGTTCGTCAGGAGGATGCCGCGGGTATGCTCGTTTATAAGCGGCTCGATACGCTCGCGCATGGCATAGCGGAAGCCCTCCTCGGCGAAGGTGGGGATGGGGCGTATTGTGGCGCCGGTCAGCTGGGTGAAGGTGCTGTAATTCGGGTAGAAGGGCTCCGGGACCAGCAGCTCGTCCCCGTCGTCCAGGATGCAGGCTAGGGCTATGCTCAGCGCCTCGCTGCCGCCTGCGGTGGCGAGGATATCCTCCGGGGCCAGGTCCAGGCCTATGCGGAGATAGTAATCGTGTACGGCCTTGAGGTATTCCGGCACGCCGTCCGAAGGCGCGTATTCCAGAACGCTGCTCTTGAAAGCACGGACTGCCTCAAAAAACGCCGCTGGCGTCTCAATATCCGGCTGGCCTATGTTGAGGGGATAGATTTTTATCCCGCGCGCTCGCGCCGCGGCGGCGTAGGGGGCGTATTTACGTATCGGCGACAGCTCACACTTTTGAATTTTGGTTGACAGTTTCATTGCTATCCCTCCTCAGGCTCATCTTTCATGCTGTAAATTGGCGCATATATTATACTACCGCGCCAAGCAAAGCGCAACAAATGTTAATTCTTCGGCACTCTCCGCGGAATAGCCCGGACGGGCGTGGCATAGGATGTACAAAACATTTTCCTCGGGGGGTATCTGCATGAACAACACGGTGACAAGGGCGCTGGGCTTCATCTCCCGGCACAAGAGGGCGGCCTCCGGGGCCGCGCTGGTGCTGGCCGTTGTGCTGGTCTTCGCGCTTGTCAACAGTCCGGCGGTGGTGGGCGTTTCGGCCACGCGGCGCTCGCTGCCCGTCTACAGCGTGGAGCGCGACGGCAAGTTCGTCGCCCTCAGTTTCGACGCCGCCTGGGGCAACGAGGATACGGAGGAGCTCATCGACATCCTCACCTCGCACGGCGTCACGGCCACCTTCTTCCTTGTCGGCCAGTGGGTGGATAAATACCCCGAGTCCGTGAAGCAGCTGTCCGACGCGGGCATGGAGGTCATGAACCACTCCGACGACCACGCCCACTTCGCCAAGCTCTCGGCCTCGGAAATAGTCGAGAACATCAACGCCTGCAACAGCAAGATAGAGGCCATCACCGGCGTGCGGCCCACGCTCTTCCGCTGCCCCTACGGCGAGTATGACGACAACGTCATCGACACCGTGAACGGCATGGGCATGACGGCCATACAGTGGGACGTGGACAGTCTCGACTGGAAGGGCTTGGACGCTGCCGAGATCACCCGCCGCGTCGTGGGCGGGGTCGAGCCCGGCTCCATCGTCCTCTTCCACAACGCCGCTGAGCACACGCCCGAGGCCCTTGCCGGCATCATCGAGGCGCTTCAGGCAGACGGCTACACCATCGTACCCATTTCCCAGCTGCTGCTCTCAGGCGAATACAGCATAGATCACACGGGACGCATGCACCCGGCGGCATAGAGCCAAAAAAGCGCGGACGGTTTTTGCCGTCCGCGCTCTGGTTTTTCAGTTTTCAGCTCACGCTGTATGCACCGCGCACCAGGAGGGTGGAGTTAGCGGAGGCAGTCACGCCGGAGCCGGAGCCAACGTAGAGGTGATTTGCAGTGAGCGCGCCGCCAGAGGCCAGCTCGGAGCCGCTCGTAACATCCACCAGCGCTCCGGAGGCGGCGCAGGCGCCGCTGCGCAGGACTATCTCGCAGCCCTCGCCAACGCTCAGCGCCCCGCCCGAGGGCAGCTGAACAACGGAAAAGCCGCCGGCCTCCGCGCCGTACTGGGATTTATACTGCTCCGCCGCCTCGGCTATCTGCTCGTCGAGCTGCTGCTCCATCTTCGGGCCAAGCACCTTCTCCAAATAGCTCATCGCCACGAGAGGGTCCGACTGCGTGCCGTAATTCGTCGCGGCGTAGGCGCCGATGCCCGCCGCAAGCACGGCGACGGCTATTACAAGTACAACTATCTGCCACTTTTTCATATGTAACCTCCAGGCTCTCTCCCCCGGGCGCGCCGCGCCCGGGGGCTTTCTCTTCTCACTGCGCCAGGCCGAAGCTCACGGCTATGGCGTTGTTCACCCTGTCCATTGTGGGCGCGTCGAGCTGGCCCATTCTCTCGCGCAGGCGGGACTTGTCGAGCGTGCGTATCTGCTCCAGCAGGATGACGCTGTCCCGGCTCAGGCCGTAGCTGCGCGCCGACAGCTCTATGTGCGTCGGCAGCCTGGCCTTCCCCGTCTGCGAGGTTATTGCCGCGGCTATCACCGTCGGGCTGTGCCGGTTGCCCGTGTCGTTTTGAACTATGAGCACCGGCCGCATGCCGCCCTGTTCACTGCCCACCACGGGGCTCAGGTCGGCGTAGTAGATGTCTCCGCGCTTGACTGGATTTTGCATTGGCTTCACACTCCGTATAGTGCCCGTTCATATTATATGTGATATGTAGGGCAGCGGTACTTTTACCGCCAATGCTATTTTCACACGAAGCAGCCAATTTTATTCACAGGCCGATATATACCCTCGGAACGCGCGGGGAAATGGCGCACAGCAGCTCGTAGGAAATTGTTCCCGCGATGTCCGCGAGCTCTCCCGCGTCCGGCTCGTCACCGAAAACAGTGACGATATCGCCCGCCCTGACCTCCGGCATGTCCGTCACGTCCACCATGCACATGTCCATGCAGATTCGGCCCACCTGGCGCGCCCGGCGGCCGTTTATGACGACGTCGAATTTGCCGGAGAGGCTGCGGTGCAGCCCGTCCGCGTAGCCGACGGGGATGACGGCCAGGCGCATATCCCGCTCGCAGGTGTAGATGCGGCCATAGCTTATCGTGTCTCCCGCGCGGTGCTCCGTCACCTCTGCGACGCGGGTCAAGAGCCGCATGACCGGCTTCAAGTCCAGTCCGCCGCGCTCCGCGCCCGGGTAGAGCCCGTAGAGCAGCAGGCCGGGGCGGACCATGTCGAGGCAGGTCTGCCTGAAGTTTACCACAGCTCCGCTGTTGGCGCAATGCCTTATGCCGAGGCTGCGGCCGGTTTCATTTTCCAGCGCGTCCACGGCGGCGGTGAAGCGCCCGAACTGCTCCAGCGTGAAGCTCTCCTCCGGCTCGTCCGAGACGGCGAAGTGCGTGAAGACGCCCGCAGATTCAAGGCCGGGGAGCCGCAGCAGCTCACGCACGCCGTCCAGCTCCCGCTCGCTTGAGACTGAAAAGCCTGTGCGGCCCATGCCCGTCTCAAGCTTTATGTGGCAGCGGAGCGTGAGGCCCGTACCCGCAAGGGCGCGGCTCATGCCGCGCGCGCAGTCTATATCGCCTATCGCCTGCTCCGCGCCCAGCCGAGCTATGTCCGGCGCAAGGAAGGCCGGGCTGGGAGCCAGGATGAGTATGGGCATCTCCAGCCCCGCCGCGCGCAGCTCCGCCGCCTCCTCATAGCAGGAGACGGCGATGTAATCCGCGCCCAGCTCTTCCAGCCGCCGCGCTATCGTCACAGCGCCGTGGCCGTAGGCGTTGGCCTTGCACAGTCCCGCAAAACGGCAGCCCTCCGGCAGGGCGCGGCGGATCTCTCTATAATTGTGCTCCAGGCGGTGCAGATCTATCTCCGCCCAGGTCCGTTTGTCTTCGTTTCTCATGGTCTCGCCTTCCATTCAGCTCAGGGAAAACCCATCTATCCTGCAAGTTATCAGCGTGCGCCCGCTCTCCCGGCTCGTGAACTCCGCCGAGACGGGCGCGCCGGAGCCGTCCAGCCTGAGCGTCAAGCCCAGCTCGTCCTCCGGCACGAGGCTCGCAACTCTTTCGCCGCCCTCCGTCCAGGCCAGCTCCACGTAGGCCGTGCGCAGCGCCTCGCAGAGCTTCGGCAGGGCCGTCACCGGCGAGAGGCCCTCTGCCACCTCGCCTGCGTCCAGGATGAGGCCCTCGTATTCGAGCGCCGCGCCCTCGGCGTCCAGCCTTGCCCTGACCCCGGCTATCAGCTCCGGCGCCAGCGCCTCCACCTCGCTGCCCTGCGCGCTTGATACGCAGCGCAGAGTGTACTCCGAGCGCGTGCCGTCCTGTCCCCAGGCCGTGACAAGCGCCGTCAGCTCCGCTTCCCCCTCCGCCATCGAGGCGCGCAGCTCCTCGACGGCCTGCTCCGCCGCGTCCCCGCCGCAGGCCGCGAGCGGGACGAGCAGGAGCGCTGTCATTAGTGCGGCAAGCATCCTTCGCCGCATGGTATTTCATTCCTCCGTCACGGTTTTCAGCGCCGCCGGAAGCAGGCGTATCATGTCCGTGGGCGTCATGCCGTATTCTCCGAGCTCCCCCGCCGCCATATCCCCAGCCAGGCCGTGCAGATACACCGCAGCGCGGACGGCATCACGGAACGGAAGTTGACATAACATCGCCGCCATGAGGCCGGTCAACACGTCGCCTGAACCTCCCCGAGCCATACCGGGGTTGCCGGTTTGGTTGACATAACATTCTCCATCCGGGAAGGCTACGACGCTGCCGCTGCCTTTGAGCACCAGCGTACAGCCCCAGCGCGAGGCAAAGCGGCGCGCGGAGGCGACCCTGTCGCCGTCGAGCAGGCCGCCCAGCATGGCGAACTCCCCCTCGTGCGGTGTGAGGACCAGGGGGCAGGCGGCATCCTCCAGGCTGCTCATGTCCCGCGAGAGGGCCCAGAGGGCATCCGCGTCCACGACGGTCGGCACGCGCGAGGCGGCCAGCGCACCCTGCACGAACTCCGTGACCCCCGCGCTCCGGCCGAGGCCCGGGCCTATGGCCAGGCAGCTCATGCGTTCCAGCCGCGCCTCGACCTCGGGCAGGGCCTCGGCCGTGAGGCGGCCCTGCGCGTCGCAGGGCAGGGGAAAGGGCATGGCCTCGTCGTTCTTCACGGCGGTGACGGCATAGATGCTCTCCGGCACGCCGAGCCAGACAAGGCCCGCGCCGCCGCGCACCGCCGCGCGCGAGGCGAAGCTCGGCGCGCCCGTGTAGCCGCGGCTGCCGGCCAGTATGAGCAGGCGGCCGTAGTCCCGCTTGGAGCTCTCCCGCGCCCGCTTGGGCAGGCGGACGGGGCTGTTTGGTTTTTCAGTCTCGGTTTTCATGGCATAACATTATACATTTTTCAAATTCATAAGTCAATTTATTTGACTTCCGGCGAACGTTGTGCTATAAATGTATTCCAGTTGAAGATATTTTATTGCTGTGAACGGGAAAATGACCCGAAACGGCGCACAGAGAACGGGGGCCGCCGGCTGTAAGCCCCCCGCGCACGTTGAGTCTGGTTCGCCCGGGAGCTCCGGCCAATCACCGGCGGGTAAGCCCGTTACAGCGTACGAGTGCGGCGCTCTCTGCGCCGAATAACGGGTGGTACCGCGGAAGATAGGCTCTTTCGTCCTGTATGGGGACGAAGGGCCGTTTTTTTGTGCGTACCGCAAACTGAAAGGGGAAGTCTGAAACAAAATGAAAGAGATGCTGGAAAAGCTCAGGGCCGAATCCGCGGCCGCCATCTCCGAAGCGGCGAGCACCGAAGCGCTTGAGGCGCTGAGGGTGAAGTACCTCGGCAAGAAGGGCGAGCTCACCGCCATACTCAAGCAGATGGGCAAACTCTCCGCCGAGGAGCGCCCCGTCATAGGCCAGCTCGCCAACAGCGTGCGCGCCGAGCTCGAAGCCGAGCTCGAAAGCCGCAAGGCCGCCCTCGCCGAGGCCGCGCTCGAAAAGCAGCTCGAGGCCGAGGCGCTGGACGTCACCCTGCCCGGCAAGCGCGTCAAGGGCGGGCACAAGCACCCGATGGACATCGTCATCGACGAGCTCAAGGACATCTTCATCGGCATGGGCTTCGAGGTCGACGACGGCCCCGAGGTCGAGCTCTCCACCTATAACTTCGACCGCCTGAACACCGACGAGGGCCACCCCGCCCGCGAGTGGACGGACACCTTCTATCTCGACGAGGAGAGCCGCACCCTGCTCCGCACCCACACCTCCCCCATGGAGCCGCGCATCATGGAGAGCCGCGAGCTGCCCATCCGCGCCGACTTCGTGGGCAAGAACGTCCCGTCTTCCTCCGACGAGAACGTGCGCCTGTTCTTGGAAGAGGCGGACGGCAAGTCCGAGGTCGAGATACTGGAAATCGCTCCGGGCTCCCGCGCGGGTTCGGCACCGCTGGGAGGTGAATAGGGCATGGCTTTCAATCACAAGCATCTGATCGACATCACGGAGTACTCCGCCGACGACATCATGACCGTTCTGGAAACGGCGGTCCGCTTCAAGGAAGTCAACGAGCGCCGCATCAAGCAGGTGCCCACGCTCAAGGGCGTCACCGTGGTCAACATGTTCAACGAGCCGTCCACCCGCACGCGCTCCTCGTTCGAGATCGCCGAGAAGCGCCTGAGCGCCAACAGCCTGAACTTCGGCGGCAGCTCCACCTCCACGGTGAAGGGCGAAAGCCTCGTGGACACGGTGGAGACGCTGTGCGCCTACAAGATCGACATGATCATCGTGCGTGACAAGCACGCCGGCGTGCCCCGCAAGATCGCCGACGTCTCCGGCGCGCACGTCATCGACGCGGGCGACGGCAAGCACCAGCACCCCACGCAGGCGCTGCTGGACCTCTACTCCATCTGGGAGGTCAAGGGCGACCTGAACGGCCTCAAGGTGGGCGTCGTGGGCGACATCGGGCACTCCCGCGTGTGCGGCAGCCTGATCCCCGCGCTCAAGATCATGGGCTGCGAGGTGACGGTGGTCGCGCCGCCGACGCTGCTTCCCGCGCGCCCCGACATCCTGGGCGCCGACCACGTGACCACGAAGCTGGACGAGGCGCTGCCCGACCTCGACGTGGTGTACATGCTGCGCATCCAGCGCGAGCGCCTCGAGGGCGCGCCGTATCCGTCGCTGCGCGAGTACAACATGCTGTACGGCCTCACGAAGGACCGCGAGCACCTCATGAAGCCCGACGCCCTCATCTGCCATCCCGGCCCCATCAACCGCGGCGTCGAACTGGATAGCTACATGGCCGACCATCCGAAGCGCTCGGTCATTCTCGATCAGGTCTATGCCGGCATCCTTACCCGCATGGCCGAAATGTACCTGCTGCTCGGAGGGAGCGAAGATGGCCTTACTGCTTAAGAAC
>ERZ826764.3509-NODE-3509-length-12377-cov-3.163772_pt1 | contig 12377 bp, 6 predicted proteins | sample MGYA00519870_ERZ826764 | MGnify/ENA primary metagenome ERZ826764 (study PRJEB31778, sample SAMEA3449239) | human gut metagenome | biome: human gut; feature: human-associated habitat; material: faeces | place: United Kingdom | collected 2010/2012 ...
TGCAGTATTTGGAGAAAATAAAAATCCCTGATAATGATTGATTATCAGGGATTTGCTTGATTTTTCTTTTGTTTTCCGTGATCCGCCTGGGGCTTTCACCGTAGCGGTCTATATCTTTGATTTATAAGCTCTTGTAAACCTTGAAAAATTGTACCGTAACGAATTAGTAACGATTTATAGGAACGCTTGTTGTCAGTGAGAGGCATTCGTTTGTCAGCCGTTCTCTGATGCCGCAAAGATAGAGCATTACTTTTTATTTTCCAAACATTTGATTATTAAATCTTTAAAAAAAGATCCCCAGTGCAAGGGGCGAACCTATATATATGGATAGGTTTGCCCCTTGCACCGGGCGGATGCTGCATCAGTCCTACAGCCTTGCCGTCCGCCTCGATACCGCCGTTTATGTGAAGCGGTTCCCCCTCCTTTTTCGCTGAACCGAAAAAATCATGGTGTAGTACACGTATAGTATCCCATGCGCTGCCTTTTATTGTTATTCTTTTGCAGCAAACATTAAAAATTAAGTTTGTTATGGAAGTTATTACATTTGAAAGTGAAGCGTATAAAGCGCTTGTAGGGAAGATTGAAAAAATCGCCGGGTATGTAGCCGAAGCGCAGCTGCCTTCGGAAGAAAAAAAGGAGGCTTGGCTGGACAGCAACCAACTGGCGGAAGCGTTGGGGATCAGTACACGTACATTGCAACGCCTGAGGGATGAAAACCTGATCAGCTACTCCATGCTGCGTGGACGGTGTATGTACAAGCTGTCGGAGGTCGAACGCTGTCTGGAAGAGCGTACCATTCGGTGCAAGCCTCAAACATTGGAGGATTTTCGCAAAAACTACCTAACGAGAACCGGCAATGATAAGAAAGGATGATATACTGAAAATGACGGAAAAGGGCATTTCCGTATTCCGCTATTACCTGCCGGTGGACTTCAAGGTGGGAAAGAACTTCCTGAACCCTTTTTATAAGGATACGAAGGCTTCGTGCAATATTTATTACGAACGCAAGGCCGGTGTGTTTAAAATGAAGGATTTCGGGAATGAGGATTATTCGGGGGACTGCTTTGAGCTGGTGGGCAGGCTGAACGGCCTTAGCTGCAAGGAGCCTAAAGAGTTTGTCGAGATCATGGAAATGATAAACCGTGATCTGCATTTGGGGCTGTCCGCACATGAGGAATATCATGTGAGCCATAGCAAAGTGCCCCAAAAGAGTGAAGTGGTATCGGAAGAACCGAAAGCGAAAAGCGTCCGGCCTTATACTGTCGTGCAAAAGCCCTTTACGGCTGCGGAACTTGCCTTTTGGAGCAAATCGGGAATCGGGGAAAATGTTCTGAAAGCGTACCGGACGGTATCGCTGAAGAAGTTCAGCAGCGAGAACCAGGAAAGGAAGCCTTTTTCCTGCATGACAAGCACCGATGAACCGATGTTCGGGTATATGGGCAAACAGCATATCAAGGTGTACCGTCCGTGTTCACAAATGCGGTTCCTGTATGCCGGTGATTTTGGCGACAACTACTGTTTCGGGCTGGAGCAGCTGCCGGCAAAGGGTGATCTGCTCTTTATCACAGGCGGGGAAAAGGATGTGATGAGTCTGGCGGCACACGGCTTCCATGCGATCTGTTTCAATTCGGAAACGGCTTTTATCCCTGCGGCTGTCATACACCGGCTTTCGTTCCGGTTCAAACATATCATCCTCCTCTATGATGTGGACAGTACCGGGCTGAAAAGCTCGGCGAAGCGTGAAGAGGAGCTGAAGGAATACGGGGTTAAACGATTGTTGCTCCCGCTTGCCGGTACAAAGACGGAAAAGGATGTATCGGACTACTTCATGCTGGGGAACAGCCGTGAGGATTTGATAAAACTTTTTCTGGACTATCTGGAAACCTTATACAGTGAAACCATGTCGGCATTAAAATCCTGCGAGGTGGATTTCAACAACCCTCCTCCCATCGCACAAATGATCGTGTCGGTAAATGACGTGCCTCTCGGAACTCAAGGCAACCTGCTTTGTATCACCGGCGGAGAAGGCACGGGAAAAAGTAACTATGTGGCGGCACTGATTGCCGGAGCTATCCGTCCCACCGGAACGGATGTGGATGCGCTGGGCGTTACGCTCCACGAAAACGGCAGGAACAAGGCGGTACTGTTCTATGACACGGAACAGAGCGAAGTACAGCTGTATAAGAATATCAGCAACCTGCTGCGGCGATGCGGACGTGAGGCGATGCCGAAATGGTTCAAGGCGTATTGTCTTACGGGAATGAGCCGGAAAGAACGCCTGCTTTCCATTATCCAGAGCTTGGACAAGTACCATTATCAATACGGCGGTGTTCATCTGGTGGTGATAGACGGGATTGCGGATTTGATAAAATGCGCCAACGATGAAGCGGAGAGCATAGCCGTCGTGGAAGAACTGTACCGGTTGGCCGGTATCTACAAGACGTGTATCGTTACGGTACTGCATTTTATCCCCAACGGGCTGAAGCTGAGGGGACACTTGGGAAGCGAGTTGCAGCGGAAGGCTGCGGCAATCCTTTCCATAGAGAAGGACAGCGATCCGGCCATATCGGTGGTGAAGGCTCTGAAAGTAAGGGATGGAAGTCCGCTGGACGTACCTATCATGCAGTTTTCGTGGGACAAGGAAAAGGCCATGCACGTTTATCTGGGCGAAAAGCCGAAAGAAGAAAAGGACAAGCGCAAAGAGGATGAGCTTGTAGCGGTAGCCAAAGAGGTGTTCAGCCGGAAGCGTTTTGTTACCTACGTGGAACTTGTGGAAGAAATCCAGTCGATACTGGAGGTGAAGGAGCGTACAGCGAAAAGCTACATCAAGTTCATGCGTGAGAAAGAAATCATTCTGAAATCATCTGATAACCAGAGCTATTATGTTACCGGGAATTTTTAAGGAGGAAAGCGTATGTTAGTAGATAAAACGGAATTTGAAGCATGGATGGAACGTATCATGGGTGAGCTGTACCGCATCTCACGGAAGCTGGACAAGGCGGAAACGAGGGAAAAGCACCTGAACTACCTGAACGGAGAGCGTCTGTACGACAATCAGGAAGTATGCCTGTTGTTGCGCATCAGCAAACGCACGCTGCAACGATACCGGAATAACGGGGTGTTGAAGTTCTATTCGATATATCACAAGACATATTACAAGGAGTCGGACTTGCACGAGTTCATCCGCAACAACTTCGACGAGAACGAGATAAAACGGCAGGCACGTGAGGACAAGCTGTCCGAGAGCTATCCGCTGCCGAAAGAATAAGTCCATGTTTTTGCTTTGTACCGGTGAAACTACTGCCGTGAGGCAGGAAATCCCAAACTGCGTATTGGTGTTTGTCATGGCAATGACTTCATACAGTTGTGAAACAGGATGAAGTTTCTTTTCTTGTTCGAATGGTGATACTCCAAAGGACAGCGGTCCGGAGGGGTATCATTTTTTATGTGTACACCTAAAAATTTTCCAGTTTCGTGGCGTACAAACCGGAACGTTTCAACCGTTAGTATGACTATGTGTTATGGAATATTTTAAATATTCTCAAAGAAGCATACAAGAATCATATGAAATCTGTATCTTTGTAGTTAGATTAAATAGTCATGGATAGAAATACGAGATACATAGTGCGTTTGATGTTTCAAACAAAAGTATATTCTTGTGACGGTGCAGCATTTGAGTCTTTTTTTACTCAGATAATGCAACGTCATAACCGTAATTTCCAGCAGGTTAAGCCACAAGGACAATACGGGGATAGAAAGAACGATGGTTTTGATAAAACAACGGGTACTTATTATCAAGTATATGCTCCTGAAGATATTAAGATAAAGGAGAAAGAAACAATAGAGAAGTTGGTTACGGACTTTTCTGGATTATATGCATACTGGCAATCTCTTTACCCTATACAAAGTTTCTTTTATGTAGTTAATGACAAGTATAAGGGTGCGTATGCCAGTTTATTTGCAGAATTACGTAAGATTGAAATTCAATATAAGGATGTTTGTGCTAATCCTTTCTTATGTAGAGATTTGGAAGATATTTTCTTAAGTTTGGATGATGTAGCAATAAATGATATTATTGGTGTTATTCCTAATCCAGACAATGTGGGAGTTGAATATGGGGTGATGAAAGATGTTGTTGATTACATGCTAAAAGTAAAAACTAATCCTCAAAAAGAAGTAATCCCCATAGATCCAAATTTTGAAGAAAAAATCATCTTTAATAAGCTGAGTGAGCAGGTTGCTTTGTATTTAAAAAGTTATAGAATAAATGAAGGTATAATTAATGATTTCTTTGAATATAACAGTAATTTCATTAAGAATGAACTTCGGGATGTATTTAATGGTTTATACAATGAGGCATTATCGGTAATTCCAGACGCAACAAATAAGAGTGATGAAGTCTTTTTTTATATTTATGAAAAGGCTTATCCTCAACATACATTTGCTATTGATGCTGTTATTTTTACTTTAATGTCTTATTATTTTGAGTATTGTGATATTTTTAAAGCTCCTGAAATATGATTTTACCTTCTAAACATATTAGTTTATCTGAGTCCTTATTGGGACTTGCTGGAATTTTATTGACTTTTTTGGCTAAAAGACCTTATACATTGGATGAACTATGGCAGGAGTATTCAAAGGTTAACAAAACAAGAGATATTTTTCCTGCTTATCATAGTTTTGATAATGTTGTAATGGCTGTAAACTTGTTGTACTTGATAGGGGCAATTAATATAAATACTAACGGAGAAATTATAAAATATGAAACTACTTAAATTAAGAGCAAATAAAGAAAGTTTTCATACTATTCCTTTTAATTCAAAAGGTATTTCTCTGATTGTTGCAAAAAAGAGAACTGAAAACGAAAGAAACACATATAATAGCGTTGGAAAATCATTATCAATTGCTTTAATACATTTTTGTCTTGCTTCAAATAAAATACCGGCATTTGAAGAATTGCTTCAAGGGTGGATATTCTATCTTGATTTTGAGATAAATGGTAAAGAATATACTGCTTATCGAACAACTGAACAACAAGATGTAATATTTTTGAATGATGAGAAGATGTCTTTAGCTGAGTTCAGAAGTTTCATGGGACAAGAGGTGTTTGGGTTGACAACCCCTGTTAACTATCTAACATTTAGAAGTCTTATTTCAAGATTCATTCGTCCTAAAAGAAGCAGCTATGATTTGTATTGGGATTTTGTAAAAGAAGAGCAAGATTATGTTAAACTTCTGAACAATTCTTATCTGTTAGGATTGGATATAAATAGGGTTGTAAAGAAAAATAAATTAAAGGAAGATCTTGATGGTATAAAAGATTTAGGCTCTAAGATACAAAAAGATCCAATAATGAAATCTTTCTTTATGAAAGATGAAGCCTCAGAGAATGTTGAAATAAAGATTGTTGGATTGGAAAAAAAGATAAATGAATTACAATACAACATTGATAATTTCGTAATAGCAGAAGATTATAATGAAATTAAAAAAGATGCTGATCGTATTTCAGCTTCTTTGAAGTCTTGTCAAAATGAGGCGATGAAGTATCGTATGGTTATTGCCAATATTGAGAAAAGTCTGCAATATAAACCTGATATAACAAAACAACAACTTATTGATTTCTATAATGAGGCTAAAGTCCAATTGAGTGATATGGTTGTTAAAAGGCTGGAAGAAATAGAAGCCTTTAATGCAAAACTATTAGATAACAGGACTCTTAATCTGTTACAGGAGAAAGCTCGATTTGAACGATCTTTGGCTGAAACCGAAAGTAGGATTGCCTATTTGGGACACCAAGAGAATGAGAAACTTCAGTATTTGGCTTCTCACGGAGCATTGGATGATTATACCCAATTAACCAAACTGTTAGCTGAATATAGGATGGAGCTGTCTAAGTTAGAGCAATATAAACAATTGGTAAAAGAGTACAAGACTAAGTTAGAAGAAGTAAAAAAAGAGTTTGCTGATGAAAATCTTTCTACCAATAAATACCTTGAAGATGTTGAATCTTTAATAAAGAAAAATATTTTAATCTTTCAGTCTTTGACGGAACAATTCTACGAAGATAAAACATCCGGTATCACAATTGAAAATAATTCTGGAACAAATAAATTGCGCTTTGATATTAAGGCTAAAATAATGGATGATACGGGTGATGGCGTGAATGAAGTTAGAACTTTCTGCTTTGACTGGACTTTATTGAAAGGGCAATATAATCATTCTGTAAAATTTATTTTTCATGATAGCCGACTGGTTTCAGAAAATGATCCTCGTCAAGTTGCTACGATGTTGAAAATTGCACAAAAAGAATGTATGAACAATAATTTTCAGTATATATTATCTGTTAATCAATCAACATTAGATTTATTAGCAAAAGAGTTGTCAGAGGAAGAATATAAGGCATTAATAGTAGATACGGAAGTTTTAGAGTTGAATGATATTTCAGATGCTAATAAATTATTGGGTATTCAACTTGATTTGAATTATACGAAAGAATAAGAGATACTTTTAACTATATACGATCCAGCTTTATATTGAAAAGGCTGGATTTTTTTATATCTACCGAATGAAATTTTACCGCCGTAAAGTTTACAACGGTAAAATTTCGGTTATATGTATAGTATAAACCCCACTCCGCTGTTTCATGGGAAGCCGGCGGAGTGGGGTTGTTTTTATGGCTTCGGTTACAGGAGCTATAACTTCAGCTTGGGTTTGGGCTTTTCGGGCCGGTCAGGATCGGGATCGTCCTTGTTGCCGGACTTGGGAACGCCTCCGATGACGAGCTTGCCGCCAAGCGCTCCCATTGCCTCTTTGATGCTGATGCTTTTGGGCATTCCGCTTAGTTTGGGCGGAGTGCGCTGCCTGTCGGCGAGGAAGTCGGGCATCCGGTGGACATAAGGCTCGGCAGGGGGCGTGTCCTGTGTGGGGACACTGCCCGGTGAGGGACTGCCGGGCGGAGCATCGGCGACGGGTATGCCGGCGGCGGGGGCGTTATCCTGTCCGTCGGGCGTTACCGGTTGGGAGGGCACGACTTCGATCACTCCGTCGGTGCTTTTTTCCTGCGCATCCACTGATTTGAGGGAGAGCAGGATCTTGCGGTCGAGGGCGGCAAGGTCGGCCTTGAGCTGCTTCAGCTCGTCCTCCTTTTTCCAGACTTCCCCGACGACCTGTTCCAGGACGGGGAGTTCCTTCTCAATGGCTTCGTTGTCCCTCGTATATTTCTCTATCAGGCGGGGGATGCTGTCAAAGGCGTTGATGAAGTTCTGGCAGGCGGTTTTCGGGTCGACTGCCAAGCGGCCGTTGTTGTAATTGTAGAGGAAGTTGCCCTCGCCACGCACGAAGAAACGGTTCTCGCAGAAGTCCAGACCGTCCTTGACGGTGGTGTCGGTCTTGACAACGATGTCGAAGCCATAGAGCGAGCCGATGACTTTCGGCTGGCCGTGCGTGCGTTCCCTGTCCTCTATCTCGTGGAGCTTGGCGGCAATCACTTTCGGATCATCGCCTGCCACGCCGTCAATCTTCAAGGGGTTGAGCTTGTTGCCCTCCTTGTCATACTGCATACGGCTCTCGATGGCGGCCTTGTCCTTCCTGACACGGGCGATGATGTCATCGTTGCTTGCCCGGTTCGCCAGGAAAGTTTCCAGTTTGATGCGTGATTCCCCCTTGCCACGCTGGAAGGCCTTGCGCTCCCCTTCCATGCCGGCAATCCGCTTCTCCAACCGTGCCTTGTCGAGCAGGTCGGTATTTCCGGAAAGCACTGCCACGTACTCTGAGAAAGGTATGCCTCCCTTCTCGTCCATGCCTCCCTCGTCGATGGTACGGCAACCCATGTTGTTCTGCTTGAGCTGGGTGATGAAAAGCTGCTTGTTGTAAAGCTGGTTGAACTTGTAGCTGTCAAGCGACTTCTCCACTGCGTAGATTATCACGTCCACCTTGTTGTCCGCATAGAGTTTGGCCACCTCGTTGCCCTTTCGGATGCCCCGGCCGTCCCGCTGCTGCAAGTCCGAAGGCCGCCACGGTGCGTCGAGATGATGGATGGCTACACACCGCTTCTGGGCGTTGACTCCCGTGCCCAGCATTTCAGTAGAACCGAAGAGGACACGTATCTTTCCCTCGTTCATCGCCTCGATCATCGCCTTGCGTTTCTTCTCGGTCTTGGCTTCCTGAATGAAACGTATCTGGTCTTCGGGGATGCCGTGATCCTCCACCAGCTTGCGCTTGATCTCGCTGTACGGATTCCACTGGTCGGGCTTGTAGGTTCCCAAGTCCGAGAAAACGAACTGAGTGCCTTTATGCCCGGCGTATTTATTGTAATACTTCGCAATCATATCGGCGCAATGGGTGGCCTTGTTGTCCTTGTCGTCGCCGTAGGAGAGCGGATCGATGAGCCGCATGTCGAGCGACATCTTCCGGGCGTAGTCGGTGGCGATGAGCATCTTCGCCTTCTCTTCCCTCTCGTTCAGTGGCGGGCGGCCCAGTACGGTGGCATTGCCGGTCTTGGCGAACTCGATGAGCTTCTGTATGAACTCCCTCTGGTCGGGCGTCGGGGGGATGTTGTGCAGTATCTCGTTCTTCTCCGGACGGTCGATGCCGATGTCGGCTGCGGTACGGAAGTCGGTGATCTCGGAATAGAACGAAGCGAGTTCCGGAACCTTGATGAAGTAGCGGAAACGCTCTTTCTGCACCACCTCGTTGGTGACGGAGAACTCGTAATCGACGGACTTCCGGGCAAACACCGCCGCCCATGCGTCAAAGGAGTTGATCCCCTGACGCTCCAATTCCCGGGGGCGCAGGTACTTGAAGAGCAGGTACAGCTCGGTCAGCGAGTTGGAAATGGTGGTTCCCGACAGGAAGGTGGCTCCCAGGTCCTTGCCGGTGCGCTGCTGGATGGTGCGCAGGGCGAAGAGCATGTTGAGCGCACGCTGGCTGCCCTCGCTGTTGCCCAGACCTGCCACACGGTCGTGCCGGGTGGTGAACATCAGGTTCTTGAACCGGTGCGACTCATCGACAAAGAGGTGGTCGATGCCCATGCGCTTGAAGTCCGCCACGTCGTCCTTGCGGGTTTCGATCTCGTGGAGCAGCTCTTTCAGCCTGACCTCAAGGTTCATCTTGCGTTTCTCCATGCCCTTGATCTGTGCGTTGCTCACTTCCGCACCCTGCTGGTAGAGGACTTCGAGGTTCTCTTCCACACTGTCCAGTTCCTGTTGCAGGATGTCACGCTGGATTTCGGGGGACTGCGGTATCATGCCGAACTGCTCGTGCGAGAGGATGATGGCGTCCCAGTCGTTGTTCTTCATCCGGTGGAAAATCTCGACACGGCGTTCCGGCGTGAAATCCTCCTTGCCGGGATAGAGCACCTTGGCGTTCGGGTAGGCGGTGGCGAAGGTCTGTGCGATCTCGTGGATGTTCGCCTTCAGGCCGGTGATAAGGGGCTTGTTCGCCAGTCCCAGACGCTTCATCTCGTAGGCGGCACAGCACATGATGAGCGTCTTGCCGCCACCCACCTCGTGATCAGCGATCCCCCCTCCGTTCTGCTTGAGCATCCAGATGCAGTCCTTCTGGCTGGGATACAGGTCGGGAATGCCCAGCCCCTTGAGGTCAAGACCGGGAAAGCTCTGGTGCGAGCCGTCGTACTTGGGACGGACGAAGCAGTTGAACTTGCGGTTGTACATGTCCGCCATTTTCCGCTTGAACTCCGGCGACTGTTCCATGAGCCAGTCGGAGAAGCCGTTACGGATCTCGTCAATCTTGCTGTTGGCAAGCAGGGTAACCTCCGGATCACGTATCTTCATTTCCTTGCCCGTCTTGTCCAATACGGTTTTGGTGATGTTGGGCGTGGTGTTGTGGATGGCATGGCGCATAAGGGCGATGCCGTTGAAGATGCGGCTTTCCGAACGCACCGAATATTGGTTCATGATGCGTGGGGAGGTCATGTCGGCCTTGATGCTGTACTCGTCGTTGCTGGCGGTATAGCGGACGGACACGTCCGTGTCGAACAGCCATGAGGCGTAGCGGCTGTACACTCCCGCCGGTATCCAACGCTCGCCGAAATTGAAATCCAGATCCTCGAAAGGTATGGGCGTGGGAAGCGACTGCCGCAGGGCTTCGAGGGAAATACGTGCCTCGCCGTTGTCGGGATGCGACTGCAAATATTCCTCGATGTGTTCGGCCTTGGCCATGACGTTGCCGGAAATGAAACGGTCGGCAATCTCGTAGTTCTTCGAGAGGGGATTGTAAAATATCCGTCCACGCAGTTCCTCCAACAAGTCAGATTGCGATTTGTCGGTCAGGGACTCCATGTACGCCATGTCCACGTTGCCGTACTTGTTGAGCGAGGCGGTGAGCGCCTCGTGCACGTCATCGGTATGGGTGATCTCGTTGATGTTGTACGAGACGGGATGGTCGAAGATGTCGGCCTTGACCGCCCGGCCGTCGATGTAACGTTCCAGCGACAATATCTCACGGTTGCCCGCATCCATGCGGAACAGGTCGATGTTCTTCCTGTCGTTCAGATTGCCGAACTGACGGATGAAGTCATCGTAAAGAGTGTTGAGCATGGTACGCAACGCCGGATTTGCGGCATGGGCGGCCGCCTCGTTCTCGTACAGGTGATGGTAGGTGTCACGTATCTCGATGTAGAGCGACGCACGGCGTCGCTGGCGTTCGGGCAGATCCAACGGGTTGAATACCGGTGCGGCCCCGCCAATGGCGGAGAGGTAGCCTATCTGCCCGTCATCGTCCACAAGGGAGCCGTTGCGGTGGTGTCCCTGCAGGCCGGCCGGATAAGGACGGGGCTTCATGCGTTCCTGCCGTGCGGCCTCTTCCTCCTGCCGGCGGCGTTCCTGTTCCTGCCGTTCCCGCTCCTGCCGCTCTTTCTCTTGGGGAGTCGGTTCGGCCGGGGCGGGATGTATGGCGGGATGTTGCTCCAACGGTGGCATATCGAAAAGGGACAACTGCCCGGAGTCCTTCTTCGTGCTCCTTGTTTTCCTTTTCCTGACCTGTGAACGCTCCTCTTGTGTGAAGCCGAAAAGGTCGTACAGGGACATGACCGGCTCCGGCGTGGTCTTTGCGGCGGTTGGCCGGGCATCCGTTGAGGGCTGCTCCGGCGTGGAAGTCCGACGCTCCACCTGTACCGCCTGTCGATCCGTAGAAGTGGAATGTCCGTTCATGTTACCGGACCGGTTGATTTCCCGCACCTGTGCGATGCGTTGCTGCATGGTTTCCGCCGGACGGCTCACCAGATTGCGGAACTCCTGCACGGGTGAATGGCGGAGATACAAGTCCAGATCGAGCTGTTCCGAGAGGTTGCGGTCAAGGAAATACTTCATGTCGGCGGTGATGGCTTCCATACCCCCGTCATGCAGGTAGATGCGTGCCGGCTTGCCGTAGGGATCGGTACCGACATGGCCACGTGTATGCACGATGGCGGCGGTATGCTCGAAATACTCGTTCTGCGTCGTCCCGTCGGCCTGCGTGCCGACTTCCACGAAAGACCGTTCGAGTGACGTATATTCCCTTTGGGAAAGCGTGTCCTTCTGCAAGATGACCAGGTCGCTGCCCACCTCCGTACCGGCATAGTCGGTAAAGAGGTTGTTGGGCAGGCGGACAGCCGATAACAGCCGGGATCGGTTCATCAGGTATTGCCTTACGGGATAGGCCATAGCGGAGTTCATCACCCCCTGTGAGGTGATGAAGGCGAGGACGCCTCCCTCACGGACGGCATCCAGCCCTTTGGCGAAGAAATAGTTGTGCAGGCTGTTCAGCGCAAAACGCCTCGCCGTGCCGTTGTCGAAGGAGGGATCGAAAACACGTATGTCACCGAAGGGGATGTTGCTGCTCACCACGTCGAAATAGCCGTTGCGGTGCGGGGGCAACTCCTCGAAGCCCTTGATATTGACCTGCGCTTCGGGATGGAGCCGGGCAAGGATGCGGCCGGTAAGCAAATCCTTTTCATAGGCAACAATTTCGGGAGTGTTGCCGGATGCGGAGTGGCATTGCGGTCGGAAGGCCGAGACAAAATTGCCGGTTCCCGATGAAGGATCGAGAAAACGGCCGGGCGACACTCCGTGTTCGCCCAAAGAAGAGGCAATGGCATTGACAATCGCCGGCGGCGTGTAGAAAGCGGTAAAGGTGGATGCCTTCACGCTTTCCACCAGCCTCCTGTACTCACGCTCGTCAGCGGCCCCGTCACGCAGGACGTTGTGAAGTTCCGTAATCAGGGGGAACAGTTCACGGTCGGCCTGTGTCCAGCGGAGTATGTCGGTGAGTTTCCCGAAAGGGGAAAGAACCGCCTTGATACCTCCGAACCCGGAGTAGGCGGCGAGTTCGCTACATTGTGTGACGATGCAGTACCCGGAGGGAGTCGTGTCAATTGACAA
>ERZ826764.3510-NODE-3510-length-12375-cov-6.500893_pt1 | contig 12375 bp, 9 predicted proteins | sample MGYA00519870_ERZ826764 | MGnify/ENA primary metagenome ERZ826764 (study PRJEB31778, sample SAMEA3449239) | human gut metagenome | biome: human gut; feature: human-associated habitat; material: faeces | place: United Kingdom | collected 2010/2012 ...
GCGACGCGCGGCGGTGAATATACATTGTGAAATCGCGTCCGGGATAACGACCAACCAATTAAATAGCAAATTAAAATAAAGGATAACGCTATATGGATATCAGAATTGAAAAAACCAGACAGAGTATTATAAATGCTTTTATAGAGCTGCGTTCTCATAAGGAACTTGAGAGGATTACGATTAAGGAATTGTGTGAGAAAGCGCAGATCAATAAATCTACATTTTATGCACATTATCAGGATATTTATCATCTCTCGGATACATTGGAAACGGAAGTTGTGGTATCAATTATGGAGAATCTCACTCATCCGGAGAGAGTGCTGGAGGATACTGTTTTTTTTTCCAGGGAACTGTTCATGGGGTTTCTGGCAAAGGATTCGCTGATTGGGATTTTGTTTTCAGGAAGCAGGAGTAAATGCCTGGTGCAGAAAATTGAAGTTGCTTTAAAGGAGCTGGTGTTTAGAGCTTACCCTCAATATCGGGAAGACAAGGACATTAATATTATGCTCACTTACATTCTATATGGATGTTATTATGCGTTTTATGAAAACCGAAAATATGGAGATGTGCCAGTGCTTTCCAGTATTACAGAACTTACAGGCAAGACGGCGCAGGCAGCATTAAATATGATAAAAAACTAAAAGCACCCTCGAAGTGTGCAACTTTGCAACTACTAAACAGTTACCTATTTTCATCGCAGGAGGTCAATAAATTGACAACAAACAATTCGAATATACAAGAAATAAATTCTGGTACTCCACCAGTATCTCCCTTACAAATTTTAAAAACTTACTTCGGATATGATTCCTTCCGGGAAGGACAAGGAGAAATTATAGATACCATTTTAAGTGGAAGAGATGCTCTGGCAATTATGCCGACAGGGGCCGGAAAATCCCTTTGTTATCAAGTTCCAGCGCTGCTTTTGCCAGGAATTACATTGGTGGTTTCACCGCTGATCTCACTTATGCAGGATCAGGTGAAATCTCTGAATGAAGCAGGAATTCACGCGGCTTATATTAATTCCTCACTGACTGAGGGACAGATTAATAAGGCTCTTTCTTTCGCTGCGCGAGGTGTCTATAAGATTATTTACGTAGCACCAGAACGCCTGGAAACAGCTTCATTTCTAAGCTTCGCGCTACATACTCCTATCTCCATGGTAACTGTAGACGAGGCCCACTGTATCTCCCAATGGGGACAGGATTTCCGTCCAAGTTACTTAAAAATCATAGATTTTGTAGAACAGCTGCCTGGCAATCCGATCATCAGTGCCTTCACTGCCACCGCAACAGAAGTGGTAAAAAATGACATTGCAAGGATCCTGAAACTGAAGAATCCCAACGTTGTTGTCACTGGTTTTGACAGAGAAAATCTCTATTATCAAGTGGAACATCTCACTGGAAAGCAGAAGGACATCTTTATCCAAAATTACATAGAAACCCACCCAAACGAAAGTGGAATCATCTACTGTGCCACCAGAAAAAACGTGGATACTTTGTATGAGAAATTATTGAAACAAGGCGTCTCTGTAACCCGTTACCACGCTGGAATGAGCAACGATATCCGCAAAAAAAGTCAGGATGATTTCATCTATGACCGCGCTCAGGTTGTGATTGCCACCAATGCTTTTGGCATGGGAATCGACAAATCCAATGTGCGTTTCGTCATCCACTACAACATGCCTCAGAGCATGGAAAACTATTACCAGGAAGCTGGCCGCGCAGGACGTGATGGTGAACCTGCAAAATGTATCCTTCTCTTTTCCACCCAGGATGTGATGATCAGCAAACTCCTTCTTGGAAGCAAAGACTTCGAAGGTATGGATTTTCAGGAAATTGAACAGGTAAAACATCAGGATTCCCGCCGTCTCCAGCTTATGGAAGGCTACTGTATGACCACCTCCTGCCTGCGCAATTACATCCTGGAATACTTCGGAGAAACCACACATCAGCCTTGTGATAATTGCGGCAACTGCCACCAGGAATTTGAAGAACTGGATATGACCCTGGATGCCAAATGGGTAGTCGGCTGCATCACCGAAATGCGCGGCCGCTATGGCCAGGCTCTGGTAATCGGCACTCTCCTGGGCTCAAAAAAAGCCCGTCTGAAGGACATTGGCGCCACCTCCTACAACTGCTATGGTCAGTTAGAGAACCGCACTGAAGCCGATCTCCGGCTCCTTATTAGCCAGATGATCCGTATGGGTTATATCACCCAGACAGAAGGAGAATACAGTGTTTTAAAAGCAGGAAATATTGAAGATTTACAAAATAAAAATACAAAGATCATAATAAAGAAATTTAAAGAAAAAGAGAAAATATCAACCACAAAGAAACACAAAACTCCATTCAAAAAGGACAGTTTTTCCGCTTCCACCGAAAGCTCATCCACTGATTTCACCGCCACAAACTCCAGCCACAATTCTGCCCTTTTTGAAGCCTTACGTCAGCTCCGTCTCCAGATTGCCAAGGAAGAATCTGTCCCCCCCTACATCGTCTTCACCGACAGAACCCTTATCGATATGTGCAGTAAGCTTCCTCAGAATGAGGATGAAATGCTCAATGTATCCGGTGTAGGACAGAACAAACTTAAGAAATACGGCCAACGATTTTTACAGGAAATATCCGCATTTCAGTCTGCCAATCACTAGACATTATCTTGCTATTTAGTGTCTTGGGTGAGTGATTGGTTTTCTTATACTTTCTTGACAACGATAGATTAGAAAAACCAATAAAGTTGCGGGATACCAACTACTTCACCCCACCCCCGTTGTTGTCGTTACTGTTTCTTTCTTCCCTTTCCAGTAACCAGCGATTTTGCAATGTATATTCGCAAGCCGCGCATTTCAGGAGCGGTTTTAGTGGAGGCGAGATCCATGACTTACGGAGACTTAGGCGCGAAGGCTCTCCTGAGCGTCTTAGTCGTAGTTAGTCATTAGCTTGCCGGAACGTTGCGACGCGCGGCGGTGAATATACATTGTGAAATCGCGTCCGGGATAACGACCAACACACTAAATAGCAACTTAAAAGAGACCATCGCAAACTCATTTCCAGTCCGCAACGGCCTCCCCTTAAGGAGTTTTATTTACTTTCTTTCACGCTCTTAAATCGCCCCAAGAATCCGTCTGGCATTGTCAATCCTCTCCTGCGTCGGAGGTTTCACGCCCTCCAGAGGATAAGGAATCCCCAGCTTTTCCCATTTAAAGGTTCCCAGCGTATGATACGGAAGAACTTCCACGCGCTCAACGTTTTTCAGTGTATGGATAAAATCCGCCAGCTGGTGCAGATACTCATCCTTGTCACTGCCCCCCGGTACTAACACATGCCGGATCCAAACAGGCTTCCCCATATCCGAAAGCTCACGGGCCATGGCAAGAATATTCGTATTGGTCTGCCCGGTAAGCTTCACATGCTCCTGCTCATTGATCTGCTTGATATCCAGAAGCAGAAGATCTGTATACTTCATCAGCTCCAGCCACTTAGAATGCCACGGCTCCTTAGTCGTATAAGGATTTCCGCTGGTATCCAAAGTAGTATGGACTCCCGCTTCCTTTGCCTTACGGAAAAGCTCTGTGAGAAAATCCATCTGCAAAAGTGGTTCCCCGCCGCTCACCGTGATACCACCCTTATCTCCCCAATAAGACTTAAACCGAAGTGCTGTCTTCAAAAGCTGATCCGTAGTGTACTCTTTTCCATCTGTCATATTCCAGGTATCCGGATTATGGCAGAACTGACAACGCATAGCACAGCCAGAAAGAAAAATCACATATCTCACTCCAGGTCCGTCCACAGACCCGAAGCTCTCCAGAGAATGAACATAGCCTTTTAACATTTCTAATTCCTTTGCATTCATATTTATAAAAAGGACATGCAACCTCTAACATATATTATATTGCATGCCCTTTTGTTTCGCCGATACTATTTTAAAATATCAGACTTACATTCTGTCGTGGCAGGTTCTGGCAATAACATCCAGCTGCTGCTCTCTTGTCAGATCGATAAACTTAACTGCATAACCGGAAACACGGATAGTGAAGTTTGCATACTCCTCTTTTTCCGGATGCTCCATAGCATCGATCAGTTTCTCTTTGCCAAATACATTTACGTTCAGGTGATGTGCACCCTGGTTGAAATATCCGTCCAGTACATGTACCAGATTATCTGTACGCTCTTCATCACTATGTCCAAGAGCTTCCGGATTAATGGTCTGTGTATTGGAAATTCCATCCAGTGCATCCTCATAGTCAAGCTTTGCAACAGAGTTCAGGGAAGCAAGAAGTCCGTTCTGCTCTGCTCCGTAAGATGGGTTTGCTCCAGGTGCCAGAGGCTCTCCAGCCTTTCTTCCATCCGGAAGAGCTCCGGTAGCTTTACCATAAACAACGTTAGAAGTAATGGTAAGAATAGAAGTGGTTGGCTTGGAATCACGGTAGGTATGGATGTGTTTCAGTTTATCCATGAAGGTGGAAAGCAGATTTCTTGCAATCTCATCTGCTCTGTCATCATCATTACCATAGCGTGGGAAATCACCCTCAACCTGGAAATCAGTGGTAATTCCATCCTCATCACGGATAGCTTTTACCTTCGCATACTTAATAGCAGACAGAGAATCTACTACATGTGAAAATCCAGCAATACCTGTTGCAAAAGAACGCTCAACCTTGGTATCGATAAGCGCCATCTCAGCTGCCTCATAGTAATATTTATCATGCATATAGTGGATCATGTTCAGAGTTCCTACATACAGATGAGCCAGCCAGTCCATCATCTGGTCATATTTCTGCATAACCTCATCATAATCAAGATACTCGGAAGTGATCGGCTTGTACTCCGGTCCTACCTGAGTCTTTAACTTCTCATCCACACCACCGTTGATCGCATAAAGGAGGCATTTCGCAAGGTTTGCACGAGCTCCAAAGAACTGCATTTCCTTACCAGTCTCAGTAGCAGATACACAGCAGCAGATGGAATAATCATCGCCCCATACCGGACGCATAACATCATCGTTCTCATACTGGATAGAACTTGTTGTAACAGAAATATTAGCAGCATATTTCTTGAAGTTTTCCGGCAGCTTGGAAGAATAAAGAACAGTAAGGTTTGGCTCCGGAGCCGGTCCCATATCCTCAAGAGTATGAAGGAAACGATAGTCATTCTTGGTAACCATGTGGCGTCCGTCAACACCAATACCTGCAACCTCAAGAGTTGCCCATACCGGGTCACCGGAGAACAGCTGGTTGTAGGACTCAATTCTTGCAAATTTAACCATACGGAATTTCATTACCATGTGGTCAACAAGCTCCTGTGCCTCTTTCTCAGTGATCACGCCATTCTTAAGGTCTCTTTCAATATAGATATCAAGGAATGTGGAGATACGTCCAACACTCATTGCAGCACCATTCTGGGTCTTAATTGCTGCAAGATATCCAAAGTACAGCCACTGGAATGCCTCATGAGCATTCTTTGCAGGCTCTGAAATATCATAACCATAGACCTTTGCCATCTCTTTCATTCCTTTAAGAGCGCGGATCTGATCTGCGATTTCCTCACGAAGCTGGAAATCATAACGTCTCATACCCTGGCGGTCGCTGTCTGCAAAGTCTTTCTCCTTGCCTGCGATCAGAGCGTCAATACCGTACAGAGCCACACGTCTGTAATCGCCAACTATACGTCCACGTCCATAAGTATCCGGAAGTCCGGTAAGGATGTGGCTGTGACGTGCTCTTTTCATTTCTGGTGTATAAATGTCAAAAACGCCCTGGTTATGTGTTTTGAACTCATATTTTGTAAACATATCGTGGATCTGAGGATCTACCTTGTAGCCGTACATTTCGCATGCCTGCTCAGCCATTTTGATTCCGCCGTATGGCATAAATGCACGTTTCAGAGGCTTGTCTGTCTGAAGTCCTACAACCTTCTCAAGATTCTTTAGGTCTTCAGCAATATATCCTGGTCCGTATGCGGTCAGGCCTGTGACAACCTTTGTCTCCATGTCAAGCACACCATTGTTGGCACGCTCTGCTTTCTGCAGCTCCTGCAGCTTTCCCCACAGTTTGTCAGTAGCCTCGGTCGGGCCTTCCAGGAAAGAATCGTCTCCGTCATAAGGGGTATAATTGTGACGGATAAAATCACGAACGTTAATCTGTTCTTTCCAACGATTTCCTTCGAAGCCTTCCCACTGTGCAAAATCTTTCATTCTTGTACCTCTTTCTTTATTTTATAGTTCTCCGCGTATATTGAAGAATTGTTATTAGTTTAACGATTGTAGTATACGAGATTGTTATTTCTTAGTCAATCGGTTTGGGGAATGCTTTTAATAAAGTACAATTTATCTGGTAAAAAATGGATTTCCCTATATATAAGTCCTATATTATGTACTTTAATTCATTTTTCCATTTGTAAGCCCCATTTTCACTGTAGTAAATACAGAGAAATATTCTCGATATACTTTGTTAAATTTTATCAACTTAATTGAAGGGGGGCTATCGCTTAACGAATGAATTTTCGTGAAGCTCTCGATGGTCTTATCTGTATCGCCATGTTCAATGCCATCGCGGAGCGTGTTGCTGTGAACGAAGTGGACAATAACTTATACTCCTTTCTGCTTGCTAAAAATTTAAGTATTTGTTTTACTATTATCTTGTCATATGTTATCCTATTCTTACAACATTAAGGGGGAAACAAATGTAATGGAAAAGAAATCAAACCATTTTTCAGGACAGCTTGGTTTTGTCCTGGCTGCAGCCGGAAGTGCTGTAGGAGTGGGAAATTTGTGGAGATTCCCATACCTTGCCGCAAAGGACGGAGGCGGCTTATTTTTAATTATCTACCTGATTCTGGTACTAACCTTCGGATTTGCCCTTCTCACCTCTGATATTGCGATCGGACGGCATACACAGAAGAGTGCCATCGGAGCCTATACCCAGATGCGTCCCAGATGGAAGTTCCTGGGAATCCTTACCTTCCTTGTACCAGTGCTTATTATGACCTATTACGCGGTCATCGGCGGATGGATCACCAAATATGCAGTGGTATACATAACCGGTCAGGCACAGGCAGCTGCCTCAGATGACTATTTTACAGCCTTTATCACCTCTTCCACTTCACCGGTGATCTTCGCACTGCTTTTCATGGGTGTTACTGCTTTCATTGTATACAATGGCGTGGAAAAGGGGATTGAAAAAGTATCCAAATGGATGATGCCGGTCCTGCTAGTTCTGGTCGTAGTGATTGCAGTGTATTCTCTTACGATTTCACATACGGATGCTTCCGGTCAGCTTCGCACCGGCTTACAGGGATTTCTTTACTACCTGACGCCTGACCTTGAAGGACTGACTGTGCAGCGTTTTCTGCAGATTCTGCTGGATGCCATGAGCCAGCTGTTCTTTTCACTCAGTGTATCCATGGGAATTATGATCACCTACGGCTCCTATGTAAAACCTGAAGTGAACCTAAACAAAGCGATCAATCAGATTGAAATTTTTGACACAGGTGTTGCCTTTCTTGCAGGTGCCATGATCATCCCGGCTGTATATGTGTTTTCCGGCACTGAGGGAATGGGTGCCGGACCAAGCCTGATGTTTATTTCCCTGCCAAAGGTATTTTCTGCAATGGGAAAAGCTGGTACCTTCGTAGGAATCCTGTTTTTCGTAACTGCTATTTTTGCAACCTTGTCTTCCTGTATTTCCGTACTGGAATCTATTACTGCAAACTGCATGGAAATTTTTCATACCAGCCGTAAAAAAACAGTTCTTGTTTTATCTGTGATCTACCTTGCAGCTTCCGCAGTTATCGCTTTGGGATACAGTATTTTCTATGTGGAAGTGAAGCTTCCGAACGGTTCTGTAGGACAGCTTCTTGATATTATGGATTACATCAGCAACAGTGTTATGATGCCGTTTATTGCACTGCTTTCCACGATTCTCATCGGCTGGGTCGTAACGCCGGATTATGTGATTAGCGAAATGGAAAGAAGCGGGGATAAGTTCCGTAGGAAAAAATTGTACCGCGTCATGATCCGCTTTGTTGCACCGGTTATGATGTTTATTCTGTTTTTACAGTCTACAGGGATTTTATCTTAAACTGCAGAGCATGTTTGAGGAAGACTTTCTGCAAGATGTGCCTCACAATTTGTGAAAGATTATATTGTAAAAAAACATCCAGCCTGCCATCGTTATATGGAGACTGGATGTTTTTTATAATTTGTAATTGTAAAGATACTGAAGCTTTATTAATTTCTCACTGCCAGCGGTGTTCTGCCTCTTCGATTTCCTCAATAAACATTAAAAGGAAGCTGATGAGAAGCAGGATGCTGGATACCCAGATGGCTCTTTCGCCGTAAGCCATTGAAAGTCTGCCGCCAATTCCTGCGCCAATGGCAAACAGGAAAATAATGGCGAAGTAGCATAAGGCCTGACGAAGCAGGCGGGGCTTTCTTTCACGCATGTAAGCGGAAAGAGCGGCAGTGCCGCTTCTCAGATTTCCGATACACATGGTGCTGGCATAGGCATTTCCTTCAACCTTTCGGAAGGTCTGCACCTGAAGGGCGCAGGAAAAGGATACCAGGGTGGTTGCAAGCACGTTCAGATTCCCTGGGATGAAGCCAACCAGAAACAGCAGGATGATCTCTACCAGAAGGATTCCCTGGCGCCAGTGAAGGCGTCTGGCATAGCGGAATTTTTCCTGAATGCGTTCCGCTAACAGAACTCCAAGAAAGAATGCGGTCAGGGGAATGAGATAATGCAATCCTGCTTTCACTTCGCCGTTCATAAACCGCTCACTCATCAGTACCACGTTTCCGGTCTGGGCGTTGGAGAAAACGCCATCGCGGGTAAAATAGGTATAGGCATCCTGAAATCCTCCTGACACTGCAAGGAATGCACTGTTTATGAATGCTTCTGAGGTCTGTACCCTTTTATGATGGTCCATAATAAGCTCCTTCTTTCGTCTTTCGTATACATATCTTCAGATTATAGAATAAATAATGCTTTCTGTAAACATCTATTTTGATATGTGGAGTATATATATCTTATATGCCTGGAGCGTATTTGAAAAAGACTTTCTGCAGGATTTCCGTCACAATTATTAGTTTTCTTTATGCGCTTCCAGATACTCTTTTCTTCCCTCTTCATAAAGATTGTTGCCTTCGCTGTCAATAATGACTACAAGGGGCATATCTTCTACGTAAAGCTTACGGAGAGCTTCTGCGCCCAGATCCTCGTATGCGATAAGCTCCGCTTTTTTGATACATTTGGCAAGAAGGGCGCCGGCACCGCCGATGGCTCCGAAGTAAACACCGTGATATTTTTTCATGGCTTCTACTACTTCAGGCAGACGCGCTCCTTTGCCGATCATTCCGCGGGCTCCTACAGACATCATGGTTGGTGCGTAGGCATCCATACGGCCGCTGGTAGTTGGTCCAGCAGATCCGATGACCTGACCTGGTTTTGCAGGAGTTGGACCTACATAATAAATAGTTGCATCTGTTGGATCAAAAGGAATCTTTTCGCCTTTTGCAAGAGCCTCACACATACGCTTGTGACCTGCGTCACGGGATGTGTAGATGGTTCCGGTAAGGAGAACCTGATCTCCTGCGTGAAGGGTTTTTGCCAGTTCTTCCGTCAGAGGCAGTGTAATATGTCTTCTTTCCATGATCAGATCACCTCCGTTTTGTGGCGGGTAACGTGGCAGTTGATGTTGACTGCACATGGCATTCCCGCAATGTGAGTAGGCATTGTCTCAATGTTCAGGCCGATGGCTGTGGTTTTTCCGCCAAAGCCCTGTGGTCCGATTCCAAGCTTGTTTACTTTCTCCAGCATTTCATCTTCCAGCTCTGCATAGAATGGATCAGGATTGTGGGAATCCAGAGGACGCATCAGTGCCTTCTTTGCAAGAAGAGCACATTTGTCAAAGGTTCCGCCGATTCCAACCCCTACAACCATCGGAGGGCATGGATTCGGGCCTGCTGTCTCAACGACTTCCAGAATGAAATCTTTGATTCCCTGAAGTCCTGCAGATGGCTTGAACATACGGATCATACTCATATTCTCACTTCCGAAGCCTTTCGGGCCCACTGTGATCTTCACTTTATCGCCAGGAACGATTTCTGTATAAATCATAGCCGGTGTATTGTCTCCTGTGTTTCCACGACGTACAGGATCTTTTACAACAGATTTGCGAAGATATCCGTTTGTATATCCGCGGCGTACACCTTCATTGATGGCATCAGTAAGATCTCCGCCAACAAAGTGCACATCCTGTCCGATTTCCAGGAACACACATGCCATTCCTGTATCCTGACAGATCGGTACATTTTCGTTATCTGCAATATCAAAATTCTCGATAATATTGTCAAGAATACCCTTGGCAATCTCTCCGTCTTCGCATGCGCGACATGTTTTGATAGCGCATTTTACGTCTTCCGGAAGATGTTCGTTTGCTTCGATACAGAGTTTTTCGATGACGTCTGTAAGTCTGCTTACTTCTACTTCACGCATTTTGGTAAGCTCCCTTCTTTCATTTATGGCATACCGCCAAAAGGCGACATATCCTTTCACATTATATAAAAAGCTTCCGATACCGGCAATTTAACGGTACCGGAAGTTCTTTTTAACTATCTGGTTATTATCTCTGCTCATGACGGGCATAGTTTGGAAGCAGTAACGGAGATACTTTATCGGTCTCTGCTCCTGCTGCTTTTAACTCTTTCTCATATGCGTAAATATGATCCAGGTTCATTTCTCCAAGCTCTACCTCTTTGCATTTTGCAGCTGCCTTTTTACCGGCATTTCTTCCGAATACGATTACGTCCAGAAGAGAGTTACCCATCAGTCTGTTTCTTCCATGGATTCCGCCTGCAGCTTCTCCTGCAACCAGAAGGTTCGGGATTTCTTTGGTAAATCCGTCTCCATCGATTTCCAGACCACCGTTCTGGTAGTGCAGAGTAGGATAGATCACGATCGGCACTTTTCTCATGTCAACGCCGTAGTTCATGTACATACGGAACATTGCCGGGATTCTCTTCTCAATAGTTCCCTCTCCTCCAAGGATCTCAATCATCGGAGTATCCAGCCATACACCTTTCAGTCCGCCAGGAACCTCTACGCCACGACCTTCCTCACACTCACGGATAACACCGGAAGCATTGACGTCACGGGTTTCCAGAGGGTGAATATAGGCTTCTCCGTTTGCATTTACAAGCTGCGCGCCAACGGAACGAACTTTCTCTGTTACCAGTGCGCCAAGGATCTGGGACGGATAAATGGCACCAGTTGGATGGTACTGGATGGAATCCTGATAAAGAAGGGAAGCACCTGCTCTGTAACCAAGTACAAGACCATCTGCGGTTGCGCCGTAGTGGTTAGAGGTAGGGAATCCCTGATAGTGCATTCTTCCTGCTCCGCCGGTTGCAATGACAACTGTTTTTGCTCTTGCGACGGAGTAATCGCCGGTTTCCATGTTAAGAAGAACAGCACCTGCTGTCTGTCCTTTTTCATCTTTCAGAAGCTCCACAGCGGAAGTAAATTCTACTACCGGAATGCCAAGGTTCAGAACCTCGTCACGGATAGTACGCATGATTTCAGATCCGGAATAATCCTTTGCAGCATGCATTCTCTTTCTGGAGGTTCCGCCACCGTGTGTGGTGATCATGGTTCCATCGTCTTCTTTATCGAACTCAACGCCAAGATCGTTCAGCCATTTAATTGCATCCGGAGCTTCCATTACAAGTCTCTTTACCAGTTCTGGCTTTGCAGCAAAATGTCCGCCGCCGAAGCAGTCCAGATAATGCTGTACAGGAGAATCGTTTTCTTTGTCAGCTGCCTGGATTCCGCCTTCTGCCATCATCGTGTTCGCATCGCCGATGCGCAGCTTTGTCACGATCATGACCTTCGCACCTGCGTTGTCCGCCTCAATAGCTGCGGAAGCACCTGCGCCGCCGCCGCCGATGATGAGCACGTCGGTGTCGTAATCGATCTTCGTCAGATCGATCGGGTGGTGGAGCAAACGGCTGTTGGAGTGCAGCAGGTGACCAAGCTCCTTCGGTACCTTCTCACCCTTGTTCGGGCCGATCTTAATGGTATCGAAGCCGTCTTCTCTGTAATCAGGATGGTACGCCTTCAGAAGGGCATCCTTTTCTTCTGCGGTCATACGTCTGGGTTCCATGCCCAGGCGTTCCTGTCTGGTTGCCTCTACTTTTTTGACAGAGGCAAGCATTTCCGGTGTAAACATGGCTATACCCTCCTTATTTCTCGATCTCTCTGTTGTTATAGAGCTCCTGCATCTCGGTGATCGGCTTCTGCATGATCTGCTCAATCAGCTCGTCGTATGCACCCTCGTGGATCTCTTCAACACGCTTTGTCAGGTGCTTGCTCTCCGGCTC
>ERZ826764.3521-NODE-3521-length-12338-cov-3.228527_pt1 | contig 12338 bp, 8 predicted proteins | sample MGYA00519870_ERZ826764 | MGnify/ENA primary metagenome ERZ826764 (study PRJEB31778, sample SAMEA3449239) | human gut metagenome | biome: human gut; feature: human-associated habitat; material: faeces | place: United Kingdom | collected 2010/2012 ...
ACAGAGGTGGAGGGGAAAAAGATCCCTCTGAAGGTATCTGCCGGCGCAATATTTATGGAACCTTATATGAAGGAGACGAACGCGGTCCGCAGCCGTCTGACTTATGCGTTGAACCATTCCCGGCTTGAGCATCACGGAGAGCTGGTGATTTTTAATGATGAGGTCTGTGGCAGTGACGAGAACCAGTTTGAACTGATCGGTGTGATCCATCAATGTGCAACTCATAACTTTGAAGGCTTCCGGATGTTCTATCAGCCGATTGCCGATACGAAGACCGGCAAGATCCGGGGAATGGAAGCGCTGCTCCGATGGGAACTGGAGCCTTACGGGATGGTGTCCCCCGGTGTGTTCATGGAGTGGCTGGAACAGGATCCCTGTATTTTTGATCTGGGGAACTGGATCCTTCGGACAGCACTTACGGATGTACAGAAGCTGCGCGAGGAGACGGAAGGCTTTTTCGTCAATGTCAATGTGGCGGCGGCACAGCTGGAGCGCAGAGAGTTCCGCAGTGCTGTTATGAATATTTTAAAAGAGACCGGTGCGAAGCCGGAGGAGCTTTGCCTCGAATTGACAGAACGATGCAGAGATCTGGATATTCATTTCCTGCGCGGAGAGGTAGAATTTTTCCATTCCCAGGGGATCAAGATCGCACTGGATGACTTCGGAACAGGCAACAGTTCCTTAAGTCTGGCGCTGGAGCTGCCTTTTGACGAACTGAAGGTAGATATGAGTTTCATCCGTGATATTAAGCAAAAACCTCAGAATCAGGCCATGGTGCAGTCTATCGTGGATTATGCCAGGAGGACAAACACCGAAACCTGTATTGAGGGTATTGAGGATAAGGAAGTCAGCGACTATATCGAGAAATTTGGATCTACCTGGCAGCAGGGATATTACTATTCCAAACCGGTACCCATCGAACAGTTTGAGGAAGTGCTGCGCGAGAAAGCAACCGAAAAAGAATAAGTAGTTATTCTCGAAGGGCATTGGGTGCTACACCGTATTTTTTCTTAAATGCACGGCGGAAGCTGGTCAGATTGTTGTAACCGACCGCCACGTATAAATCTGTTATTTTAATATTCGTTGTTTCCAGCAGATGTTTTGCCTGCGTCATGCGGACCTGTTCCAGATACGTAGAGAAGTTTACCCCTACTGTTTTTTTGAAAAGGAAGGAAAAGTAACTCTCGGAGATGTGGAACAGGTCCGATATTCTGCTTAAACATAAGGATGGATCCCCATAATTCTCATCAATATAAGCCTGAATGCGCACAATCAGCTGGTTGTCGTTTTCCGGTTGCTTGTTTTTTTCACATAATTCCAGAGCAATCTGCTCGTAATTTTTCAGGGTAGAATCTTCGGACAGACCGGCTAAGCTTGAGTCATCATAGGAAATGTCGTTATCCCTGATTACTTTCAATAACGTAATTTCTATATTTTCTAAAAGCCATTTCACTTGTCTGGAATTAAGTTTTCGTTTCTTAAAATTTTCGTCCTTTATAAAATTAAAAATTGTTTTTGTCTGTTTGAAGTTACCGGATTTTACAAAATTATATAGCTGATCCGCAACCTCATTAGGATAAAAGAAGGAATCCTGAAATTCCAAAATCTCACGATACAGACACAGGTACACTGGGCTGGAGATACGTTTTACAGCCTCTTTGGATTGGCGATACGATTTCCAGACGGAGGAGATGGTGTCGGTTGTACAGCCTAATCCACCATAAATCCAGATATTGTATTCTTGCAATAGTGTAGTATGAACATGTGAAAATAAATCTTCGACCTTGTCCAGTTCTTCCCTGTCATATAATAAAATAGTATAAACACTATTTCGGGAACCCTGCATGATATAGGAATGTATAAAATAACTGGAAAGAATATCGGAAATAACATCCGCATAATCAGGGGAGAGGATGTTGATCATTCCCTGAGGGTCATTATTTAGCTCCAAAGTATCCAGGTAGACATTACAGTATAAGATAGCAAAGGAATTGGCATTAGCGGAAATGGAAAGATAATTTTGGGCATACGCAGCTTCTTCCTCACTCAGAATCGTACCATGAATCAATTGATCAAAATAATAATTGCGGAGGGTGATCTTTTGGGACTCATTTAACCGCATGAGCTCTTCGTGGTTGAAATTCACTTCCCGCAGGCGATATTCCATTGCTTCATAGGGTTTATAATTGGCCTTGGACAACAGAACAATAATCAAAAAGCTTCCTACGACACCGAGAAAGATAACGAATAGAGACAGTAACTGCAGTCCGTTTCCCGGTGCTTTCAGGTAGGACGTGGGAACAATCAGATAATAGTTCAGATTCGGTGTCTGTGCGGAGGTATAGAGTACTGTGACGGGAGCACCCTGAAATACTGTGCTGGAATATCCCCGTTCGGAATAATCCAACGAGGAAAGCAGAGAAACATCTATTTTTTTTAACAGCGCTTCATTGTTACTGAAAGTAAGCATAGTGTCACTGCTGCTATCCTGGATGATGAGACAGCCATTCTTCATCAGATCGACAGAATCCACCATTTGCTGCATATAATCAGCATTCAGCTCAAAAATGATGTCAGCATTGATATTTTTGAAGGTATAATTCTGCAGAGAGACAGCATAACAATAGTTTTTTCTGTGTGGTGTATATTCGGTCGCAAAATGGTCAAGAGAAAGAAAATGGTTATAATTGTCTGAGGATTCCAGAGTCTCCTTCCATTCCTCATATTTTGAGGGATCCAGCATTTGATTGTTTTTATAAAAGGAATAGAGATTCTCAAAATCATTATAGCTGATTATGTAGTCTGTATGACGCAGATGGATATAATAGGTCTGAATTGGCTGGAGTGAATAGTCAGAATACATATCTACCAGAGCCTGTTTGGTAATATAGGCATTATAATAAAACGCTCGTTCCCCCTGATCGGCTTCCGCCAGGCGGGAAAGGCTGGAATTATTTGCCATTCGCTTGGAAATCAGATAAATATTCGCATAGCAGTTGCTGTATTGCTCGGATACATTTTTAAGAGAAAGCATATTTTCATTCAATAGTTCCTGCTTTGCATTATGCGAAAGAATAAAATGGAAAACAATTCCCAGAATGAGCACAATGACCAAGAGCAGACTGTAGGATGTTATCAATTTTATGAAGTATTTATTTTTTCTGGAATTCATAACAAAAACCCTCCTGAGAGATATTATTATAGTATCATAATAGGTGAAAAAGGCAATGAAATGGAATGTAATAAAATAAAATGTGTATCATTGACATAAAAAATGAGCCTCTAATAACAAAAAATATATACACTAAATCTTGAAATATGTGACTTTAAATTGTGCAAAATGACAGATATAATGAAAGCACATTGATACTTCCGGCGCCGAAGTGACAATAATCAACAAATCAAGCAGCAAAGAAACAAAACAAAATAAGAAACAAGAAACAACAGAGAAGATAACAGAATATGGACGGAGGTTATTTATGGTAAAGAAAAAGTTATTATCAGTCGCACTGGTTGCGGTTACCGTATGTTCCATGATATTTACAGGGTGTGGGAGCTCTGCGGAAAATACGGGAAATGATACAGGAAAGACAGATAGCGATGCACAGGCAGGAAATACTGCCGGGGATGTTGCAGATGTTGCAGATGATGTAGAGAAACCGGAAAAGATTACGATTATGGTAGACGGAACTTTCCAGGCGACATTGGCAGACGGTCAGGAAGAATGGGTCAATAAATGGGAAGAACTGACAGGAATCGAACTGGAAGTCATCCAACCGGATCACAATGCCTACTATGATGTGTTGGGACAGACCTTTGCCAGCGGACCGGAGAACTGGCCAGATGTCGTTATCCTTGGATCTTCCTATTATTCCGGATATGCGGGAGAGGGAGCTCTCTGGGATATGACGGATGCCTGGAACAATTCAGAGCTGAAGAAGAATCCCAACACGGATGTGAGTGTCGTAGAAGGCAATATGTTGGATGGACATCTGTACGGACTGGCACTTGGCGGAGGTGGCGGATGTATGACTTTCCTCAGAAAACAGTGGCTGGATAACTGTGGACTGGACATTCCGACGACGTATGAAGAGTATCTGGAAATGTTGGATGCTTTCAGCAACGGTGATCCGGATGGAGACGGTATCAATGGAAATACCATTGGTGTATCCGCAGCCGGATTTGTAGGAAATGAAGCTCCTTATACCAATTATCTGCCGGAATTCTATCAGGATGCATATCCTTCTTTCTATCAGGGAGAGGATGGCGTATGGAGAGATGGATTTACCGAGGATTCCATGAAGGAAGCGATCAAGAGATTACAGGATGCTTACAACAAGGGTTATATCGATAAGGAATCTCTGACGAATGCGACCAGCAACTGCCGTACCAAATTCATGGAAGGGGAGTTCGGAGCATTTACTTACTGGGCAGGCGGATGGTCTGATCAGCTGTCGGATGGACTGGCTGCGAATGGACAGGACAGCGAACTGGTATTTATGCCGCCTATCGCAGAGGTTGGAAAATACTGGCAGAGATGTGCACCGGTGTATGCGATTACTTCTTCCTGTAAGAATCCGGAAGGCGTATTCAAATATTTTCTGGAAAGCATTTTTGATGATGGAGACATGGAAACATTGTGGATCTATGGAGTAGAAGGCGTTCATTGGTCCAGACAGGCAGAAACAGTATGTGGCAATACGTATCAGGATGGAGAGTTCCATATGATGGAGATGCGTTCCCAGCCCGGAGTACAGTATACGACCATCATTATGGGAGATACCAATATCTGTCCGTTGACCGAGAGACTGGTTCCCGTAAAGAAATATACAGAGGAATCGATGGAAATCTTTAATGCCAATAACAAGACGGCACCTTTGCCGGTAACAACAGATATGATGAGCCAGTATAACGGCGATCTGACCAGCCTGAAGAACTCTATTATTGCGGACTGCGTGGTACAGGGTGTTTCTGTGGAAGAGGGATACAAGCGGTTTGAACAGGAAGGCGGAGCCGAATGGTCTCAGGCAATCGTAGATTCCCTGAATAATAAATAAAAAGGCGACAGCATGGGAGGTTATGGTATGGCAGCTAAAATGAGAGAACTGACGGAACAGAATATGCAGGAATTTGTAAAAGAAGTGGAAAAAAGAAAAATTCCTTTACACAGTGTGCTGATCGCACAACATGGGAACCTATTGTTTGAAAAATATTATGCACCCTATTGCCGTAATAAGTTGCAGAGAATGTTTTCTGTGACTAAAAGTTTTACTTCACTGGCAATCGGATTGCTGGAGCAGGAAGGGAAAATTTCCCTGCAGGATCCTATCTGTGATTATTTCCCGGAATATCTGCCCGGGAGAGTGCATCCTTGGCTGGCAGAGATGACGATAGAAAATATGTTGAAAATGCAGACATGTTACAATATGACAACTTATAACAAGACCAGCACAACGGAAAACTGGGTGAGGAGCTTTTTCCAGACAGAACCCACCCACAGACCCGGAACTCTCTTTATGTATGATACCTCATCCTCCCATGTGCTCTGTGCGCTGGTAGAAAAACTGACCGGTGAAAAGATGCTGGATTACCTGAAAGAAAAGTTGCTGCGCCAGAATGGCTTCAGCGAGGAGTCTTATATCATAGAGGATCCCTTTGGAACCTCTATGGGAGGGAGTGGCCTGATGGCTACTCCCGAGGATCTGCTGCGTACCGGCTGTATGCTGTTAAAGCAGGAAAAGGGATCCTATGCAGCGAGAGCGACAGAACCGAGAACGGCAACACAGCTTGATGGCGATGATCGCTGGTATGGATATCAGTTCTGGATCCCGATGGAGGGGACTTTTGCAATGCTGGGGCTGGGCGGTCAGATAATGCTGGCAGTTCCGGAAATGGATCTCGTCGTTGTAACGACAGCAGATACACAGGGTATGGGCGGAGCCGAGCAGATGATACTTGCCGCAGTGAGAGAAGTGCTGCTGAAGGATTGTTTCCCGGAAAACGATGTGGAGAAAACAACGTTGCCTGTGCTGCGTACGGTATTTGAAGGAAAACCTTGTGCAGATTTCGGGAAAAAATATCCGCTGCTCCGAAATAAGTATGGATTTACATGGTGTGGTGTGACTTTTTCCGATGCGGATCAAAAAGGAGTACTCTCGTATGAAATAGAAGGAAGAGAATGTCAGCTTCCCTTTGGAATCGGACATCTGGAAGAGGGAGAGTTCCCTATATACAAGGAGAAATGTGCTTCATCCGGAGCCTGGATGGATTAAAATACGCTGTTTATCTTCTGCTGGCTGATCGGAGAAAGTGTTGCATCCATCCGCATCCGTCTCTATTTCTCAGAGGATGGACTGACCATACATATGAATAAAACAGAAGAGACAAAGTACAACGAATATATGGGATTTTTGAATAGCTGATATAGAGTAGCCGGAACGGAGGGTAAACGTTGTGAAAGAGAAAGGAAAAACTTTGCCTAAGAGGACACCTGGGGGAACCGCGTTCAAGCACGCCCGTGCATATCGGGGAGTCTATCTGATGGCGACACCGGTATTGGTGGCAGCATTGATATTTTATTATCTTCCTATGTTTGGTATCCGTTATGCCTTTTTTACATATAAAGGAATCAATGATCCGATCTTTGTAGGAATGAAGCATTTTGTAAAAATGTTCAGTATGCCGGGGTTTTGGAAGGCGTTCAGCAATACGCTGGTGCTGAGTATTACAAAGCTGATTTTGAATACCGGTGCGGCAGTTATTATTTCGGTATTATTGAATGAATTGATTTTTTTAAAGTTGAAAAAGGTATTTCAGACAATTGTATACATTCCGCATTTTATGTCCTGGGTAGTGGCAGCATCCATATTTTCCATGATCCTGTCTCCGACATCTGCGGGATTGGTCAATGATGTCCTGATGAAATTACACTTGATCACGGATAATATATATTTCCTCGGAGACCAGAAATGGTGGAGATTTTCGTATTACATAATTAATGTCTGGAAAGATACAGGCTGGGGAACGATTATTTTCATGGCAACGCTGGCGGGAATCAGTCCGGAATTGTATGAAGCAGCGTCGATGGATGGGGCAAACCGTTTCCAGAAGATGATCTATATTACCCTGCCTGCGTTGAATAATACAATCGTGACGGTACTTGTATTGAATCTGGCGAAAGTTATGAATTTGTTTGAGTCAGTTTTCGTATTACAGAATGATGCCGTTATCAAGGTATCGGATGTATTGCAGACTTATATCTATACGCAGACATTTAACTCCGGTGCAATTCCGGCCTATGGGTATACGACAGCGGTCGGTATGTTTTCCTCTATTATAAGCTGTATTCTGGTACTGGTATGTAACAGGGTAAGCCATAAGACGAGAGGAAGAGGTATTGTATGATGAAAAAGAAAGTGAAAATTTTTGATATCGTATTGATCGTAATATTTACAGTATTTTCGCTGGTGATGATCATCCCGGTATATAAAGTACTGGTGGACTCTTTTGATCTGAAGACGGCTTATGGCATGAAGTTGTTTCCTGAGCAGTTCGGGTTCGCAGGGTATAAATCAATTTTTACCAATCCGACGATGCTCAGACCATTCCTGATTTCCTGTTACACAACGGTTATGGGAACGATCATGGGATTGCTGATCTCAGTACTTGGGGCGTATGTGCTGATTCAGTGGAAGATGCCGGGGCGGGCATTTATTGCCAATGTGCTGTTGTTTACCATGATATTTAACGGAGGTATGATCCCGACTTATCTGGTAATGAAGGACTTCCATCTGACAAACAACTTGTGGGGAGTGATCCTGCTGCCGGCAATCAATGTATATAATCTGGTGCTGATGAAGAATTTCTTTGAGGGAATTCCGGTCAGCCTGATGGAATCCGCAGAGATTGATGGTTGCTCTCATTTTAAAATTTTGTATAAAATCGTATTGCCGTTGTCGAAGGCTGCACTGGCTTCCATCGGACTGATGTATGCCGTGGGATACTGGAATGATTACACGAACTATAAGCTGTATATCACGAATTCAAATTTATATAACTTCCAGATGAAACTGCGGGCATTGATCATGGGAAGTGATCTGCCGTCTGCGGTAGAAGGAGCTACGGAAAATACAGTAAAAAATGCAGCAGTCATCGTAGCAATTCTGCCGTTTATGATCATTTATCCATTCTGCCAGAAATATTTTGTACAGGGAGTAAATATCGGGGCTGTAAAAGAATAATAAGTAATAATTATAGAAAGCAAAAATGACATCAGCATACAACTGCCAGATGTCATTTTTTGCGAAATAAAATCTCAAGAAAATCTTAAGAATTTTCGGTGGACAAACATAGGACTTTAGGGATACAATGTATTTTAGAGTGCCGGTCGAGAGACCGGATAGAACAAACAGATGAAAGGAAGCATTCATGAAAAAGAAAGTACTTGCAGCAATTTTAATTGCAGTAGGCGTTCTGACCGGCTGTGGAAACAGTGAGCCGATCTCTTCTCCGATCCAGACCGTAGAAGCAGAGCCTATTGCTACCGATACCAAGGAGGTAGAGCAGCCTGCCACAACTGAGTCTTCCGCGGATGAAGTTGCACCGGAGCACTCCTATCGCAGCGAACTTACCAACGAGTGGATCGATGAGGATCTGAAGGATCAGCGTCCTATCGCGGTAATGGTAGATAACGAGAGAACCGCACTGCCTCATTTCGGCACCGCAGATGCAGATGTTGTATATGAGATCATGAACAGTACTCTGAACGACAGAATTACACGTTTCATGGTAGTCGTAAAGGACTGGGAGAAGATCGAGCAGCTGGGTAGTATTCGTAGTGCACGTCCTACCAACTTCATGCTGGCAGCTGAGTGGAACGCAGTTCTCTGCCATGATGGTGGCCCTTACTTCATCAATGACTGGGTAGCAAAAGATTATTCCGCTAACTTCAGTGGTGGTTTCGCCCGTTTCAACAATGGTAAGGCAACTGAGTTTACCGAGTATATTACTTATGATACCTATACCAACAGCCAGAAGGGCAAGACCTATGACGGTCTGAAGCAGCGTTTTGCAAATTCCAAGTATACCACTACTTACAATGATTACTATCAGGGACCTCACTTCAAATTTGCAGACGGAGAAGTTACCTTTGATGATAGAAGTGATGCTATCAGCGCTACTACCATTGCGCTTCCTTTCAAGCACAACGGTTCTACTCTGAAGTACAACGAAGAGACCGGAACCTATGATTACTATGAGTATGGTTCTGCACACAAGGATGCTGACAGCAATGCACAGCTCACTTTCGAGAACGTTATTCTGCAGGATACCACTTTTGCAGAACTGGGTGAAGGCTACCTGATCTACAATGCCATCGACTCCGGACGCTCCGGTTACTACATTACTCAGGGTAAGGCTATCGAAGTTACCTGGACCAAGTCTTCCGAGAATGCTATCACACATTACTATGATGCGAAGACCGGTGAGGAGATCCAGATCAATACCGGTAAGACCTATATCTCTCTGATCCCCAGCGATGGTTGGAGCAGCCTTGTAATCAAATAAGTCTGATCCTGACCGTAGAATTAAGAATAAGATCCCTTCCGCAGGCAGATGCCGTGGGAGGGATTTTTTGCGTATACGATGAGCCAAGTACTGATTTGTGCCTGCACAAGAATCTGCATTGCCGTCTGGCGATGCGCCTTTCCATGATGTAAATAAAAAAGATAATAAAAAAGTGTTTTAATACATATAACCCTAAAATCTCCGTGGAAACCACTGAAAAATTGACGTATAATACGACTTAGATTTGGAAAGACATAGATAAGAACAACTTAGGAGTGATGGCGATGAAAACGGCTAAAAAATATAATCCGGATCTGATATTGCACGGAAATCTGATCAGAGCGATCCTGTCTCTGGCAATTCCCGTAGTGATTAACAGCTTCCTGCAGACGATGTATAACCTGACGGATACTTACTGGCTGGGAAAAATTGGAACAGAGCAGCTGGCGGCGATCAATCTTGTGACACCGATGCAGAATATTATTACGAATTTCGGCAGCGGCATCACTGTGGCCGGTGCAGTCCTCATTGCGCAGTATATCGGCGCTGGGGAAAAAGAGGATGCCAGATCCATGGCAAACCAGATTTTCGCCTGTGCCATGGGATTTGCGGTGGTCTGTGCTACGCTCTGTTTTCTGGGGACACCGGCGATTGTGAACTGGCTGGGAGCAGACGGAGGAACTGCGTATTATGCAAGAGTCTACCTGCGTGTAGTCATCTGGGATATGCCATTCTTATATATGGTCAACATTTTTTCCGCAGTACATCAGGCACAGGGAGATACGGTACGCCCTATGTTTCTGAATCTGGGTGGCATCACGCTGAATCTGTTCCTGGATCCGTTTTTCATGATCATTCTGAATCTGGGGACTGCAGGAGCGGCACTGGCAACATTGTTGGCAAAAGCGATTCCGGCCATAGTGGCTTTTGGACTTCTGTGCAGACAGGAAAATGATATCTGCCTGAACCGGAAATACATGCGTTTACAAAAGGAAAAACTGGGAATGATCCTTAAGATCGGTCTGCCTACCGCTATCGGCGGAAGTACCATGCAGCTGGGATTTCTGCTGATGAGTAAAAACGTGTTTGTCTACGGGACGGAAGCCATGGCGGCTTATGGCATCGGCAACAAAGTGAATGGACTGATCACGCTGCCCTCCAATGCCATCGGCTCGGCAACGGCCACCATCGTGGGGCAGAACATGGGAGCAAAGCAGTCGGACCGTGCAGAGAAGGGGTATCGTTTTTCCATGTGGATATCGGTTGTATTTTTGTTCATAGGTGGTATGATTTTATCAAGAGATATGATCTCCACGGCTATTGTCAGGATCTTCTCTAAGGATGCGGAAGTCGTGGGCATGGCAGCGGACTTTTTAAGTGTTATGGCATTCTGGTGCTTTACCAATGGCATATACAATACGACCTCCGGTTTGTTCCAGGGAACCGGCCATACGGAGGTGACCATGGCCATCGATGTGACCAGATTGTGGGTATTCCGTTTCCTGACACTGTGGTTCTGCGAGAGCGTCCTGCATATGGGCGTGCGCAGTGTCTGGTATTCCGTGGTGATCAGTAATGGCATTTCTGCGTTGATCCTGTATGTTTTGTACCGCGGTGGCATCTGGAAGAAGACCAGGATCAAGGTGGGAAAAGAGGAAGCCACTTAAGGAGTACTATGGAGAATAAGAAATCCCATAAGAAAAGTTTTCGAATTTATTTAAGCATCGTTGCAGTTCTTTTACTGCTTCAGGTCGTTGCCTGGAGCAGCAGAAGCCTCAGCGATGCTTATATTGATTATATTTTCCCAATCTGGGTCAATACCTACGGAAGGATTACAGGGTTGTTTCCCTTTTCCGTGGGCGAATGGATGATTGTGGCAGGGATTCTGGTGGTGCTTGCTGCGGTTGTGCTGGGATGCAGTTTGCTGATTTCGGCGTGCAGACATTCGGAAAAGTACTGCCGGGGAGTGAAGGGATATTTTGGTTTTTTTGCATGGACGTTGCTTGCCGTATTTGCCATTATGACGCTGAATTGTACCATGATCTATCATGGGTCTACATTTTCGGAGAAATATTTCGGTGAAGAGGAAGCGCAGGAGCAGACAACACAGGAACGAACGGAGGAACTGCTTCGGATCTACAATGATATCGTCCGGCACTGTAATGAGCTCAGTGAGGTCATGGAACGGGATGACAGTGGTGCCGTGGTGTACTCGGGTGGTGTGGACAGCCGGGGTAATGCGGTGGATATGGAGGATAAAGCCATCGATGTGATGCAGAGCCTGGGGAAAAGGTATGACCAGCTGGATGGTTATTATCCCCGGCCGAAGGCTATGTTTTTCTCGGATTTCATGTGTCAGATGTATATGTGTGGCTATTATTTCCCGTTTTCCATGGAGGCAAATTACAATGATGTCATGTACATCATGGAAAAACCGGCAACCATGTGTCATGAGCTGGCTCACATCCGGGGGTATATCTATGAGGATGAGGCGAATTTTATTGCATTTCTGGCCTGCGTAGAGTCGGATGACAGTACTTTTCAATATGCGGGTTACTTAAGTGTGCTGAATTATGTGGCAAACGATCTGTATAAGACTAGACTGGCGGATCCGGACAGCTATGCGGCGGCCGCTGAGAGTGCAAGCTCAGACGACGCAGTGATAGAGTTCTCCTACCTCAAAGAGCAACTAAAAGATATCCAGTAGGGAAAGGCATCCGCCCCTCCTGCCCTGGGCGTGAAAAAAAGAAACATCCCGCATCCTTTTTAGGATG
>ERZ826764.3530-NODE-3530-length-12304-cov-5.024737_pt1 | contig 12304 bp, 10 predicted proteins | sample MGYA00519870_ERZ826764 | MGnify/ENA primary metagenome ERZ826764 (study PRJEB31778, sample SAMEA3449239) | human gut metagenome | biome: human gut; feature: human-associated habitat; material: faeces | place: United Kingdom | collected 2010/2012 ...
ATATATTATCATCTTTTGGTGGATTTAACGACTGCATTTAAATGATACTACTCCATGGCGTTAAAATCAAGACGTCCGCATACCAGCCCCAATTCACATACTGATGATGAACTTAAATTGATAAAACGTATGCTAAAGCGTAATGGAATTTATGGACTTGCAGAAGTATATGTGAGATGTCAGAATAAAGGATATACTCGCAGTTTTGAGAGTATGTGCAGGCAAATACGAAAAAACAGGTATAGAAAGCCAGCGATACGCCGCAAAAGCTACACAAAATATATCAGAATGGATGGCAGGTTTCCGGGAGAAAAAGTACAGGTTGATATTAAGTATGTACCCGATGAATGCATACGATTTCCAAGCTACGGATGCAGGTATTATCAGATAACGGCAATTGATGAATACAGTAGAAAGAGGACGCTGGAAATAGTAAAAGAAAAGAGCACATATGAAACTACAAAATTCATAAAGCAATTGGAAAGCCGTATGGGATTTAGAATTAAGACCATACAGGTAGATAACGGAGCTGAGTTTGTAAATGACGGAGATAGAACAAGTAAAGAAAGCGCCTTTGAAAAAGCAGTAAAAAGCCTTGAAATGCAGTTAAGGAGGACGAGGCCATATTCGCCATGGCAGAATGGGAAAGTGGAGCGAAGTCATAGAGAGGACGGAAAGATTCTGTATGGAAGGAAAGTCTTTACAAGCGAAAAAGAGTTGCGAAAGCAGGTAAGCAAGCACGAAGCAAGATATAACAATACAGCAAAGACAGTGCTGAACTTCAAAAGTCCTAACGAAATTGTAGAAGAGTATTTCTTAAAGTGTAACAAATGTCTTGACAGTTAAGACTTGAAACAGCCGTATAAGTTCCATAATATTGACAGAATTCGGTAGAGTATTGTATAATAAAAACAAATATTGTACAAATGAAAATCTTTTAAAGGAGCTGTAAAATGCGATATGTTAAGCTCGGTTTTTTAAAGATTCCATATGAAATAAACAATGTTTCAAATAAAAAAATATTTCGGATTTGTGGAGTCAAAATTCCTTTCTCTCAATATGAAATGGATGACGGGCAGAAATATTATAAAATATTTATATTTAAATTCAAGCTTAATTTCAAAGATAAGATTTTCGTAACAAGAAAGCAGTTGAATTATAAGAACAGAGATAAATACTCTGATGAAGAAATAAGGCAGATATCAGAAGAAAGCTTCGAAGAAAAGCTTGGTTATAAACCAAATTTAGAGAATCCCAAAAGTATGAATGAAAAAATCTTTTGGATGAAATTAAATTATCATAATCCTATGGTAACCAGATGCTGCGATAAGTTCCGGGTAAAAGATTATGTGACGGAAAAATTGGGAGATGGTTTTGTTGTACCTACAATAAATAGCTGGAAATCGGCAGATGAAATTGATTTCGATGCGCTGCCTGAGAGGTTTGTTTTAAAGGTGAATTGGTCCAGCGGATATAATGTTATTGTAAAAGACAAGCATAGTCTGGATATAGAAAGAATAAAGAAAAAAATAGACTACTGGCTTCAGCCTCAACAAAACAGCTATTATCAGACTTTTAACTGGGGATATAAATATATGGAACCGGTTGTTTATGCAGAAGAATATATTGAGCAAATGGGCGGTCAGCTATATGACTATAAGTTCTATTGCTGTAATGGAAAAGCAAAATTTATGTTTATCGCAACAGACAGATATAATGGAGAGGGGTTAACCTACGATTTTTTCGACATGGAGTTTAACAGACTGGGGTTCCATTACGGAGGTCGTGCACATTCATCAGTAAAGCTGGAAAAGCCGAAGTTTTTTGATGAGATGGTTAGATACGCAGAACGCCTGGCAGAACCATTCCCGTTTGTCAGAATAGATTTCTACGAATTAAAAGATAAAATCTATGTTGGGGAAATGACCTTTTACTCAGGTGGCGGGATTTTACCGTTTGACCCTGTGGAATGGGATTATAGATTAGGGGAATATATTGATATAACAACTATGGAGAGGAATTGAAATGCCATCATACTATAGCGGTACAAGAGATATTAAGAAAGAACATTATAACATGGGAGCCCTTCTTACAGAAAATGCAAAAAAAGAAATTTTAAAGGAAAATTTCAAAAAACGTGTAGGGTATGATTTAAATATTGATAATCCGCAATCTTTCAATGAGAAGATTATGTGGACAAAATTATATTATCAGGATCCGCTTATAACAAAATGCTGTGATAAATTTGCTGTAAAGGATTACGTCACTGAAAATATAGGTGAAGAGTATATTGTACCTACTATAGCATCATGGGAAAATCCTGATGATATAGATTTTGATACTCTGCCGGATCAGTTTGTGCTGAAAGTAAACTGGTCAAGCGGGTATAATATTATATGCAGAGATAAATCCAAGCTTAACCAGGAAGCTGTAATAGCCCAATTGAAAAAATGGATGAAGCCAGACAGAAATGGATATTTCCAGTTTTTTAATTGGGGTTTTAAGCATATGAAACCTGTTGTTTACGCAGAAGAATACATCGAGCAGGTGGATGGCCAGGTTTATGATTACAAATTCTTCGTTTTTAACGGAGAAGTGAAAATGATGTTTATAGCGACTGATCGCAATGGCCCATTTTCTTTAACTCATGATTTTTTTGATAGAAACTTTAATTTATTACCATTCTCATATGGAGGAATTGGACACGCAGACCCCTTGCCGCCAAAACCTAACAACTACGATAAGATGATTGAACTGGCGGAAAAATTAGCCAAGCCATTTCCTTTCGTGAGGGTTGACTTTTACGAAATGGGAGATGATATTCGTCTGGGAGAAATGACTTTTTATCCAGGCGGCGGAATTTTGCCTTTCGATCCGGTAGAGTGGGACTTTAAGCTGGGAGAGTGGTTTGAATTACCTGAAAAGAAAATCACAGACAAGCCGAGTGTGCTGGAACCTGTAAAGATAGGATTTTTGAAATGTTGGCGCGGTGTAAGAAGAAAAGTAAGATATATCAGAAGCAGAGTCATTAGGCATGTTGTCATAAAAAGGAAACATTATGTTATCTTTTTCGGTAAGATTAGAATTCCTGTTACGATAGCTAAATCATACATAAGATTTGAACCTGTTGAGATTAAAAGAAAAAGAGAGACTAAAAAGCTGAATAGGAATAACAATCTTATTCCAACCTTTGAATTTCCTGTCATGTCACCCAGAATGGCTTATATGATGGAAGATAAGATTACCATGGATATGAAAAAGCATTATTGCGAGCAAAAGGGATACAAGCAGCTTAAATACTTTCCAAATCTCACCAACCCTGAAACCTTTAATGAAAAACTTTTATGGCTGGCACTTTATTACAAAAATCCCAATTACAGTATTGCATGTGATAAAGCCAGAGGAAAAGATTGGATTGGAGAAAAAATTGGATACGAATATATTATTCCAACAATAGGTGTATATGACGATGTAAACGCAATAGATTTTGATGCGCTGCCGGATCAGTTTGTTATGAAGGCAAATAACGGATGGGGTTCAAACGAGGTTGTTCTTATAAAAGATAAAAATCAATGTGATGTTGACAGACTCAAGGCGATTGCATCTACCTGGCTTTATCCGTGGAAATTCTATTACTATCAGAATATGTGTATAACTGATGAGAAACCGGAAAAACCACTGATTGTTATGGAAGAATTACTGGAACAGGATGACAAGAAATATTTGAATGACTATAAGTTGTACTGCTGTAATGGCAAGGTGAAGTTTAGCATGGTTATTACAGACAGAGGAAGCAAAGATCAAACGCGGACATTTGTAGATACGGAATGGAAGGTTATGCCCATAAGGCGTGCCGGTAAGTTTTCCAGTTCAGCTCCTGTTAAACCGGAAAACTATGAGAAAATGGTTGAATTGGCTGAGATATTGGCAAAAGATATCCCGTTTGTACGTATAGATTTTTACAATCTTGATGGACGGATATATGTAGGAGAAATGACATTTACACCGGGGTTGTTTCTTAGGTTTAACCCATCAGGTGCAGACAGATATCTGGGGAAATTTTTGGATATAAACGATTTAGTTGAAGAAGTTAATGCTAAAAACGTGTAGAAAGAGAGAGGAAACGCTTATGAGAGAACAGGGTTATAAGTTCGGTAGAAGAATCATGATTTTGTTCATAATCATGACGATGCTTTGAACCGCACCCCGTCAAGAGGACGGTGAAAAAATATAAAATTTTTCTGGCCAGCAGCTAAGCGCTGCTGGTCGCTTTTTATGCAGCGAGACAAAGTTCGTGCTTCTCCATCGGTGTCAAGATGCCCAGATTGCGCTGTACTCGCTTCGTGTTGTAGTAAAGAATGTAATTTTGGATCATTTGAACTAACTCATGCTTACTGGTAAAACGCCTGCCGTAATATCGTTCTCGCTTCAGAATGCCCCAGAAGCCCTCCATCGGGCCGTTATCAATGCAATGCGCCACGCGGGACATGCTCTGTGTCATTCCGGCTTGAACAAGCTTGTGGTGAAATGTCCGGTTGGTATACTGAAAGCCTCTGTCGCTGTGAAGCAGTGGATGTGCATCCGGATTGGCTCGAGCTGCCTTGTCAAAGGTCTTGAAAACCAGTGGATTATCGTTGCACTCACTGAGCTCGTAGGCCACAATGCGCCGATCGCAGAGGTCCAGAATGGCGCTCAGATAGAGTTTGTGAACCTCGCTGCCTTCATACCACTTGAATTCTGTCACATCGGTGAGCCATTTCTCGTTGGGCTTTGCGGCATAAAACTGCCTGTTCAGAAGATTCTCAGCAATATATTGCGGATTCTTAGCTTGTCTGGTACAGCCGTGGTTGCCGTACTTTATCGTGGAGCGGATATTTCTGGCTCGACAGATACGAAGCACTCTCTTGTCGTTGACATAGATGCCGTGGTCATGTCTCAGATCGTCATTGAGCCTTCGGTAGCCCTTATCAGGACTTTCCTCGTGGATCTTCTCAATCATATCTGCGAGGCGTTCATTTTCTACAGCCCTTAGGCTTTGCTTTCCATAGGCCCATTTGTGGTAAGCCGAGCGTGCCACATGAATCAGCTCACAGGCTAGCTCAATGGGATACCCTTTTCCCTCGTGCGCATCCCGGATTGCAGCATAGACGCAGCGTTGTCTTACTTCCGAAAGGCATCTCTCCTCTCTATCTCGTCCAATTTTTTTAGCAGGTCACGCTCCATTTCCGCCAGATAAAGCTTTCGCTTGAGCTGCTCAATCTCAATCTGCGCCTTCTCCAGTTCGGTTCGGGGAGTCTGATCTCTCTTCCGTTTTCCGCGCCGGTCCTCAAGACCGGCTTCACCCATTTCCTCAAACCGCAGCGTCCATTTGCGCACCTGTTGGTAGCTTACCTTGTACTTCAAGGCCATCTCACCGTATTTCTTTCCACTGGCCAGACAGTCCTTGACAATCTGAATGCGTTCTTCCTGGGTGGTGTCCCGTCCTTGCTTCATGTAGTTTCCTCCTCCAGATGATTTTACGGAGTTGAAATCTCCATGAGTATTATACACCTTTATCCAACTTCGGAGCGTTTTTTTATCCTGCACTCCATATTTTTTGCTGACCTCCATCAGGCTTCCTTCTCCTGCCAAATAGTCCTGCACCGCCTGTAGCTTTAATTCCGGGCTGTACGTGTGGGCCTTCCTGCCTGGCAGAAAAGCGACCGCTCCTTCTGCCTGATACTGCATGATCCACTGCCGAAGTGTTTCACCCTGGAGTTGTCAATATTTGTGCAGTCTTTAAACCCACAAAATTAAGCAGCTTCTGCTAACGGTTGTTCCAGACGTCTCCTGTAAGCTGCTGGCGGGAGGCCATCCGGATTTGAAGTGTATATCCTTATCCGGTTGTAGTAGATAAAGACATATCTGAAAACAATTACTTTAACTTCTTCCATCTTCATCTTGTATGTAGGAATCCTGTAGAGGAGTTCCTTCTTGAGAGTAGCGAAGAAGCTTTCCATCCTGGCGTTATCAAAGCAATGGTTAACGCCACTGAGGCTCTGCAGAACACCTGCATTATTGAGTCCTTCACGGAATGTTTCACTTGTATACTGGCTTCCGCGATCTGAATGGCGTATGGCTCCGTTCAAAGGAAACCTTTTGGCTGCTGCATTGAATGTATCAATGCACAGTTCTTTGCACATATTGCTTCGCATTACCAGAGAAAGTATTTCTCCGTTAAAGCAATCCATTATTGGAGATATGTATAGTTTGCCGTCACGGCACGATATCTGAGATATGTCGGTAAGCAACTTCTGATACGGACGATCTGACCTGAAATCTTGTTTGATTAGGTTTTCCTTCTCCTGTATTTCAGTAGTTGCCCTGGTTAAGCCTTTCGGACGGCGCTTACGTTCATGAAGCCAACCATTTTCCTTCATGATTCTGGCTATCCTGCGCCTGCCAACCTTGTACCCGAGATTTCGAAGTGCTATCTGCATTCGATCTACACCGTAGTTATCGTTGTATATATACTCATCGAGTATTTCCTGCATAACTGCCGAAAGAACAGCGTCCTTGCTGGGATTGCCGAGATTCCTTTTGAATCTGTAATAACCGGTCTCGCTCACGTGCAGGACATCGCACATAACGCTTACAGGCCATCTGCTGCTGTATTCGCTAATGAACTCAAAACGTTTCCGAGCTCTCACTTCTTTCGGCTTTGTGCGAAAAAACCGAGAGCCTCCTTGAGTATATCGTTAGCTCGCCTGGTTTCCCGAAGTTCCGCTTCCAGTTCCTTAATGCGACGATCCTTCTCGCTGAGCGGCATCATTTTGTTACCACTGCCAACGAAGGCTTCTTCGCCGCGAGCCTTGCGCTGACGACGCCAGTCGGCAAGTGTGTAATACTTGATGCCGAGTTGATCTGCAGCTGCCTTGACGCCAATTTCATTGGACAGTTCAAGAGCCTGTAGTTTGAATTCCTTATCGTATTGCATGTCTCCACCTTCCTTAATGATATATTATCATCTTTTGGTGGATTTAACGACTGCATTTAAATGATACTACTCCAAAGTGTCAAACTCCCGCAGACAAAAAGAGGCAAAAGTATCGCTTTTTGTGTTGAACAAGTGACAGAACTATGAGATAATCAAAGATAGAGAGTGGTGGAGCTGTTAATCGGTCAATATATTGACACAGCATATAGGTGGGGGATATAATTGAAAAAGTGTATGTACCATAATATCATATTAAAATATAAATAAAGAGGGAATCGAATGCAGTATATTAAAGTCGGGAATTTGAAAATCCCTTATGAAGTCAAAACCGTAGGCAATCATAAGAATTTCCAGATTTTTGGCATAACTATACCGTTTTCTGTGCACATATCAGAAGATGGAGAGAAGTATTACAGAATATTCGGATTAAAATTCAGGCTTAAATTTAAAGACCGTTTGTTTGTATCACGAAGACAGCTGAGCTTTCAGAATAGAGAAGTATGGACTAACACAGATATAAGAAAAGTTTCCGAGGAAATATTCAAGCAAAAATTGGGCTATTTTCCGAATTTTGATAACCCGAGAAGTTTTAACGAAAAAATTTTCTGGATGAAGCTTTACTATCATGATCCATTGATAACAAAATGCTGTGATAAGTTCAGAGTCAAGGATTATGTGAAAGAAAAAATAGGGGATGGTTTTACCGTTCCGGTACTTGGCAGTTGGACTTCTGCTGAGGATATAGATTTCAATTCATTACCTGAGCAATTCGTACTTAAAGTGAACTGGTCCAGTGGCTACAATATCATAGTTAAGGACAAAAAAAACGCTGATATCGATAAGATAAAAGAGCAGATAACTTTCTGGTTACAACCGCAGCAAAACAGTTATTATCAGGCTTTTAACTGGGGCTACAAGGATATGAAGCCTGTGGTTTACGCTGAGGAATACATAGAGCAGCTTGATGGGCAGCTGTACGATTATAAATTTTATTGTTGCGATGGTAAAGTCAGATTTTTATTTATTGCAACCGATCGGTTTAACGGAAGTGTGACATATGATTTTTACGACACTGACTTCAATAGAATGGACTTTAAATATGGAGGCAAAGAACATTCTAATAAAGTGTTGGACAAGCCGCGTTTTTATAATGAGATGATAAAATATGCGGAGAAATTATCAAAACCTTTTCCCTTTGTCCGAGTTGACTTTTATGAAACGGATGATAGCTTTTATGTGGGAGAAATGACGTTTTATTCCGGCGGAGGGATTCTTCCTTTTGACCCAATTGAATGGGACTATAAATTGGGTGAATACATAAATATACCGCAATATTCTGACGCAGAAGATGTAGGTTAGAAAAATAAAAAATAATAAATTACGCAATTATAGGAGAAAAAAATGCCGTCTTATTATAGTGGTACAAGAGATATAAAAAAAGAACACTACAATATGGGAGTTTTGCTTACGGAAGAAGCAAAAGAAAATATATTAAAAGAGACTTTTAAAAATAGAGTAGGATATGACTTAAACCTGGAAAACCCCAGAAGCTTTAATGAAAAAATAATGTGGCTGAAACTTTATTACCAGGATCCACTGATTACCAAATGCTGTGATAAATTTGCGGTTAAAGATTATGTGACAGAGACGATAGGCGAGGGGCATATAGTTCCGACAATTGCGGCATGGGATGACCCAAAAGATATCGATTTTAATACGCTGCCTGAACAATTTGTGCTTAAGGTAAACTGGTCCAGCGGATATAATATTATAGTTAAAGATAAATCAAAACTTGATCAAGAAGCAACAAAAAAGCAGTTGGAAAAGTGGATGCAACCGGATAGAAATGCGTATTATCAACTGTTTAACTGGGGATTCAAACATATGAAGCCCGTTGTTTATGCGGAAGAATACATAGAACAGGTCGACGGTCAGGTATATGATTACAAGTTCTTTATCTTCAATGGTAAAGAAAAAGCAATGTTCATAGCTACAGATAGAAGTAAAGGCTTTGAACTTACATATGACTGGTATGATAGAGATTTTAATCATTTGCCGTTTAAATACGGCGGCGTAATGCATGCGGAGCATACTCCGGAAAAACCGAAAAATTATGAGAAAATGATTGAACTTGCTGAAAAGCTTGCCGAACCGTTTCCTTTTGTGCGAGTTGATTTTTACGAAATCGGAGACAAGATTTTACTGGGCGAGATGACGTTTTATTCCGGTGGAGGAGTCTTACCGTTTGATCCTGAAGGATGGGATTTCGAAATGGGTTCTTGGCTTGAGCTTCCTCAAAAGAGAATTATTGATAAAGAAAGCCCGTTGCAGCCGATTAAGATTTTTTTTGCTAAAACATTTCGAAAAATTAAGGCTAACGCAAGAGGCATAAGACAGAAAATTATAAAGCATTCCGTGATCGGGGAAAAAATTCTATAGTTATATTTGGAAAATTCCGAATACCATTTGTAAAAAGCAAGAATTACATAAGACTTGAGTCGCTGGAAATAAGACGGAAAAGCGAGGCAAAAGCAGGTGAGCAGGTAAATACCATATCCAAGTTTCAGTTCACTAAAATGGAGCCGATGTTTGCATATGCGATGGAAGACAAGATAACCATCGAAATGAAGAAACATTACTGTGAGCAAAAGGGTTATAAACAGCTCAAATACTTTCCGAATCTGACAGAGCCGCGTACATTCAACGAGAAGCTGCTGTATCTGGCGCTCTACTATAAAAACCCGAATCACAGTGTAGCGTGTGACAAGGCCAGAGCAAGGGATTGGATAGGAGAGCGGATAGGATACGAATATACGGTTCCTGTGCTCGGAGTGTATGATGATATAAACGCCATAGATTTCGAAGCTTTGCCTGAAAAATTTGTAATAAAGGCAAATAATGGCTGGGGAGCAAACGAAGTAGCGCTGATAAGGAATAAAGAAAAATGCAATATAGAAAACCTTAAAGCTTTAGCCTCTTCATGGCTGTATCCGTGGAAATTCTACTACTATAACAATATGTGCATAACCGATGAAAAACCGGAAAAGCCGATGGTAGTAATAGAGGAGATGCTTGAAAGCGAAGATAAAGAAAAAATATATTTAAACGACTATAAACTGTATTGCTGTAACGGGAAAGTAAAGTTTAGCATGGTCGTAAGCGACAGAGGAAGCAAGCATCAGACCCGTACTTATTTGGACGCGGACTGGAAAGTGTTGCCGATAAGAAGAGCCGGCAAATTTACAAGCTCCGCTCCCGAGAAACCGAGCAACTATGAAAAAATGGTCGAGCTTGCGGAAACTCTTGCAAAAGATATACCATTTGTCAGAATAGATTTTTATAACATAGACGGCAGAATTTATGTAGGTGAGTTGACGTTTACACCGGGACTCTTCCTCAGGTTTGAGCCAAAAGGTGCCGATGAGTTTTTAGGAAAATATCTAGACATTTCCGATATTGTAAAAGAAGTTAACGCAAAAAAAGAAGTGGAGAAGAAAGGAGAAGACTATGAAAAGCAAGAACCAAGTGAAGCATTGTAAAAAAATCGTTTCAGTACTTTTGATAACAGCGATGATCGTTACAATGTGGGCTCCGTCAGTGTTCGCGCTGGGCGATACTTGGGAGGGAACAGCAGAAGGAGAGCTGTTCATCAAAGACACTGTAACAAAGATCGCGGATCAGGTATATGAACACGAGGTTATCACCAATAATGAAGCAGGTGATGATCAAAAGATTGACTTTATATGCGAGATAGGCAAGAGCGAGGATATTAAAATCGTAGCGGGCTACGGTCAGGATGATGCCAGCTCTTGGTCCTTGACTCCTACAACGGACCAAGCCGCGGCTTATGAAAAAAATCATCCGGGAGAAACGGTTGTTGTGGGAATCAACGGTGATTTTTTCAATATGTCCAACGGAAAACCTCAAGGTGCTCTTGTCATGGAGGGAGAAATTAAAAATCCTGCCCAAAACTATCCTTACTTTGGAGTAACAAAGAATGGAGAAGCAGTTATAAGGACAGGCGGCGACCTCAGCGATATGGAGATGGCTGTTGGAGGAGCGGCAATAATCATTGAAAACGGTCAGATCGTTCCGGAAAACACTCCTGCAGGACAATTGAAGGACAGCAGGACCGCTATAGGAATAAAAGAGGACGGAACTGTCGTAACCTTTGTTACCCATGGTTCACAGCCTCCTATTTCCTGCGGAAGGACATATGCTGACATAGCGCAGATGCTGCTTGAAGAAGGATGCGTTTCTGCCCTTGCGCTTGACGGAGGAGGTTCGTCCACTTATGCGGCAAGACCTGAGGGAAGCTCTGAGCTTGCAGTGCGCAATTCTCCTGCGGACGGGGCGCAAAGAGCTGTAAGCTCAAGTATATTGGTTGTTTCAACTGCTGAACCGACCGGCATATTCGATCACGCTCAGCTTTCGCCAAATAATGAGGTATATACCCCTGGATATGAAGTTCAGTTTGACGCTCAGGGCGTAGACACAGCCGGAGTGGCAATGGAACTTCCTGAAGGCGTAAAATGGGCTTTGGCGGAAGACAGCAAGGAGCTCGGCACTATTGACGAAACTACCGGAGTGTTTACAGCCGGCGAGAAGACAGGGAAGGTTACGGTAAACCTCATGTATGAAGGTGAGGTTGTCGGAGAGACATCGATGGAAATTGCGGTGCCTGATCAGATTTACTTCGCATCGGAAGAAATAAGCCTTGGATTTGAGGAATCAAGCGAATTAGGTATAGTAGTAAGGAATAAAGGAAGAGATATATATTATAAAGTCGGGGATTTAAAATGGGAAATAACCGATGATGAAATGGGAGTTTTTGACGGCAATACTTTCATATCAGCGGACGGAATAAGCAAAACAGGCACTGTTACAGCAACCTCTGCTTATGATGATGATGTCTTCGGTACAATAACCGTTATTGTCGGCAAGCTGCCTACGGTAGTATGGGATTTTGAAGATAGAAAAGACGAAAACGGAGATGTAATTGAATCTGCTGAGGATTATTACATCGGTACGGAAGAAGATCCCGGCATATTAAGTACTTCTAATTACGGCAGAGGCGGTAAGGAATCTATTGAGATAGTCAGCATAGATGACAACGAGCCGGTTAGGTTCGGCGAAAAATCTCTTAAATTAAATTATGACTTTACGGCGTGCGGCGCCGTTACGGAAGGCGCGTGTATAGGAACATCGGATACTATGACAGCGCCAGGAGTGCCTACTGCTATAGGAGTATGGGTATACGCCCCGGAAGGCGTCAATGTCATTAAGTTAAGGAATATAGAAAAATCCCAGATTGAAAAATATGGGATT
>ERZ826764.3533-NODE-3533-length-12288-cov-3.105698_pt1 | contig 12288 bp, 10 predicted proteins | sample MGYA00519870_ERZ826764 | MGnify/ENA primary metagenome ERZ826764 (study PRJEB31778, sample SAMEA3449239) | human gut metagenome | biome: human gut; feature: human-associated habitat; material: faeces | place: United Kingdom | collected 2010/2012 ...
ACTGCGCAACCGGGTGGGACTGGTGTTCCAGTACCCCGAATATCAGCTTTTTGACGAGACCGTGCGGGCGGACATCGCCTTCGGGCCGAAAAATATGAACCTGTCTGCCGAGGAATGCGACGCGCGCGTCGCGCGGGCGGCGGCCTTCTGCGGCATCGACGAGACGGTGCTATCCCGCTCGCCGTTCGAGCTGTCGGGCGGACAGAAGCGTCGCGCGGCCATCGCCGGCGTTCTGGCAATGGACCCGGAGGTGCTCGTGCTCGACGAACCGGCTGCGGGGCTGGACCCGCGCGGACGCGAGGAAATCCTCGGCGGGCTGATGGAATACCAGAAGCAGCGCCAAAGCACGATGCTGATCATCTCGCACAGCATGGAGGACATCGCCAAATACGCCGATTCAATCCTTGTGCTCAAAAACGGTAAAGTCTTCCTCTTCGGTACGGTCGGAGAGGTCTTTGCCGATGCGCAGAAGCTGTTCGACTCCTCGCTCGACCTGCCGCAGATCACGAAGCTCTTCGTCGAGCTGCAAAAACGCGGCCTTGCCGACCGCACCGACGTCTACACCGTCGGATATGCGGTAAAAACGGCGGCAAAGCTCGCCGAAAACGCTGCAAAGGAACTATAGATTCATGCTCAAAGACATCACCTTCGGTCAGTTTTTCCCGGGCGGCAGTCTGCTGCACAGGACCGACCCGCGTTTCAAAATCATTATCCTGCTGGTCTTCCTTGTGCTGGTTCTGCTGGCAAAAAGCGCTGCGGCGTTTGCCTTTGTCGTGCTGCTGACGGCTGCTCTGCTGCTCTGCTCGCGGCTTTCGTGGCGCATTCTGCTCAAGGGTCTCAAACCGCTTCTTTTCATCCTCCTGTTCACCGCGCTCATCAACCTTTTTGCTACGCAGGGACATACGGTGCTCTGGCAGTGGTGGATCATCCGAATCACTCGCGAGGGCCTTGTCAATGCCGTCTTTATGCTCTGCCGGCTTCTTTCGCTTTTTCTGGGAAGCTCGGTCATTCTCACCTATACCACCTCCCCGCTCGACCTGACCGACGGCATTGAACGGCTGCTGTCGCCGCTGCGGCACTTGCATGTGCCGGTACACGACTTTGCGATGATGATGACCATTGCACTGCGCTTCATTCCCACGCTGATTGAGGAAACCGACAAGATCATGTCCGCACAGAAGGCGCGCGGATCGGACTTTGAAACCGGCAGCCTGCTGCGCCGGCTCAAGGCGATGATCCCGATTCTCATCCCGCTGTTTTACTCGGCCATCCGCCGTGCCTATGATTTGGCGGAAGCAATGGAATGCCGCTGCTACAACGGCGGCGCCAACCGGACGCGGATGAAGGTGCTCAGGGCGAAGTTTTCCGATTTCGCGTTTCTCGGCTTTATGCTTGCCTGCACGGCGGCCGTCGTGCTGCTCAACGGGGTCGCGCTGCCGTTATGAAGGTCGCACTGACAATCGCCTTCGACGGCACGAACTACTGCGGCTGGCAGGCGCAGAAAAACGGCAACGCCATCCAGACCGCCGTCTGCGAGGCCGCCGCGCGGGTCTATGGGACGGACGTCCCCGTCACCGGCTGCTCACGGACCGACGCGGGCGTGCACGCCTACGGATTTGTCTGCCATCTCGAGGCTCCGTTCATCATTCCGGCAGATGCGCTGCCGCTGGCCTTCAACCGCGTGCTGCCGCCCGACATCGCCGTCCGAAGCGCCTGCGAAGTCGGCGAGGACTTCCACGCCCGCTACAGCGCTGCAGGCAAGGAATATCTTTACCGCATCCGCAACAGCCGTCTGCGCGACCCGTTTGAAAACGGACGCGCGCTGCTCTGGCCGCACCCGCTTGACGAAACGGCTCTCGACCGCGCCGCGCAGGCCTTCGTCGGACGGTATGACTTCCGCGCTTTTATGGCCTCCGGCTCGAAGATCACCGACACGGTGCGGCGCGTGTTCCGCTTCCGTGTCCGGCGAGAGGGTGAGGACGTCACAATGGCAGTAGCCGCCGACGGCTTTTTATACAATATGGTCCGCATTATGGTCGGGACACTGCTGTGTCCGGGCATGACGGCAGAAAAAATCACGCATATACTGGAATCGTGCGACCGCGGACAGGCCGGCGCCACCGCGCCGGCGCATGGCCTCTACCTGCGATGCGTCTTCTATCCGAACGGCGCATTAGCGCCGCCGTTTCCCACGACACCGAAAGGACATACAAACGATGGGCGTTTTTTCCATCTTCCGCGAGCCGGGGAAGAAAACCGACCCGGCGAAGGTCAAAATCCCTACGAGGGAAGCATATTATGAAACGATCGCCCGGCGCGTGTCGTTCGTCAAATACGCGGTCATCCTGCTGAGCGTCTGTTTCGCCGCGTTTGCATTCACCTTTTACGGCGACGAGCTGACGATTGAAAACTTTCGTTATATGCTGAAATTCGTTTCCTTCGATTCCGTCACCGTCGGCTCCGACGGGTCGCGCGTCGCCTACGACTACGACACGGGAAACATCGGCGCGGTGGTTCGCGGCGATCTGGCGGTAATCAACAGAAGCGGTATTTGTGTATACGATTTCAATTCCCGCCGCGTGCTTAAAAGCAGCTTTTTCTATACAAATCCGCTCGTGCGCACATCCGACCGCAATGTCTATGTCTGCGATCTGGGCGGGAAGGAGCTGGAGGTCTTTACTTCCTATTCCTCAGTGCTCAAGCAGACCTATGAATATCCGATCCTCGGGCTGGATGTGACAGACAGCGGCGCGTTCGCAGTCATTTCCAAAAAACGCAACTACCGCTCGGGCGTCTGGGTGTACGATGAAAATTTCAATACGATTTACACGGCCTTCTTCGGCGCCGGCGACGACGACCGTGACCGCGAAATTCTGGACGTCGCGCTGCGCGACGACAAAGGCGAGCTGCTCGCTGCAGCCTTTTATACCACCGAAAGCGGCGAGTTCGAGACCTGCCTGATGCGGCTGGATCTGACTGCGGAGGACAGCTACACGACGCTCACTTACACCGGAGAACTGCCCTGGAAGGCCGTCTACCGCGACGACGGCGGCTTCTGGCTGCTGACCAACAAGGCGCTGCGCTCATTCGCCGCCGACGGCAGTTTGCTGTTTGAGGAACGCTACGGCACGCGCACGGTGCAAAAATTTGAGCTGGGCGAAAAATACGCGTCTCTTGCATACGGAGGCAGCGGTTTTGGCAACGATATGGATACCGAATTCTTTACGGCAAACGAAGCATGCAGAACGGTCGCCGGACCGGCGGTCACAGACATCGCCTTTTTCGGCGATCAGGCCTTCCTGCTGCGGGACGGCGAGCTTCAATCCGTCTCGCTCAGCGGCGGGTCGGATGCAACGCAGTCCCTTTCACAGACCTACACGTCGCTGCTGCTTGCGCCCGAGACCACACAGCTCGTGCTTTTTTCCGGCGCGGAGGCTGTGATATTAGATATCGACGGCATCGGACAGACCGAAGAATAATCAACAGACGGAGGGTGTTATGAGCGCTATATTGGACATTCTGATTGTCGTCATTATCGGCGTGACGATTTTATTTGCAGTTAAAAACGGCTTTGTTAAAACCGTGCTGTCGGCAGCGAGTTTCCTTATCGCGCTGGTGGTCGCTTTCCTGTTTGTCTCCCCGGTACGCGACGCATTTCTGGAAAGCGGAATGGCCGTCAAGGTGCGTTCGGCAGTAGACGAGAGCATTACCTCCTTCGTCACCGGCGCGTCGGCCGAGCAGGAGGAGCTGCCCGAATTCCTGACCAAACTGGAGTTCATCGGCATCGACCGGGCCGAGCTGGAGGAAAAATGGAACGATTGGCGCACCGAAAACACCGAAACGCTCAAAAACGAGCTGGTCGGCTACGTCTCCGAGCCGGTGCTGCGTGCGGTGGCGACCTTTACCGCATTCGTGCTGCTCTACCTTGGCTCAGTGCTGGTCCTGCGGCTGGCCGCCTATCTGCTCGACAAGCTGACCGACCTGCCCATCCTGCGGCAGGCCAATAAGCTGCTCGGGCTGGTCGCGGGCGTCGTGCTGGCGCTGCTGCGCGTCTGGCTTTTCTGTGCGGTGGTGCAATTGCTCCTGCCCTGCGCCGACACGCTTGGCTTAGGCATCGTCTCCCATATCGATCCCGCAAATACCTTTTTGTTCAAATTCTTTTATGAAAACAATTTCTTCAGCCTTTTCTTCGCCTGAACCGGCAGATGTGTCGGCTGCTTCCGGGGATTCCCTCCCCTGCCGACGCCATACCAAACCGGCGGGCAATATCCCTGATTGAACCTGCTGCCTGCGGCGGCAGCGGAACGGAGTGCGGAATGGAAAAAAGACAGATTCCCAATATACTTTCGGCGATCCGGCTGCTGGCGGTGCCTGTTTTCGTCGCCGTCTTCTTCTCGGACATCGCCAATGCAAACATATGGGCGCTGGTCATCTTCGTAGCGGCAGAGCTGACCGATATCCTCGACGGATATCTTGCGCGCCGGAACGGATGGATCACCGACGTCGGGAAGATTCTCGACCCGCTCGCCGACAAGCTGATGCAGGCGGCCGCCATCATATCGCTGGCCGTTAAGCAGCCCGTGCTGATCTGGCTGACGGTCCTCTTCGCGGTCAAGGAAACCTGCATGCTCATCGGCGCTTATCTGATCCTGAAAAAACGCAAGGACATCGTCGTCTCCTCGTGGTACGGCAAAGCGGCCTCGGCCATCTTTGCCTGTACGGTCACCGCGCTGCTGCTGCTTTGGGAGAACTACGTCGTCACGCTGACGCTGAGCATCCTGCTCGGGATCGTGATCCTGTTTGCGTTTACCATGTATTATATCAAAATTTTTCGCGGCAAATACGGGCTGAAAAAGCCGAATCCGTCCGCGAAGCATACGAAAGGCAGAACTGAATGATGCAAATGAAGCTGTGTTCCCGCTGCAAAAAACGTGTGGCGGTGATTTACGTGACAAAAACCGAAAACGGTCAGACCACCTCGGAGGGTCTGTGCCTGCGCTGCGCGAAGGAGCTGGGCATCAAGCCGATGAACGACATCATCCGCAAGCTCGGCATCTCGGAGGAGGAATTCGACGCGATGGCCGATGAAGTGGCGGGGATGATCCCCTTCGCCGAGCCGCAGGATGAGAACGACAACGAGGGCCGCGCGCCCGCGCTGGATTTCAACGCCATTATGGGTGGCGGCGGGCTGCCCGTCGAGCGGCAGACCGAGTCCGAGCGTGGCACTAAGGGAGACGGCAAGCCCAAGCGCAAGTACCTCAGCCAATTCTGTATGGACCTGACCGGCAAAGCGCGCGAAAAGAAGCTGGACGCCGTCGTCGGCCGCGAAAAAGAGCTTGAGCGCGTGATGCAGATTCTCTGCCGCCGCCAAAAGAACAACCCCTGCCTCATCGGCGAACCCGGCGTCGGCAAAACAGCCGTAGCCGAGGCACTTGCACAGCGCATCGTTGACGGGAAGGTTCCCGGCAAGCTGGCCGACAAGGAGGTCTATCTGGTGGATATGACCGCCATCGTCGCCGGCACGCAGTTCCGCGGACAGTTTGAGAATCGGATGAAGGGACTCATCGACGAAGTGAAAAAGTTAGGCAATATCATTCTTGTCATCGACGAGATCCACTCCATCGTCGGCGCGGGCGACGCGGAGGGCGGCATGAACGCAGCCAACATCCTCAAGCCGGCGCTCTCGCGCGGCGAGATTCAGGTTATCGGCGCGACCACGCTGACCGAATACCGCAAGCATATCGAAAACGACTCGGCGCTCGAGCGGCGCTTCCAGCCGGTTATGATCAACGAACCTTCCATCGAATCGACGGTCGAGATCCTCAAGGGAATCAAAAAATATTATGAGACCTTCCACGGCATCAAGATTTCCGACGAGCTCATCCGCAAGATGGTCGTCCTCTCCGAGCGCTATATCACCGATCGTTATCTGCCCGACAAGGCCATCGACATTATGGACGAAGCCTCCTCCTACATGGCGATGCATTCACCGCTCATCAACGAGCTCAATTCGCTTTCGCGCGAGCTGACGGCGCTGAACGAGCGGAAGAGCGCCATCGAGTCCCAGGAGAACAAGACTGAGGAGGACTACCGCCAGCTCGCTGAGGTGACGACGAAGATCGCCCAGAAGAGCGGCCGGTTCGACGGCCTTTCCGCCGAGCGCGATTCGCTGTGGCTGGACGAAGCCTCAGTCGCAAAGGTCATCGAGAACTGGACCGGCATCCCCGCGACGAGCATCAGCGAAAATGAGTACCAAAAGATGCAGTCGCTCGAGTCGGCACTCAAAAAGCGCATCATCGGACAGGACGAGGCCATCGGCAAAATCGCACGCGCCATCCGCCGCAGCCGCGCGGGCATCTCGTATAAGAAAAAGCCGGTCTCCTTCATCTTCGCCGGCAGCACCGGCGTGGGAAAGACCGAGCTGGTCAAGGTTCTGGCCTCCTACCTGTTCGATTCGCCCGAGTCGCTCATCCGGCTGGATATGTCCGAGTTTATGGAAAAGCACTCGGTCTCGCGCATCATCGGCTCGCCTCCGGGCTATGTCGGCTATGACGATGCCGGGCAGTTGACCGAAAAGATCCGCCGCAAGCTCTACTCGGTCATCCTCTTCGACGAGATCGAAAAGGCGCACCCCGACGTGCTCAACATCCTGCTGCAGATCCTGGACGACGGCCGCATCACCGACGCGCACGGCAAGACCGTCAATTTTGAAAACACCGTGCTTATTATGACCACCAACGCCGGCAGCTCGGCCGACGGCACGCCCGCCGGGTTTACGATGACGGCACATTCAGCCGACGAAGTGAAGGTCAAGGCCGCGCTGGAGGACTTCCTCCGGCCCGAATTCATCAACCGCGTCGACGACATCGTCGTCTTTAACCGGCTCACACGTGAGAACTTCGGCTTCATCTGCCGCATTATGCTCGACGACCTTAAATCGGTGCTGGCCGAGAAGAACGTGGCTTTCACCTACGACGACGCAGCCGTGGCGCTGCTGGTCGAGAAGGGCTACTCCGAAAAATACGGCGCGCGCAACCTGCGCCGCCTCATCCAGACTGACGTGGAGGACGCGGTCGCCGCCGTTATCATCGAGAGCTACCAGAACGCGGTCACCTCCGTTTCGCTGACCGCCGAAAACGGCGCGCTCAAGCTCGAGAGCCGTTAGCGCGCGATGGCACGCAGCTTTTTGAAGAAGTCGGAGGAAGGACCGAGCATCCGCACGATCACCTCGGCCTCTGCGCGGGAATACACGCGCGAGTTCCTCTCGCCTTCCGAAATGCAGCCCTACGAGGTCGCCGAAATTCTGGGCAGCGACATCGACAACGGGCTGACCAAGGCGGGCGTGGCGCACGCGCGTCGAAAGTACGGCAGCAACATCATCAAAGAAGAACTGTCGCTCTCCTTCGGACAGAGCCTGAAGAAGCAGCTTCTGGGCATTCACGGGCTGCTGGTGCTGCTGTGCGCAGTCATTTTGTATATTTTTACGCCTGACCCGCTGTATATGCTGCTGGCCGTCTGTGCAGCGGCGGTGACGCTGGTCAACGCCTATCTGGAGAGCCGCTCGCAGAAAGCGATCAAAAGCACGCTGCGCCGCGTCTCGCCGAAAGCCATCGTCATCCGCGACGGCCGCGAGTTCTCGGTGGACAGCCGCGCGCTCGTTCCCGGCGACGTCATCCGGCTGGAGGTCGGCCGCATCGTCCCCGCGGACGCACGGCTGATCGAAGCCAACAGCCTGACCGTGCTCGAAACGCCGGTCACGCGTGCCAAAGCCTCCGTCGGCAAGGACGCTTCCTATATCGCCGACGGAACCGGCGACGCCATCGCGCTGAATATGGTCTGCGCTCTCTCAGTCGTCACCGGCGGCAGCGCGAAGGCCATTGTCACCGCAACCGGCAAGGACACAGCCGTCCGCCTGCTTTCGGGCGATCGCACGCGCGACCCGATGCCGGCGCTGCTGAAATACATCCGCAGCACGGGCCGGTTCGTGTCGCTGGCGGCGGTAGTGACCGACTTCGTTCTCATCCTGCTCGGCCTGCTGACAAACCGCGACATCGTCAACGTGTTCACTATGGCGCTGACAATCGGCTTCGTCTCGCTTTCGGACAGCGCCTTCGCGCTCGCCTCGGCAGCCATCGGACTGGGGATGAAAAAGGCGTCGGCTGCGGGCGCTTCGCTCAAGAACCTCAACAGCATCGCCAAGCTCTGCTTCATCGATACAGTAATGTGTGAAAAGAACAGCGCCTTCCCGCCCCGGCAGCTCACGGCGCAGACCGCCTTTGTCGATTTCCGCCGCGTACCGGTCGAAAAGCAGAACCGCGATGCGCTTGAACAAGTATTGACGCTGTCGCTGGTCTGTTCAAACTTCCGCGAAAAGTTTGAAAACCCCTCGCTCTACCGCCGCCGCCGGAACCTCGACTTGTTTTACGAGGGCAGCCAGAGCGATTTGGCGCTCATCAAGGCCTGCGGCGAGCTGGATATCGAGCTTTCAGGGCTGAAAAACGATTACTTCAAAATTGAAACCGAATATACCACAGGCGGAGAAGCGCTGCGCACCCTCGTGCTGCACGAGGGAAAAAACCTTGTCGTCCTCAAGGGTGCGCCCGAGATGGTCGTCAGCCGGTGCGCGGGCTACGAAATCGGCGGCGAAGCAAAAAAAATGACGCCGGCCGCTGCGAAACGCCTGCTGGACGAAGCCGCGCAGCTCTCGCGCGAATCAATGACAGTCTACGCCGTCGCCGCCGGCATAACCGAATGCGACAGTCTGAAAAGCATCGATGTGGAGAAGCGTCTGATCTTCAAAGGCTTCATCGGCTGCTATATGTCGGTTTACGTCGATTCCGCCTCAGCCGTATTCAAGTGTACGCAAGCCGGCATTGAGCCGGTCGTGCGGACCGACGAATCCTTTTATACCGCAGTCAGTCACGCAAAAAACGCAGGTATCATCACCGACGAATCGCAGGTCATCACCGGTGAGCAGCTCAGGAGCATGGACGAAGGGCTGTACATCGCCAACAGCCCGGACTATAAGGTCTACCGCGGCGTTACCGACGCCGAGTGGCTGCGTGTGCTGCGGCTGCGTAAGGAGGACGGCAAGGCCGTCGCAGTGACCGCCGAGCGGATGGAGGACCTGACGCTGATGAGCGAAGCGGACGCAACCTTTGTCTCCAACAGTCAGGCGCCCGAGACGATCCTCCAGTCAGCCGACGTGCTCATCGACGCGGGCGGATTCGACGTGATCACGCGCGTGCTCGAATGCGCGCGCAGCATCTACAAGCGCGTGTACTCCGTTGTGCAGTATCTGACCGTTGCGTATGCGATGCTGGTGTTTTCGGCGCTGCTGTCGCTGTGTTCGGGGATGGCGTTCCCCGCGCGGGTGAGTGAAATCGTATTCGCGGGCTTTGGCGCCAACCTGCTGTTCGCACTGGCGCTGGCGTTCGCACCCACGCACCGTAAAATTCTGACCGACAGGATCCCACGCTACACCGCGCGTCCCAAGCTGTCCGACTTTGCGGTGCCGCTAGCCTACGCGGGCGGCGGCGCGCTGGCGCTGCTGCTTTCCTATCTGGCCGGAAACGCGGAAGGCGCGCACTCACGCGTGCTCGTCACGTTCGTGCTGCTGCTTGCGATGTTCGCTTTCTCGGGCTCGTCAAAGCAGAGTCTGGTTACCAGCCGTGCCTACCGCAACTATCTGCTGCTGCCGGCGCTCGGCATATCCCTCGTGGGTATGGCGCTGCTGCTGTACGAGCCGTCGGCGCGCGCCGCATTCGGCTATCGCGCACTCGGTGCGGCCGATCTGCTGACGGCCGTCGGCATTGCTTTACTGAATTTCGTATGCCTACAGCTCGCGCTGTTTGCCATAAACAAATGTAAAATCAAAAAATCGCGTGCGCGGACCTTCCCGAAGTCGGGGCGCGGCGCGGCAGAAAAGGAGAATGTATAATGAAAGAGATCACCAAAAACACCGTCATCGGCGATATCCTCGATCTGAACGAGGAGCTTGCCCCCTACTTCCTCGAAATCGGCATGCACTGCCTCGGCTGCCCGTCCGCACGCAGCGAAACCGTAGAAGAGGCCTGCCAGGTCCATGGTGTAGATGCCGACGAGCTGGTTAAAAAGCTCAACGCAGCCATCAACGGCAAATAAAAATACGAATCCGGCCCGTGAAGACAAGTTCGCGGGCCGGAATGATACGAAAAGAGGACAAGAATATGGGCAAAAGCACCTTTTTCAAGGATTTCAGAGCCTTTATTATGCGGGGGAATATCATTGATATGGCCGTCGGCGTGATCATAGGCGGTGCGTTCAGCAAGATCGTGTCGTCACTCGTCGCGGACATCATCACGCCGCTCATTTCCCTGGCGCTCGGCAAGACTGATTTTTCCGACATTGTCTGGACGCTGAGAGCCGCGACCGATGACAGCGAGGCCATTGTGATGAACGGCGGTGCGTTCATCCAGACTGTCATCGATTTTCTGATTATCGCGCTCTGTATTTTTGTTGCGCTGCGCATAGCCGTCAAAGCCAGACATAAGGCTGAAGCCCTGCTGCACAGAGAAAAGGAAATGGAAGCGGAAGCGAATACAGCTCCGCCCGCCCCCACGCCCGAGCAGGAGAGCGCCGCCGCACTCAAGGAAATCCGCGACCTACTGGCCGAGATGAAAGAGCAGTCCAAATGAACAAACAGCGATACATAATCGGTGCCGACGGCGGCGGCTCGAAAACCGCTATGATCCTCGCGCACGAGGACGGCAGCGAGGCCGCACGTCTGACAGCCGGCGCTTCCAACCCAACCGACCTCGGCATTGAAAACAGCGCCTCGTTCCTGACCGAAACGGCATCCCGCCTTTGCGCAGAGAATAACATTGCGCCCGAACAGGTGTCCGCGATCTTTTTAGGAATCGCGGGCGGCTCGCATGAGGGCTTCCGCGCGCTGACGAACCGCAAGCTGCGCGCGCTTTTCCCGCAAGCGATTACGGAGGTGTCGCATGACGCGGTAAACATCTTCTACGCCGCATTCCCCGATGAGGACGGCACGGCCGTCATCTGCGGCACAGGCTGCTCGTGCTTTGTCAAAAAAGGAAACCGGCTGCATCGCATCGGCGGCTATTCGATTTTTGACGTCTCCGGCAACGGCTACGAAATCGGCAAACGCGCCATTTCACATGCACTCGCATGCGGAGACGGCCGCGCGGAGCCGGACGCACTCTACAGGCTGGTGCGGGAGCAAACGGGCGAGGAGATGCTTGACGCACTGCCCCGCCTGCTGCTTGCCTCCAAAACCGAAATCGCTCGCTACGCGCCGCTGGTGTTCGAAGCCGAGCGGCAGGGCTCTGAGGCGGCGGCAGGCATCCTCCGCGAGAACATTGCACGCATCGCCGAGTACATCAACTGTGCGGGTCGCCGCTTTTTCGACGCCCCCTTCCCCACCGCCATTGCCGGCGGCATCTTTCGCGACACGCGCGCAATGGAGCTGCTCCTGCCCATGCTGACCTGCGCCTGCCGCGTGTCCGTCCTGACGCGCGAGCCGGTGTTCGGCGCAGTGGAAAAGGCGCGGCGGCTGTTGACAAACGGCTGAAAAGCGTGCTATAATCATGTTTGCCGAATCAACTGCGCTGCGGGTGATTCGCGCGGCAATTGCCGCGCAATTTCATTGTTTTTTGAACCGTCTTGATGAAACTCAAGCCTGATTCCGACGCGAAAGCGCAAGGCTTTTAAGCATAGCCCCGCAAAGTCCTTGCGCCTGAGCAAAGCCCGGCTTGCCTTGAAAGACTTGGCCGATAAGGCTTCGACTTCTTAGCCGGTACGATAAAATTATATGCGCTGCCGCACGGCCATTTCGGAGCCGCGGGCAGCGGAAAGAAGGACAGATACCAATGGACAACGAGCTGCAAACGCTCAGACACACAGCCGCGCACATTCTGGCGCAGGCAGTCAAGCGCCTGTACCCGCAGGCGAAGCTGGCGATCGGGCCGGCGATTGAAAACGGGTTCTATTACGACATCGACATGCCTGTCTCGGTTACGCCGGAGGTCTTGGCGCAGCTTGAAGCGGAGATGAAGAAAATCGCCGCCGAGAATCTGCGCATTGAACGCTTCACCCTGCCGCGGGACGAGGCGCTGGCTCTGATGAAGGACGAACCCTTCAAGACAGAGCTGATCCAGGACCTGCCGGAGGGAGAGGAAATCTCCTTCTACAAGCAGGGCGAGTTCACCGACCTGTGCGCCGGCCCCCATCTGGACTCCACCGGCCGGGTCAAGGGCAACGCCATCAAGCTGACCGCCTGCAACG
>ERZ826764.3536-NODE-3536-length-12278-cov-2.815757_pt1 | contig 12278 bp, 5 predicted proteins | sample MGYA00519870_ERZ826764 | MGnify/ENA primary metagenome ERZ826764 (study PRJEB31778, sample SAMEA3449239) | human gut metagenome | biome: human gut; feature: human-associated habitat; material: faeces | place: United Kingdom | collected 2010/2012 ...
ACCAATCTGGAAATAGACATCGTTCTCCAATCCGCAAACCCAGACTCCTAAATAGGCTCCCAAAGCGGCAACAGGTAAAGAGAGCAACACGGCAATAGGCACCGTCCAACTTTCGTATTGTGCAGCAAGGAAGAGGAATACGAACAGGAATACCAATGCCATCACCATACCAGTCTGACCTCCCGCCTGCTTCTCCTGATAAGAAAGACCACTCCATTCAAGACCGATATTATCGGGAAGATGGTCACGGGCAATCTGCTCCATGATCTCCATTGCCTGTCCGGAACTATATCCTTGTGCAGCTGCTCCACGGATAACGGCCGTAGTAAACATATTAAAACGTTTAATACTTCCCGGTCCTGTGGTATAGGAGGCATTTCCTAAAGAAGTCAATGGTACCATCGCTCCATTGGAGGCTTTCACGAAGAACAGATTGATGTTGTCTTTGTGTTCCCGGTAAGGAGCTTCCGCCTGAATGTAAACCTTATATATACGGTTGAACATATTAAAGTCGTTCACATACACCGAACCGGTATAAGCCTTCATGGTAGAGAACACATCAGCCAGTGGCACACCCAGCATCTTTACTTTATCACGGTCTACATCGAAATAGAGTTGTGGTATTTCCGACTGCAAAGAAGATGACAGACCAGCCAGCTCTTTGCGTTTGGATGCGTAGTACATTAATGTATCTGCCGCGTCTACCAAATTATCGAAAGTGGCTTCTCCACGAGCTTCCAATTGCATTTCAAAACCTCCCGAGCTACCCAGTCCCGGAATAACCGGAGGAGTGGACAGATAGACTTTACATTCTGGATATTCCCTCAAATGTTTTTCCACCGTATCCATAATCTTTTCAATAGTAGTGCTCTTCCGCTCTTCCCAAGGTTTCAGGATCACCGTCAGTTCAGCACGTCCCTGGTTACTTCCAACACGCGGACTACTTCCCGTTACGTTCTGTATATATTCAATATATGGATTCTTTTCCAAATAAGCAATGGCACGTTCTGTTACGATACGGGTACGTTCCAAAGTAGCTCCCTCCGGCAGTTCCAATTCAATCTTGAAATATCCCTGGTCTTCCACAGGCAAAAAACTGGTCGGAATAATACGGTGAATCAGCATAATAGCGATCAATACCATACCAAAAGCACTCAAAACCCGGCGAGGATGCTTGATGGTGCGAGTTACGGCAGCCACATATTTATTGCTACCGATGCCCAGCCATTCATTAATCTTCCGGAAAACGATATTCTTTTTCTTTCCGTTATCCGGCTTCAGAATCAATGAACACATCACCGGGCTCAATGTCAGAGCCACTACCGTAGAAATAAGTACGGACACCACAATCGTCACCGTAAACTGGCGATACAACTGCCCTGTAATCCCACTTAAAAAACTAACCGGAACGAACACTGCCGCCAATACCAGTGATGTGGCAATCAAAGCACTAGCAAGTCCGTTCATCGCTTTTTTCGTTGCTTCGTATGGGCTTAGATGTTCCGTTTCCATGATATGTTCTACGCCTTCCACCACCACAATCGCATCATCCACAACAATACCGATGGCAAGAATCAATCCGAGTAATGTCAGTATATTCAGCGAGAAACCGAAAATCAACATGAATCCGAAAGTACCGATCAATGAAATAGGCACCGCTACTACCGGAATCAACGTTGCACGCCAGCTCTGCAAGGATAGATAAACCACCAATACAACTAATACCAACGCTTCAAACAACGTCTTATATACTTCATGAATAGATTCGGAAATATAGGTCGTCATATCGAACGGAATCTCATAACTCAATCCTTCCGGGAAATTCTTGCTAATCTCATCCATAGCCTCTTTTACCCTCTCGGCTACTTCCATCGCATTTGCTCCCGGCAACATATAAATACCAAGCACAGCGGCATTCTCGCCGTTGATACCACTTTCCGTGTTATAGGAAGAGGCCTCCAACGATACACGCGCCACATCTTTCAATCGAATAATAGACCCGTTGGCATTGGCACGCACTACAATATCTTCAAACTGTCCCACGGAAGACAAACGTCCTTGAGTCGTAATAGGAATGGTAATATCCAGTCCCTGCACCGGTTGTTGTCCCAATACACCGGCCGCTGATTCGCGGTTCTGATCCTTCAATGCATTCTGTAAATCCTGTACGGTCAGTCCAAAGTTTGCCAACTTATCGGGTTGCGCCCATATCTGCATCGCATAATAGCGGCTACCGATATTAGATACACGTCCAACCCCAGGAATACGGCGAATTACATCGAGCACGTTGATAGTAGCAAAGTTACTCAAATAAATTTCGTCGAACTTCGGATCAGTAGAAGTCAAACAAAGCGTCATCAACTGACTGGGAGCCTGTTTTTCTACCGAAATACCATTCTGAATGACTTCCGCCGGCAGACGGGATTCCGCCAGTTTCACACGGTTCTGAATCTCAACAGCTGCCAAATCCGGATCGGCAGATACGTCAAAAGTGACCGTTGCCGAAAAACCTCCGGAGTTAGAACTGTTTGATTCCATATAAAGCATACCCGGCGTACCATTGATTTCCTGCTCAATCGGAGTGGCTACCGCCTGCGACACGGTAAGTGCGCTGGCACCCGGATAGGATGCGCTGATCTTCACCACCGGAGGGGTAATCTGCGGATATTGATCCACCGGAAGCATCGTCAGACCAATAATGCCGACAATCACAATCACGATGGAGATTACAGCCGAGAAGACCGGCCTATCTATAAAAAAAGTAACTTTCATCGTTTATTCTCCTTTCGCGTTATCCTTCGTTCCGGTAGTGTTTTCTTTTACTCCGGTCACTTCATTTTTTGTCGTAGTTATACTGTCCCCAGCTTCGGCTTCCGGATCACTGACCCGTACTTTCATGCCCGGAGTCAACTTATGGAACCCTTCTACAACCACCATTTCTCCTTCTGCCAGTCCTCTTTCTACCACCACATTATTCCCGACTTCCGGTCCTAATTCGATAAAACGTTTCTCTACCGCATTATCTTTGCGCATGGTATAAATATATGCTCCACCCTTTTCGATGGTAACGGCTTTCATCGGAACAACCAGTGCACCTTCACGAACATCCAGCAACAACTTCACCTTTGTAAATTGTCCCGGCAACAATACTTGTTTCGGATTCGGCATTTCTGCACGTACAGAGAAAGTTCCGGTTTGAGGATCGACTTGCGGTTCGGCAAAATCCACATATCCTTTAAATGGATAGACGGTATTATCTGCCAATGTAATGGTAATATTCGGCTGCCAGGAACGGGTAGAATCCTGCTGTCCCAGATTAATATTTCTTTCTTTACTCTTCAGATAATCGAGTGCTGTCATACTGAAATCCACCAACACTGTATCACTCTTCACAATGGTAGCAAGCAATGATTTTCCTCCGGGACCGACTAATGTACCCAAGTCCACATTTCTTTCACTAATGTGTCCCGATAAGGGCGAACGAACAATGGTATAACCCAATTCCAGTTCAGCCTGTGCCAAATCCGCCTCGCTCATGGCTACCGTTGCCTCGGCACTTTCATATGCAGCTTCCGCATTATCCAAGTCCAACTGGCTTGCAGCGTTCTGTTCAAACAACGGACGGATACGTTTTAAATCACGTTCCGCTTTCAAAGCCTGCGCTTCGTCTTTTTTCAATTGTGCTCTGGCTTTATCTGCTTTGGCACGATACTGGTCCTGGTTGATTACAAACAAAACCTGATTCTTATTGACATATGTACCTTCGGCAAAAAGCATATTTTCCAGATAACCTTCCACACGGGCACGTACTTCGACGAACTGTTGGGCACGAATACGCCCCACATATTCTCCGTATATCTCTACGTCGTCTTTTACTACCGGTTCAACAATGACTGTCGGCATTTCCGGCGCAGCCTTCTGAGGTCGGGTCAGTATCCAATACACACCCAACACAACTACCATACACATAATAGCAGCAATGGTTCTCTTTCTCCTCAGTTTCAACTCATGTTTCGAAAAGCATAATCTCATATCGAATCTTATTATTTAATTTAACTTATGTTTGTTCTATACTCTATTATGCAATTCATATACCAAAAATGCGCTACACACATTATTCGCTTACAATCAAAGCATTACATTTTTCCTCTTTTTGTGGAAAGTGTGGAAATCCACCGTATTGTGTAGAAATTATCCACATTTCCGACTTTTGGAACATTTTTTTTAGTTCCCATTTCAACAACTAAACAAATTATGCTCTACATTTGTATTATATTAAACATCAACACTAGACCACATCCTAATGAAAAAACAAATCTTTTCAACATTAGTTTTATCAATTGGCATCTTATTGCCTTTTTCTCTGCATTCTCAAGAGCAAAGGAAAAAGGTAGGTGTCGTTCTAAGCGGCGGCGGTGCCAAAGGAATGGCACACATCAAAGCACTGAAAGTAATTGAGGAAGCCGGAATTCCTATTGACTATATAGCCGGCACTAGTATGGGAGCTATCGTAGGTGGTCTGTATGCCATCGGTTATACTACGGAACAATTGGACAGCATGGTACGAAAACAAGATTGGACATTCCTGTTGAGCGACCGTATCAAACGAAGTGCCATGTCATTGACTGATCGTGAACGGTCTGAAAAATATACAGTCTCTATCCCTTTCACCAAAACTCCCAAGGATGCTGCTGCCGGAGGACTCATGAAAGGGCAAAATCTGGCTAACCTATTTTCAGATCTCACTGTGGGGTATCATGACTCCATCAACTTTAATAAACTTCCCATTCCTTTTGCTTGTGTGGCAGCCAATGTTGTCAATGGAGAGCAAATTGTATTCCATGACGGAATACTCTCAACCGCTATGCGTGCCAGTATGGCTATTCCGGGTGTATTTACTCCGGTACGGCAAGACAGCATGGTATTAGTGGACGGCGGCATTGTAAACAACTATCCAGCAGATGTCGTGAAAGCCATGGGAGCCGATATTATTATCGGGGTAGACGTGCAGAATGCTCTGAAGAAGGCTGACAAGCTCAATAGCGTCCCTGATATTCTGGGACAGATTGTAGACATCACCTGCCAGTCTAACCATGAAAAGAATGTAGATCTTACAGATACTTATATCCGTGTCAATGTGGAGGGATATTCATCCGCCAGTTTTACTCCGGCAGCCATCGACACTCTGATGCGAAGAGGCGAAGAAGCGGCTAAAGAACAATGGAATTCGTTGCTTGCCTTGAAAAAGAAGATAGGAATAGCCGAAGATTATACTCCGAAGCAACATGGCCCTTATTCTTCTCTTTCCAATGCACGCACAGTTTATGTGACGGACATCTCATTTTCCGGTGTAGAGGTGGATGATAAAAAATGGCTGATGAAGAAATGTAATCTGAAAGAAAACAGTGACATTACCACTCAACAAATAGAACAGGCCTTGTATCAATTACGTGGCAGCCAATCCTATTCCAGTGCCAGCTATACGTTGAAAGAGACTCCTGAAGGTTATCACCTCAACTTCCTGTTGCAGGAAAAATATGAAAGAAGAATCAATCTGGGCATCCGTTTCGATTCGGAAGAAATCGCGTCTTTGTTGGTGAATGCAACGGCAGACCTCAAAACTCATATTCCTTCCCGCCTGGCTCTTACCGGTCGATTGGGTAAACGATATGCTGCCCGCATAGACTATACGCTAGAACCGATGCAGCAACGTAATTTCAACTTCTCGTATATGTTCCAATACAACGATATCAACATTTACGAGGAAGGTGAGCGTGCCTATAATACAACGTATAAATATCATCTGGCAGAATTCGGTTTCTCCGATGTATGGTACAAGAATTTCCGCTTCGGACTCGGTCTGCGTTTTGAATATTACAAGTATAAAGATTTCCTGTTCAAGAAACCTGAAATCTCCGATCTGAAAGTGGAATCGGAACATTTTCTAAGTTATTTTGCCCAAGTGCAATATAATACATACGATAAAGGACGCTTCCCTTCTAAAGGAAGTGACTTCAGAGCCGCCTATTCGCTTTATACGGATAACATGGCACAATACAACGACCATGCTCCATTTTCAGCATTGAATGCTTCGTGGGCAAGTGTCATCCCTGTGACCCGCCGTTTCTCCGTCATTCCTTCCATTTATGGACGTATCCTGATCGGAAGAGATTTTCCTTATCCGCTGCAAAATGCCATTGGCGGTGACGTACCCGGTTTCTATATTCCACAGCAATTACCGTTTGCCGGGGTCACCAATCTGGAATTGATGGATAACACCATAATGATCGCGTCTATTAAATTCAGACAACGTATGGGAGCCATTCATTATCTCACGCTGACGGGTAACTACGGGCTAACGGATAGTAATTTCTTCGATATATTGAAAGGCAAGCAATTATTCGGTGTTAGTGCAGGTTATGGAATGGACAGCATCTTCGGACCATTGGAAATATCGTTGGGATACTCCAATCAGACGGACAAAGGAAGTTGTTTTGTGAATTTAGGGTATTACTTCTAGTCAAATCTAGTCAAAAAGAATATAATAACACTCCAAGGAAGACAGATTTTAGCAATACTACTTCGCGTAATACAATATTTTCAAAAAGCAAAAGAGGAGACCGCTTCACAGTGATCTCCTCCCTCTATACTCTATATGAACATGCCCCAAAGGGTTTATTAAAAAAGGAACATATTCAAAAGGGTTTTATTAAAAATATTACATATCGATTCAATGAATCGTTTCAAATCATATCAACGATCTTCACAGACAGTTGATATTCAGGGAAATGTGCATCAAAATAAAATCTGATGCGTGGCCCCGATTAGGTAAAGATGTACCTCTGTACTTTTTCCTAATCGGCTAAGGCAGGGATTCAATGCTACAAACGAATCCAAGCCCCTTACTATAAAACATCTTAAATACTACCACCCTTACCGCCGCTATGTGTCGGATTATAAGTAACCGTCTTATATTGATGATCCGTTCCGGTATAACGAGTTGCTGTAATCGAAACCGTCTTGTTTTGACCATTAAACTTTACATTAGCCGTCAATGTGGTAGTACGAGCTTTTGCATAGCAAGTATAACTCATAGTGGTGTATCCGTTTACATTTACAGTGTTATAAACACGTTCAGTTTCCGTAATGCCAGATACCGATCCCATTAATGAGAACATACGAGTTTTCATGAAAGCAACCATTGCATTCACCGTTTTTGTATCTTCAGCACTAGCACCAGCTCCTAATTGCGATTTTACTTCAGCAACAAGAGCAGCATCATTCTTATCATAGTCCCAACCAGACTTTTCCTTATATTTCAGTTCAATACCAGTCACTGCTTTAGCATTCTCGCTATTATCACGACTAGCTTGTCCTAGAATAGTAGTTGTCACAGTTTCATTACTAATCTTGCTGTATACTTTATTCTCTATAGCATAAGCAGAGAAGTGATCGACTTGGGCTGTATATGCAGTGACAGCTCCATTTTCTGTAGTAGAAGATACATTTTTAATTACATTTCCATCATTATCTTTTGCATCTCCCCATTCTCCTGTATCTGGATTCTGATAAGTAAGTATCATATCAGCATCAGCAAATGTTATTCCAGGGATAGGATTAGGAATAGAAATCGTAACATCATTTTTAAATTTCAAACCAGACGGTTCAAATTTAGCAGCAGCTAAAGGTATGCTTTTTTCTACATTTTGATTCACTTCTTCAGCCTTCACTTCAGTAGTCACTTCTGCAGGAGCAGGAACAAAGGTTGTTACACTAATGCCAACATTCCCATCACTAATAAGGCTTGCACTAGCTTCTGTATCAATTGCACCTGCCGGTATTGCCAATTCGACTTTCACGAGTGGTTTATCCTCTACCACTTCTTCCGGAGCAACTTCTCCCGGTTCTTCAATTGCCAAATTCGATTCACTCTTATCCTCTACCTTAGTTTCTTCTACTGCCGTTATTGACACAGTCTCCTTCGGACTCTCCTTTGTCAAAGCCAAAGCTACCGTTACCACACTACGATTCTCTGCATTCTCTGCAATGACAACTGACGTTTTCTGTGAAAGATATCCATTAGAAGACGCTTCAATACTATAAGTACCTGTAGCACTTTCTGTAACAGAGAACTTACCATTCGAGTCGGTTGTGTAATTTTTACTACCCACTTTTACCTTTACCCCATTCATTGCTGTTCCTCCGGAAGTCACCGTACCCATAATGTAATACTCCACTACCGGTTTTGGAGTTTCAATTACTTCCCCTTCTAGCGGTTTCGGATCGTCATCATCATCGTGACAGGCTACTGTCGCAAAAGTTAACATACCCAAGGCTATTGCCATGGCACCCACATAAAACCATTTTACACTTTTCATAATGTTTCAAATTTGTTAAAAATACTAGTTAAAATATCAATCATGTTTCACTTCTCACTCGTTTTAATCAAATAATATCGAATATAATCCGGCTGCCAGAAATGTGAATTCTCTGCCGACTTAGGTTCAACACTATAACTTTCGCCCAACGAACGATGGGCATATTCATTTCCGCTACGCATATCATACTGAAAAGCAAAATATTCGGGAAGCATTACCTGTAGCAGATGTCGCCTGCGTTTCTTTCCCGGTAATGGAATAGAAAAGTTGAATCCTGCATTCGTTGCTCCATTTGTATACATACCATATATACCTACAATATATTCGCCGAAGTAGCGTGAAAGAGTTCCGCGTACTCCATAATCGCCATAAATAAAGCGATCTCCTTCTACTTTCACCAAGGTATTCACTTCCGGAATATAATATCCTACACTAATTTGTCCATTGACTCTTTTCCATTGACTCATTTTCCATTCGCTACCATAGAAATGAGCAGAGCCGGTTATTCCTCCTCCACCTTCTACCGTCCACCGACCATTTGCTGAAAAATAGCCGATGCCTGCTGCAAGTCCTTGACGGTCATTCGAGAAACTACCGCCTGTGAGGTATCCTTTCCAATGATTAGCCAAGCGAAAATCCTGACGAAAAGTCATGTATCCCAGGCGAACGCAGTTCCACTTGCCATCTTCATTACTTACAATAGGCAAAGAAACCTGCATCCGTAGCGAGGCGCCTTTCCATAATTGCATTTCCACGGCAGGTTGCAACTCGAGAGCCGCTTTATACAACTTATAAGTTACATTATTGACTAACATCACGTTGGGATATACTACCAAATCGACCTTACCGAAAGAACTTTCTTTTCGTTTTACACCTTTCAGCTGACGCACAGCAGTTTCGGTAGAAGTAGTCATCCCCATCTTGCGATACACTTCATCCAACGCACATTCACCGGCTTGATATTTTTGAATCAATTCTGCAGGGATGGTTATGCATAATTGTGGTAAGGCATTATCTAATATAAGTAGCTGCAAAGTCGGTATTTCCGGTATAGCGACCAAATGACGTATGGCAATACCAATTCCATTATAAATACCCCTATAAGCAGAGGTCTCAAAAGCCGCAGTTATCGTGTCCCTTTTCTCCACAACTGAAATATTCTCCATATCCAACTCTTTCAGTGTCTCACTCACACGAACTGGCTGTGCCTGTAACAAAGAAATACCACAGAGAAAAACAGCGGTCGCACTAACAATCCTTTTCATCTTCTTTTAATGCATTAATGTACATTCATACCGCAGACCGGCGGAAACACATGTAAATTCACGAGTAAACACATTGACGGACAAATGCTTCCAAAAGCGCATGGCAGCACCCATATTCCATCCACGCGTATCATATTCCACCATCAACTTCAATTCTTTGCAAAAAGAAGGCGTATAGCGGACACCTCCGAAAGGTCCTTTATTAAATACACGACAATCACCTTGATGAATATACCATCCGGCCGTTACAGCCAATTGGTCTCCCGAACGAAATCCGATAGTCTTTGTCAATACACCATAATAAGCTCCCCAATACGGAGTCTTCTTCTCCGTCAAAAGATCATCTCCACCAATCACAACAGCTGGGAAATAGCGACTTTCTTTTAGCGGACGAATACGAATCGTATTAGAACGGTCCTGATTATGATAACCCGTCCTGCCTGTACCGGTTGTCATTTTGAGTAATGTCATCCGGTAAGTGAATTCGATAAAAGAGAAAAGAGTCATATCTACAAAATAGTTCATGGTAGGAAAACTGAAAACCGATGGAGTAACTTGCTCGGGTAAGAAATTGACTCCTCCCATAAATGTACCGGTCTCCTGCATTTCAGCGGTAGGTATCATCAACTGCCCCGTTGTTCCCATGGAATATTGCGCGTGAACCAGACCGCTCATCGGAATGAGTATCAGAAATAGAATACTACCTTTTAACGAAATAAATGGCTTATTCCTAAAAGCCGCTTTAGTTTGTTTCATCTTTATTTGTATGTTATACTTTTAAATAGAGATATTCTCAAAACTTTTTTGATTAATCCACTATTTTTACCTTATATAATTCTGTTACTTCTTAGGTAACGGAAAACACACAATCAAGACCAATCGGAATGAGAACAGAGAAAAACATCGACAATTACAGTGGTAGAAGAGTTTTTGCCTTTAGCGAAGGGGGAAATTCTTTTTAAGACAGGACATATAAATCAGAGGGCATGAAGATATGATTATTTCATGTTCAGATTTTTTTTTGCCGTATGCATCAGATAAAACGAAAAAAAATGGGAGAATATTTGTTTGCTATTTATATTTTTGTCTATCTTTGCGTCACATTTGATTCCGTTACCTAAGAAGTAACGGATACATTTAAATACTGATTATTAAAGCTTTGCCTATCTATCACCTACTTACATTGTAATTTTTAACGTAAGATAAATTCTTTCTATTCACTTCTGTGCGTTCTCTTAATCCAAAGCCTTTCAGATATATTTGTGTGGTTTTAATAGATTTGTGTCCCAGCGATTCACTAATCATTTCAATCGGAACTCCGCGATACTTGGCAGTAGTGGCCCAAGAATGTCGGAAGGTATATGAAGTGACGGGTGAGTCCAGGCGCAACACTCTCGCCAAATCCTTCAAAGAATTATTAAAACGACGAAGAGCAGACTGATATTCTTTATATGCTTTTTCATCTTTCCGCTTCTTATCACCACGCAGAATATCGAATAAATAGTCGGGACAATCAGGAAGAACGGGTTTATTGCTTCGAAGCTGATTCATCATCTCTTTTGCACTTTCCAGAATTTCCAGGCTTATAGGTGTTTTAGTCTTGATACGGTTATATTGAAGCACATTCCGGTCTAAAGCCGATTTCTCCAAATGCGCCAAATCCGCGAATGACATTCCACAGAACTGAAACATCAGAGCTGCAATCGTCTGCGTACGACGCAAACGTTCGGATTTCGGGTCTTCATACAGTAGTTTGTGCAATTCGGTCACAGGCAATGCTTTCTTTTGCCGGATATCCACGCCTGTATAGACATCATGAAACAACCGGGGAACATAAGGGGCACTTCCCGCTTCTACTCCCCGATTATAGATACTACGCAACATACGCATATAAGTAGAAACTGTATTGAGCTTTAACCCGGACTCGTAAAGATGCTGTCCATAGCATCGTAAACACTCCCGGGTGACTTGCCTGAACGATATGTTCCATGTTCCACAAAACTTACTAAAAGAAAAAAGAGCATTCTTATAAACATGAGCGGTAGAATATCGCCCTTCTTTTCGCAAACGCTCAATGTACGCTCCGGCACATTGGCTAAATCCATTTTTATTCATTTTTTGCATCACTAGTTATTTTTGATTATATAATATAAGAGAAAGAACAAAAGTAAGCTACTTTATGATTTCAACTATTATAAAAAAAGAAAAGTAAAAGAAAACCTTCACTCACGTGGAAGTTATTCTTTTACTTTCCTATAACTTAATGAACAAACTTAATAATTAACCTTTGACTTAAATATCTCAAGTACGTATCACAAACATATAATTACCCTTTCTTAAAGTTTAAAAGGCGTCATCTTCAAATATACCCGATAATCCTTTATCATTCCCGTCTTGTCGGCTTCCGCTCTTGGCAAATAAGAAAATCCCGTGACTATCTTATCCTCACCAAGATTAATCACAATCTGATGTGGAAATTTATGTTTAGCAGCTGAAAAGTAGCTAGTATGCCAGAAAGTAGATTCCTGTAAGTCAAACACGTTCGTTGCAATGTTATTTGCCTCTTCAGTTTCCTCACTATCTGCATAAATAACCTTCCAATGCTGACGTGACAAAGGTTTACCATCGGCTCCTA
>ERZ826764.3541-NODE-3541-length-12266-cov-8.892720_pt1 | contig 12266 bp, 14 predicted proteins | sample MGYA00519870_ERZ826764 | MGnify/ENA primary metagenome ERZ826764 (study PRJEB31778, sample SAMEA3449239) | human gut metagenome | biome: human gut; feature: human-associated habitat; material: faeces | place: United Kingdom | collected 2010/2012 ...
TTTGTCAATTTCAAGGATAGTTGAAAATAATAACATTCTTTTCCCTCTTTATCTATAGTAAAATGAAAGTTTATTGATGCTACGCTGGGCAACTGCTATTATGGTTACCCAGTATCTAATAAGATTAAAACATTATGCTCTTTTACGGTACTCTTCCAAATTGATAATCTTATCGTTTTCTATTTTCCCTCTTTGTTCGATTTCCGGCTTCTCCAAAATCTTCACAGCACAATCTTCTCCGTTTTTTCGCCTTCTCCACATATCCCATTTTTCAAAAAAAAACGGATAGAGCTTCTCATCAGTAAAACGCTTCAATGTTGGTACGGCAATTGAAAATGTTAAAGCACCTGCCACATCAACCACAAATCTTACTCCTTCCGCTTTTAACATCTCCAAGAATTCATTATTCTCTTTGTATGTTGGCTGATCAGGATGAAAATTACCTTTCTTACTTCTAAATCCATTATTATCAATGGCTCTTCCAGATTTTAAATCTTCGTATGCTTCATCAGAAAAGATTGCGATCATCTTCTTTGCCATTCAATACCCTCCACTTATATAGTTTACAGCAGTTTATTTCTTTTGTCTGTAACTGCCTTAACTAACCATTCAATTACCCCATCAATCATTGCAAAACCAATTGTACCTATCATAGCTCCGGTAATAAGCCCCATTGCAACAGCTGCACTCGTAAGTTCTTTTGAGACTTCTTTACGACTTGTTGTACCCGCTAAGATTGATGGCGTAATCATATTTGCTTTTGTTAAAAGTTCCTCCCGTTCATTTGAATCATAATTTTCAGGATGATCCACAAATACATCCAAAATCAAACGAAGCATATCTGTATCTTCGGGGTGCTGACGAATTTCAACATCAAGACTACTTCGAATTGCAATGTATTGAGCTTTCGTTAGTTTGTTTCTTTTTCCTTCCAGATTGTTAATTGTCTGTCTACTAACCCCAATTCTTTCTCCAAACTCCTCTGCACTCCAACCTACAGCTCTACGAATCAATAACATGTATTCTTGAAGTCTTTCTACCTCATTCATGCCTCTCACCTCCAGTATGTTAATATGTTATCGCTTGTAAAAGATTTTGTCAATCATTCTTTTTCTGTCATTGTATTCTTTTGAACACTTCATAAGAAACAGCCGTATAAACGTAAGTAAGTAATCGGTTCTTTCCATTATTGGTTGAAATTAATGTATTGAAGTTATATAATATATTCAAAATATATTTACTAGGAAGGTTATCTGTATGGACGAATTTATTAAGTTACTTGACCCATCCTATGAACTAATACAATATCGCATAAAAGAAAATAAAGTGATTTTTCATATTGCATCAACAATAACTGAATTAGAATGTCCGTTTTGTGGAAGCAAAACATCTAAAGTTCATTCTATTTATCAAAGAGAAATTCAAGATCTTCCTATGCAAGGAAAAAAGGTCATCCTGTTAGTCGATACCAGGAAAATGCGATGTATGAATCCGGACTGTTCTCACAAAACTTTTTCAGAGAAACATCCATTTGTGACTGCTAAATCGAAAAAAACGAACCGGTTAATCCAAAATATTTTATATACATCATCCCAGCTAAGCTCGTTGAATGCTTCTAAACTTTTAAAAAGTGAAAATATTACAGTTTGTAAAAGCAGCATCTGTGATCTGCTTAAAAAAAATGCTATCCATTGTGGATAAATCTTCTGTAAAAATGATATGTGTGGATGATTTTGCGCTCCGTAAAAGATTCTCTTATGGAACAGTTATGATAAATTTAGAGAATCATCGAATTATTGATATGATTCCGTCAAGAGACACAAATGATGTCTGCAACTGGTTGAAAACGTTTCACAATATCGAAGTTATTTCAAGGGATGGAGCCATTACATACGCATCCGCTGCTACAAATTCTCATCCTGATGTCATACAGATTAGTGACCGTTTTCACTTGATAAAGGGACTTTCGGAAGTTATCTGTAAATATATATTTCGTGAGTTTCCTGCAAGGGTTGAAATACCATTAACAGAAAGCATTACGGATGAAATGAAAGCATTATATAACACTGCAAACCGGCCATTGCGTATAAAATTCGCCCATGAAAAACGCAGGGAAGGACTGACCATATCGGATATAGCGTTATTGCTACATTCTTCGCCTAAAACAATCCAAAAATATCTTGCTATTCCAGAAGACCAAGTTCCTAAAAGCAAGGAAATTGTCAGGGAACGGCAACATCAGCTGGCAGTAAAACAAAAAGAACAGGAAATAGAAGAAGCAAGACAGATGGCCTTGGCGGGATATCCCATTGAGCAGATTGCCACTCTAATGCATCATCCCTATAAAACTGATTATTCCGGGACTCTCAGAGCCACCTGTCCGGACTTTGAGAGCCACCATTCCGGAGAATGGGAGCCATATATTCCGGTAATTCAGAGCCACCTTATTGGACTCTATTACATATATTTCCTTTATACTGTAAATACACACCTTTGGTGTGAATACAGATAAAGGAGGTCATAAGTTATGACCAAGTATCGTGAAATCCTACGCTTGAAAAGCTTAGGATTCAGTGAGAGGAACATCGCACAAAGTTGCGGTGTATCCAGAAACACAGTCGCCAAGGTTTTGAAAAAAGCAGCGGAAATCAATCTTTCATGGCCGCTGGATTTTGACATGACCGACAGTGCGCTAGAGGAGCTGATGTTTCCTAAAGATAAGTCGGCAACGAATAAACGTATGCCAAACTTTGACTACATCCGCAAAGAACTTCTGCGGAACGGCGTAAACAAAAAACTTCTCTGGGTAGAATACTGTGAGGAGTGCCGCATGAGCAGCGAAGAGCCTCTAATGTATTCTCAGTTCTGCTACTACATCCAGAAGGATGAAGAAAAACGCAGGGCTACCATGCATATCCCTAGAAAACCAGGTGAACAGATTGAAGTTGACTGGGCCGGTGACCCTGCTCACATCATTGATCCGGACACCGGAGAAATCACAAATGCATGGATATTTGTAGGTGTATTAACTTACAGTCAGTATGCTTTTGTAAAAGCATATATGAATGAGAAAACCGACAACTGGATCAAAGCTCATGTCCAGATGTTTGATTTCTTTGGCGGTGTCACACCTATGCTCGTTTCTGATAACTGCACAACCGCAGTGAATCATAAAAAGAGTGACTGGTACAACACTGCCTTAAACACAACTTATCATGAGATGGCAGAACATTACAATCTTGCCATCCTTCCGGCCAGAGTCCGGAAACCCAAAGATAAACCGAATGTAGAGGGATCGGTAGGAAAGATATCCACATGGATAACAGCAGCCCTTCGCAATGAACAGTTTTTCTCTCTTGCAGAATTGAATGCTTCAATCCGTGAAAAACTGGATGCCTACAACGCCCGTAAATTCCAGAAAAAGGAATGTAGCAGACTCAGTTTATTTCTTGGGGAAGAAATGCCATTACTGGCTCCGTTGCCTGCTACACCTTTTGAACTGGCTGAGTGGAAACAAGCCACCGTCCAGTTTAACTATCACATCGCAGTAGACAGAATGTTCTACTCCGTGCCTTATCAGTATATCAAAAATAAGGTTGATGTGCGTATAACAGATACAACGGTTGAAATATTTTATAATCACAATCGTATTGCCTCTCACAGACGACTCTATGGACGAAGCGGTCAGTATTCTACAGTGACAGAACATATGCCGCAGGAACACCAGAAATATCTGGAATGGAACGGTGACCGATTCCGTAAGTGGGCTGATTCGATTGGAATTAACACAAGTAAGGTTGTCGATGCAATACTTACCTCCGGCAGGATTGAACAGCAATCCTACAGAAGCTGCATGGGATTACTGAAACTGGCAGAAAAATATTCGCCAGAAAAACTGGAACAGGTCTGCGCTAAGGCGCTCTCTTATTCCGGTAAACCCAGCTATAAAAGTATCAAAAATCTATTGGCTGCAACAAAGGATGCACCTGATACCGAATCAGAATCATTTCAAGCAGTAAAACCACATGGCATAACCAGAGGAGCCAGATACTATGGAGGTAAAAAATCATGACAAATCAAAGTACAATCGATAAACTTATTGAAATGCGTCTGACTGCTATGGCAGATGCATTCCGCATCCAGATGGATGATCCTGCAATGAAGGAAGTTCCATTCGAAGATCGCTTCGGTATGCTTGTTGATGTCGAGTATAGCAACCGTAAAAACAATCGTCTGAAAAAGTAACTTAATAAACAAACTGAGGTGGCTCCGTTAGTCCGGACAGGTGGTTCTCGCCACACCGGACTGGCGGCTCTGCCGCACCGTAATATTCATGCTACTTCTTACAAATGCATGGCAATACATAAAACTTGCCACTGACAGCATCTCTTACATACTATGGTATAAAAAATGTGGACTGGCACCTCTTTTTTCAGGAACCTGTCCACATTTTTATTTTCTTTTCCGTATATTCACCTGTTATATCTTATGCAGTCCGGAATCTATTTTTTATATTCAACCTCGAATGATCCAAGTTCATATCCATGAACGCTTCCCTTTACCTCTCTGGATACAAGCTCTACTTTCTGTTCAAGATGTTCACTATATACTCTTGTTGTCAGAACCGTTTCCCCGTTATTAATGAATATCTCAATGGCTGATGTATCCGAAAAGATGGTAATATCCGAAAGCTCTTCCACCTTAGCAAAGCGCTGCTTTCTTCCACGTCCGCTTTCTCCCATCGATAAGGTAAAAAGCCCGTCCTTCCAGCTTATTGTAACATCTTCACGAAGCTTAAGCTCCAGATTTTTTGCTTCTTCCACGTCAAGTCTCAGTTCAAAACAGCAGTCCGCAGGCGCCCACTTTGTAAATGCTTCCAGCTCGCAGGTAAATGCATTTTTACGCAGATCTTTCATCTCCTTTAATGGATGCTGTAAGATCTTTCCATCTTTCCATTCCAGTTCTCTTGGCATGGTAAGTGCATGGATCCAGTCATATGCAACCGTTGCATCATTATCATAATCTGCATCCGGAATCCCCATCCAGCCAATCAGGATTCTTCTACCCGCTTCATCTGCAAATGTCTGTGTCGCATAGATGTCAAATCCTTTGTCAAATTCCTGAAATTTTCCAAAGCTGTATGATTTGTTCTTCAGGTCAAACTCTACCGGAAAATATCCACACTGGTACACATTCTGGTAATCATATCCCTTCTGATCTACTCCCTGTGGACAGCATGTCATAATCTGCTGGCCGTCAATCTCGAACAGATCCGGGCATTCCCACATATAACCAAACGGCTTTGCTGTCCGCACCGTATCGTACCATTTCCAGTGTTCCAGATCGTCGGAACAAAACAAAAGTGCACAGCCATAAGATTCCGCATCACGGCCTCCCTGGATCATATAATAACGGCCGTCTTTTTTATAGATTTTTGGATCTCTGACATGCTTGGACATATTCACCGGATAATCATCATTGGTCATTACAAGCTTCTTGTATGCAATATTCTTTCCATCCGGACTGAATACGTGAATCGTATTCTGTTCCCGTCCATTCATGATATAATCATAATCTTTATCCCAGAGTTTTACATTTCCTGTGTAAAAATAGTGAATTCCATCTTCACAGGTATAGGCTGATCCGCTATATACACCGTCTCTGTCCCATTCTTCGTCCGGATAAAGGAACGGCTCTTCTTCTTTATAATGAATCCAATCCTTTGTTGTGTAATGTCCCCAAAGCTTCGTTCCCCATCCGGCAAGAAATGGTGTATATTGGAAATAAATATGATTCACACCCTGAAATTCACACAGACCATTCGGATCATTCATCCAGCCTGTCGGCGGCATCATATGAAAGTGAAGTCTGTTCTTATCTTTTTTTACATTCTCCCTCATACTTTCATGCTTCGGATATTCTGTTAAATATGTCTCTTTGTTCATCTGTTCCTGTCCACCTTATCCTTACACGATTTCAGCCATCTTATCATTTTTTGCAATATGTTTTTCTTCTGTTTTGATGGTCTTTCCTTCCGGAAGCTCTGTGAAGATAACAAGAATCTCCGGAGAGTATCCATGCTTCTTCACCAGGTCGATGTCAAATCTGATAAGTGCTTCTTCTGCTGTTACTTCCTGTCCTTCTTTTACAAGTGTCTCAAATCCTTCACCGTTCATATTGACGGTATCTACCCCGCAGTGAATCAGGATCTCTGCTCCATCTGCAGTTGTAAGTCCGATTGCATGTCCGGTTGGATATACGAGTGATACGGTTGCCTTACATGGTGCCATAACGGTTCCGTCTTCCGGAAAGATAACGACACCGTCTCCAAGTACCTTGTTTGCAAATGTCGGATCTGTCGATGCTTCGATATCTTTTACTGTTCCCTCTGCTGCTGCATAGACTGCACCAGGCTCTTCTGTAATAACTGCCTTTGTTGTATCATTTTCTTTTGTATCGTTCTTTTTGTCATTTTTATTCTTATCCGGTGCTGACCACATTTTTCCAAAGATGACTGTACATACAAATCCAATCGTAATCGCGATTGCATGTGCAATGATGTAGTTAATGTACCCGTGATGTGCCGGATTAGCAATTGCCATTCCAGGAAGTGCAGTTGTACCGAATCCAAGAGCAGTAAGCTTTGAATAGTATACATATGCACCTGCAACTGCACCACCGATACATCCACCGATCAGTGGAAACTTGTAACGTAAGTTTACTCCGAAGATTGCCGGTTCACTGATACCAAATAATGTCGAGCAGAAACTTGGAATACAAAGCTCTCTGGCTTTTAAGTTCTTCCAGTTCAGGGAAAGATAACCAAGTACCGCACCACTTTGTCCAAATAAAGCTACAGACATCAGTGGATTTAAAAAGTTTGTTCCTGTCGATGCAATAAGCTGTGCTTCTACCGCACCGATAATGTGATGAAGACCTGTGATAACTACGATCTGCTGAACTCCGGCAAATAACGCATACCCGAATGCTCCCAGATGTTCTGTACTCCACATCAGTCCGTCTGTGATTCCATTAGAAAGAATTCGTCCTGCCGGACCTACAAGTGTAAAAAGTAATACCGTAGAGATAAATACTGTCAGCATTGGTGCAACCAGAAGCTTGATTACATCCGGAATTACCTTATTGAAGAATTTATCCAGTTTTGCAACTACAAATCCCATCATAAGCGCGATGATGATTCCTCCCTGGAATCCTACCATCTCAATCTTCAGTCCGAACAGACGGATAACTTCTATATCAACGGTTCCCTGTGCAGCCTGGTAAGCATTGGCAAGAGAACTGTCTAACATGATTGCTCCGATTACCATACCAAGAACCGGATTCCCGCCAAATCTTTTTACGGCTGAATAGCATACTGCCATTGGAAGGATTGCAAAGATACCTGTAGACGCAAGACTTACCAGCCGGTTGATCGCATATAAGGTATCATGTGTCTTTACTACTTCAAGTCCGCCAAGGACGCTTGTAATTCCCATCAGAAGGGCTGCTGCAAGAAGTGCCGGCATGATTCCGATAAATACATCAGATAACGCTTTGATCACTGCCTGAAGTGGATTCTGCCTCTTCGCACTTTCTTCCTTCAGATCTCCCAGTGACATATTCTGTGTATTCGTATACTCGGCAAATACCTCATATACATCATTCACTGTTCCAGCTCCCAGGATCAGCTGTAACTGATTACCTGCTATGAACGCACCTTTTACTTTGTCGATATCTTCCAGTTTTTCAATATCTGCAAGATCATTATCTTTCAATACGATCCTGAGTCTGGTTGCACAGTGTGCTGTTCCCTGGATATTATCCATTCCACCAATATTGGCTACGATCTGTTTTGATATTTCCAGATACTCATTGTTCTTTCCCATTTCTCTTCTCCTTGTATTGTTTTGTTTTGGAACCGGTTCCGTTCCTATGTTTTTATTATATACATCAGCTTTTGTATGTCAACACAAAACGTCACTGCAATTTCATTTTCGGAAACGGTTCCAAAAATTGATATCTAAATTTGTCTATATTGCACAAAAGCGGGTCTGTCAAATTGACAGATCCGCCTGATTCTCAGTTCTCTTTTACACTTTTTCTTTCTATAATTTCATACGGGTTGACCTGAAGCGGGCTTACCGGCTTTCCTAAAATCATCTGGATCATCGACTCAGCACTGATCTCCCCCCAGTTCTTCCAGTCAAATTTTACCGTCGTAAGTGGCGGCTGTAACAGTTCTCCTGCTTCGTAATCGCCAAATCCTACCACGGATACTTCTTCCGGTATCCGTATACCTTTCTCTGACATTACTTTGTACACGCCAAATGCGATACGGTCTGTTGCGCATACGACTGCCGCCGGTGTCTTCATATGATCTACAAATTTCTGTACATTTTCAATTGCATTTTCATAAAAGAACGTTGTCTCTATGACTTCTTTTGGCTTTTTCTCACAGGACATAAGTCCATCGATCACTCCATGGCGTCGTTCTCCTCCTACTGCCGGGTCATCTTCAGGTACCCAGAGCATATAAATCTCCTTGAACTTACGTTGTCCGATATAATTACCCACCGCATATCCTGCATTGTAATCATCATTAATGACAGAATTCTCTCCCGGGAAGCGTTGTCCAAGAAACAGGATTGGAATTTTTAACTTCTTTACTGCTTCTTCGTATTCTTTTGTGCTTCCCGTCGCAAGAACCATAATTCCATCTACATTCATATTCTTCAGCCGTTCGATACAGCGTATTTCTTCTTCGATATCATTTTCCGTATGCATGATAAGAGGTGTATAATCATTTTTCTTAAGATAGGCAACGATTACTTCTACAAGTCTCGGTGTTGTTACCGAGTTAAATCCAGGTACCGTAAGTCCTATGATCCGGCTCTCTTTTGCATTCAGCCTTGCAAACAGATTCGGCTCATAATTATTTTCTTCGATGATTTTTTTTATCTTCTGGGCCGTTGCATCTTTGACGCTTCCCCCGTTCAGATATCTTGATACAGTACTTTTTGCCACACCGGACATCTGGGCTATATCATTTATTGTCAGTTTTTTTTCCAAATTATTTTCCCCCATAGCGTCTATTTCGAACCTGCTTATAATACAGAGGACCTGCCAGTGACAGCTTCTTCCGGACACATGCCGATTCAAAATGTTTTAATATGTATTATACTCTTCTTTGAAATTTCCTGTCAAATTATCTCCTGTCCGAAATAGAGGATTCACACAAAGATTTTCAAGGGTTTGCGGAGAATTTAATAACAAAATATAACAGTTATTAAATCTCTTAAAACAGGTGAAATCTCAATCGGGATTTGTGGAGAAGAGTAATTTGCTGGTATTAAATAAATTAGAGCGGTTGCTAACGGTATGTAAAGTCAAAAACATTGATGATATAGATTTCAGATGCTTTAAACCCAAAGAAAATTATACGAGGAGTGATTATTAGCATGAAAGTTCAGCATATTGCAATCGAAGGAAAATATTTCTTTATCAACACTGATATGATTATCAGACGCAGTTCATACCCTTCTGATCTGAAGGAGTATAATATCGTATCTAAACTTCCAGGACTTGTGTGCAGAGGAGGAAGCTGCATTATTGATTCATATGGGCATTATTTGACAAAACCTGTCTGGGATAAAGAAACTATCATTTACGCAGAACTTGATATGAATTTGCCTGCCGCCTGCAAAATGGAGCATGATGCAATCGGACATTATGCCCGTCCGGATGTACTTGAATTAAAAGTCAATGAAAAATAACAATAAAAAAACACTAAAGAAATTGGCAATCCTTGTAATAGGTTCTATAATTGCGGCTTATGGAATTACACTTGCACTGTATGCTGGATTTGGCGGAGCTACGCTTGCGGTGCTGTGGCAGGGGATTGCAAGAACATTTCACATAAGCATTGGCACAGCATCTTTTGTTGTAGCATTGGGAATGATTTTGTTTGCGCTCATTTACGATAAAAGTCAGATTCATATAGGAACTGTGTTGTACCAGATTGTATACAGTACCTGTGTAGATTTGTTTGCTAACTGCCATATTTACAGTACCTATAAGTGGATCAATTTTTTAATTATGTTGTTAGGAGTGGTTTTGTTTGCTGTCGGAACAGGACTATATGCGTCGGCATCCCTTGGTAGAGGCTCCTATGAGGCAGTCACTTTTGCTTTAGCAGAAAAAAATCACTGGCAGATTAAATTTGTTCGAATGGCATTGGATATTTTGGTTGTTGTTACAGGTGTTTTGTTTGGCGGAAAGTTTGGTGTATGCACGCTTATTACAGTTATCATTTCAGGCCCAATTATACAATTTGTTAATGCGAAAGCAAAACAAGTTTTAAAGATATGATAGTAAAGAAACTTACAACTTAGAATTTGATGGGATGGTGATATTATGAAAAAGATAATGGCAGTTGTGCTATGGTTGCTTGCTTGTACGGTTTTGCTTGCAGGGTGCAACACTTCCTCCGAAAGCAATGAAGAACAGCCCTTAAAGGTATATTCATTTAGCGGAGAAAATAAATACATTTCTGTGTCGAATGGTGTAATTATTTTAGATGGCAAAGATGAAATTTGTTATGGTGGCGATTTGAAAGTGATGTCAGACGATTTTTCTGATATTACCACATACTCAACTACCATCTATATCAATGGAAGTGAAAAAGAAATTTTGATTTCTAATGGTGCTGATGATCAGACAGGTGGGACAATAGATGTTTCTGGAAATATTGGAAAAATTTCTGGTGACATTCTTAGAGATAGTGACGATAAGTTGACTGATAATTTGTGGTTTGAATTGAAAACAACCAATTTGAGCGGAGAAGAAAACACTTATCAGGTACAATTAAAGACAACTGAAATCACAAAGGAAGTCAAAAAGTAACTTCTAACTTCAAGTTTATGGGGAGTCACCGTTATGATTAGAGAACTTCAAAGGGATGATATAAATAAAGTTGCAGATATATGGTTGGATACGAATATAAAGGCACATAATTTTATCCCCGACGAATACTGGAAAAGCAATTTCAAATCAGTAAAAGAAGCGTTGTTATTAGCAGAGGTTTATGTGTATGAGTATGATACAGAAATACAGGGTTTTATAGGGTTAAATGATGAATATGTTGAGGGCATTTTTGTTTCTGGTGAAATGCAATCGCAGGGTATAGGTAAAATTCTGCTGAATTATGCAAAGGATAAAAGGAATAAGTTGTACTTGAACGTATACCAAAAGAACGCACGGGCAATATCTTTTTATAAGAGAGAAGGATTTGAGATTCAGCATAGTGGCTTAGATGAGGCTACCGGAGAAAAAGATTATGTAATGACATGGCAACACAAATAGAAATTCAAGTTTGTAGAGATGATAGAATAATTATTTTGGAATAAAAAGGTATGAAGCACCATAGAAGTAATACAATTATGGTCAAAAGGATAAATTATTGATATAATATACGTAGCCATGAAGATCACAATCCACCACATTTTCATGCAGAATATAATGGAAATAAAGCGATTGTAGATATTATCGAAGCAAGAGTAATAAAAGGGCTTTACCATCCAGGCAGTTAAAACTCATATTAGCATGGTGTGTGATACATCAGGATGAACTGATGCAAAACTGGGAGCTGTCCAAAGATGGACTTCCGCTTAATAGGATTAATCCATTAGTGTAGGAGGCAGATATGTTTTATGATATTGTGCAGGTAATTCCTAATGAAGACTATACCGTATATGTATATTTTGAAGATGGAAAGATTGTATGCTATGATGCTAAAACGTTATTGAAAAAGAAAGTTTTTGAACCATTGAAAGATATTAAATTTTTTATGAATGCATGCACTATTTTGAATGGGACATTGGCATGGGATGTTACTGGAACCAGAGATTGCACTAAGTGTCTGGATATAGATCCAGAGATGTTGTATGGGTTGGAAAATGTAAGTGAAAAGATTGCATAAGTATTGCCTGTCTTGTTATTATATTTGTATACGGAATTATAATGAAAGGGTCGCCATTACAGCTTATACTTATATTTCTGCCAGTTATTTACGCTATGCTTTCAACCAGAGAGTGATTAAGAAACAATAAAATTAAAACAGCAGGATTGCAAAGCGTGATATACTCAGCAATCCTGCTACTTTTATATTCTTTAATTTACCACCATTTCTCGTAAACGTCAAATCCTGCGCCTCCCCTTAAATTTAACGCCGCTTTTATGAGCGGCGTGGTTTCCGGCATTCCTCGGGA
>ERZ826764.3542-NODE-3542-length-12264-cov-3.251536_pt1 | contig 12264 bp, 21 predicted proteins | sample MGYA00519870_ERZ826764 | MGnify/ENA primary metagenome ERZ826764 (study PRJEB31778, sample SAMEA3449239) | human gut metagenome | biome: human gut; feature: human-associated habitat; material: faeces | place: United Kingdom | collected 2010/2012 ...
GCGTGGTCCGCCAACTCTGCCGTGAGATTATTGATGTACCCGTCGATAAATTCTTTTGCTTTTTCGCTTTTCATGGCTAAATATTGTATTTAGTGTAACGCCCACGTCTTGTGCATGGTGGCGATCAGGTCTATATATCCTTTGTATTCCTCCATCTGCTCGGTGCTATAGCCTTTGGCCTCGCCAATTTTTCGGAAATGCTTCTGCCACTCGGAAATGGTGTAGCGTTTGCATCCTATTTGAATAACATCCTCACCCCAATAGGATACTGCATGGCGAGATGCGCTGATAAATAGCGATTTCGGAACATCGCACCCGTAGCCCAGCTCACACCCGGCGCCCAACTTGCACTCGGCGCCCATCTTGCACCCGGCGCCCAGCTTGCACACGTCGCCCAACTTGCACCCGGCGCCCAGCTTGCACCCGGCGCCCAGCTTGCACCCGGCGCCCAGTGTGCACCCGTAGCCCAGTTTGATATTGCGCGCCTCAAATTCGGCGGCTAATTCAGAAAGTTCATTGTACTGAAAGGGTGTCCAGCCTTTGCCTGAAACCCAGAGATAAATTGTTTTCATGGTTGGTTATCTTTGTGCTTAAATTTTAAAACAGTTTATGGATTAAAATACAACCACCATTGACGGGAACGGAGCACTATTTTTTTGGCCCCCGAATTTTAGCCTCCCCTTTATAAATCTAATTTCCCGTGCTTTGTGGTAAATAAATTCGTGAAAATATCGAGTATCTGTACGCGCCGGAATCAACATTACAACTATTGTGTTAATTTTTTGTGCCTCCATGCAGCATTTACGAACCCATGCGTATATATCCCGACCGTATGGCGGATTGCAAAAAACAGTATTCCCGCCCCAATCTTGTCGGAGCCCGTCCTGCTCTTTGGTGTAGAATTTAACACACTTAGCATTATGCGGGGTGGCGCAAGGATCAAGTGTAAAATTAAATTCACTATTGAGTTTATCATAGAAATCCTGTGGTGTAGCCCATAAATCGGTCTTAGATGAAAACATCGTTTCTGTATTCATAAATTAGTTTTTTTGTGTTTAACTTTCCGATTAGGTATACAGGAGATCCAGCCCCAGAACGGTATGCGCCGCTTCAAGTAGTCCGGATCATCCTCATGGTTGTATGCCTCGGTCTCAAAGCAGGTGTAGTAGTACGCGCCCGGATAAGGCGGGATAATCACTATCCGTCGATAAACATCCAAACACCCCAAGCAATAAGAATAACATCCACCGCAAGCCGGTATAATGTACGGTTGAACCGCATATCCCGCCGCCTCCAAGTCAGAACACACCTGCTCGAAGACCACTCCTTCCGACCAATTAACAATTCCGAAAACGTTCTCGCCCACGATCCATCGAGGTCGAACAGTCCGAATAACCCGCAACATTTCCGGCCAGAGGTAGCGGTCGTCCTCCGTGCCTTTGCGCTTGCCCGAGAGCGAGAACGGCTGGCAGGGGAAACCGCCTGTAAGGACGTCAACTCGTCCTCGCCAAATAGTAAAGTCTGTCGTGCGTATGTCCGCATACTGTTCTGCATTAGGAAAGTGATATTTTAAAATTCGGCGGCAGAAAGGATCGATTTCGCAGTTGAAAGAGTTTGTCCAACCGGCCCACTCCGCAGCGAGGTCGAAACCGCCGATGCCCGAAAAAAGTGAAGCGTGCGTCATGGTCATTCGCATAATCCGTAATAACTCATACAGCTGTCTTTCCCACCCGAAAAGGTTACTATGACTTTCATACGAATAATGATTTTTGAACTCTTGTTAAAACTTTGCTCCGGGCGGCGGCACAGAAATCCTTTTTGATCTCGAATCCGTATGCTTTTCGGCCCATATTGGCAGCCGCGAGCAGGGTTGTTCCGCTTCCTGCGCAGGGGTCGATAACGACATCCCCCTTGTCGGTGAATATCTCAATCAGACGTTCCAGCAGCGGTACGGGTTTCTGCGTCGGGTGGATCTTCGGCGTTTCGGTATCACGTACCCAATCGAAGCAGTTGAAGATCATCCGCCCGTCGTTGTTGAATTTCGGCAGGCGGTCGCGGTAGAGTATCAATCCGTATTCGCAGTTGCCGACGACTTTCATGTTGGCTTTGAGTACCTGCGCGGAGAAATCTTTTCGGAATACGAGCGGGATATAGCGTTTCAGCCCATACCGCTGTCCGAGTTCGATGTAGTAGTGCATCTGCTCGAACGGGCAGAAAAGGATCATGCAGGCCGCACCTCCCTTGCATCGTTTCCCATCACCTGCTTCGTCCGTGGCTTGTTCCTTTACCGGCTTGTCTTTGCGGAGCATCTGCGAGCAGAAGTGCATGAACTCCGCCGGCCTGAAATCCTTGTCCGTGTCGAAAAACTGCTTGCCTGCAAGATCGCTCTCGCCGTTCTTGTTGTCGCCGTCGACATACCATGCCGGGTTGCTGGCATAGGCGTTTGTGTCGAGGTTGTATGGGACATCGGCGATGATGAGCTGCGCTCTCGGAATGCCGTATGACTTGAAATTCTGGAAATGGTCGTTGAATAGTTCGATGTTATTCATTCTTACTGCTCGTTAAAGTTTAACCGAGAGGAACGGCGTGACTGATTATCTTACCGCACTTCTAATACTCCACAGCCGCCCGACGGTCGATGAAGAAATGAATACCCGGTGCGCATTCATTCCAACGGCAATCGTCAAAATTAGGGACCTCGACGGTAGCGCCGACCGTATACACGAAGTTGTTGTCATGGTTCGAATGAATTGCCTCGATGTCGGCTTTGGTTCCATCGGCATTCTGAATCTCCGCCACATAGGCTTTGTCGCAACGACATTTTTCACCTCCGGCAGAACTTCGGCGGGCGTCTTCCGGAATTTGTAGCTTCACGACATAGCCCGAAGCCTTCTTCCAGCCGATAAAACTGCCATCGGTAGGACAAGCCATATATGCGCCTTTGGCTCCGCACAGGTCGGCTCTGCGCAGGTCGGCTCCGCACAGGTCGGCTCCGCACAGGTCGGCTCCGCTTTTAATAGCTTCGGATACGGTCTTTTTAATTGTGTTATTTTCGGACAAATACTCGAAAAGTATATTACCTGTCCACCGATTTTTTATCTCAATTTTGATTTGCTTGCTCATGATTGTTGATGGTTAAAAGGTTAAATGACAATACGACTATTTCAAGTACCACAGATACTGACCGTTGACCGACTCCAACGTAAAGTTATCTTCAAGCGATCCGGCCATGCGTTTGAATCGGATATATGCCATAGCCTCATCTCGTGTATAACATTTCCGTCCTGATTGCGTATTTGGTGGATTATTTCTCTCCAGAGCTTTGTCCATTTTCGCATAAGTGACAAAGGCTGTATAGGCGTTTGTATGCTTCAAGTACGCCTGTTTGCTTTGCATGGTAGCTATCAAACGACGAATATCTTTCACGCTGTAATCTTGAAATAGCCAAACTATCTGCACCTCCGTTAGGGGTTCCGGCATTGAGGCAATACATGGAGCGTTCGTGGTGATCCATCGTATGAGTTCCGCAGCCTCCGCCTCTTTCCCCCCTACAACCCCCTTTTTAGTATCTACCAGTGTGTGTGTATATTCTTCTATTCTTTCTTTCTTATATTCTTTAGTTGTGGTTATTTGTTGGTTATCTGTTGGTTGTTCGCTGGTTATTTGTTGGTTATCTGTTGGTTGACAACCATTATCAAAACCATCCTGTGCTTGTTGGTATAAATCATAATTACAGACAGTTATGATAGTATATTTGCGTGTTCCCGACTTGGTTATAAACCCGCAATTATCCAGCTTGTCTATTGCGGTGCGTATTTGCATCTCCGAAAGTCCTGTCTCTTCGGATAGCTGTCCTCTGCTGGTTACCAATTGTCCGCGGTCGATGATTAAACCCTTCCACTTCTTGGCCCGGTAATTTGCCTTCAAAATGAAATGCAATGCCAGCCGCACACAGTTCGTATCCGGATACCATTCCCAATCAAGGAAGCTGCGATACATCTTAATCCAGCTGTTATTTGAAGTGTTACACATTGCGAATTAATCGTTTGTAATAATTGATCTTATCGGACATTTCGGACCTCGACAATTTGAAAATCGTGCGTTTCTTGCGTTCCAGTTCTTCAACCGTCGGCAATCCATATAGCCGGATCAGCACCTTACGATAGACCGGTATGAGACCTTCGAGGCGCTCGTTGCAATTCTTGCACTGAGCATGACAGTTTCTCTCGTCCCACCGGGTAGCTTTGTGAGCGCGGCCTATATAATGCCCGCAATCGCATGTTTTAGGCGTTATAGGCGCACCACACGTTATGCAGTATCCACGACCATCAGGACAGTCCCGATGACGGATATAAAGGCTGAAATAGCGGTCGTAGTCAAGTTCAGGTTTTGTCATGTGTTATATCCCATTTGCCGTATTTGCTCTTTCTCGAAGCTCAACTGGGTACGCAGGTTATCGGATTGATGTACGCAGGTCCTGTTAATCCTATCCAACCAGTTTACGATCTTGTTCTCCTCGGCGCAGGCAGATTTGAGTATCTCCTTCTGCACGCTGGGAGCAAGCGGTATGAGGTCCTTGAGGCGTGATGCCTTTATCAGGGCCAAATCCTGCTCGTATTTTGCCATAGCCAACAAGTAGGAGCTGCGGGCCATACGTACGCTCAGTTCCGACAAACGGATAGACATAGCCTGCGGCTCGGTGGGCGGATCTGATTCCAAGAAGAGCTGCATCTCCTCTATTTCCTTGAGTGTAGATGTATCCATACTCAGAACGGAAGATCATCGGGTTCAAAGCCAGACGCCGGCGCCGGCCCGGAAGGTTGGTTTTCTTTGCGGTCCAATACCTTGCCCAGCATCCTGACCGTATCGGCCATAATCTCTGTAATGTACCGCTTGACACCGTCCCGATCTGTATAGTCGCGGGTGCGCAGCCGGCCTTCAACATAGAGTTGGGAGCCTTTCTTTACGTATTTGTCAACGATATCCGCGGTGTTGCGCCACGCCACCACATGATGCCATTCGGTTATCTCCTTGGGAGTATTTGTTTGGCGGTCCGTGTAGCGTTCGGTCGTCGCCACACTCAGGCTGGCGACCTTGTTTCCCCCGTCCAACACCCGGACTTCTGGATCGGCGCCTACATTACCGATAATGATTACCTTGTTTACCATATTTCCGATGCTGTTTCTTTGCGAATATTTTAAGTTTGCGGATTGCATTCCATTCGTGGATGGATTGCTCCGGATGCGAATGAAGCACGCTGATTGCCTTCAGTAAGTTCCGCATATCGGTATTCGAAATATCCATGACGACTACTTTTTGAAGGTGGTTTTGATGATTGTCTTACTGGAGCGGGCCGGAGGATAGATCATTTCACCGGTTTCGGGGGCTACGACTCCCGACCTCGGCAGGTTCCGAAGCATCGTTTCCCGTTCTTTAATGTCGGCCTTGAGGGCTTCCAGCGTCTTGTACATGTCGTTCAGTTCGCTGTCTCCGCACATTGAATAGTCGTACTTGACACCCGATTCGGCCTCTTCCAGCCGGCAGTCGCCGAACTGGTGTGATTTGCCGTATTTGGACAGTTCGCGGAGTGTGATGTCCCGAACCTGCGCATCATCCTTGAATTGCTTGATCGCATTCTCCATGCGGCTGATCTGTATGTGTGCATCTATAGGGCTGATGTCGCCATTTACGACGGCGCTGATTGCCCGGCCTGCCAGATCGGAAATGGATGCCGGATCTCCGAATAGTGTTATCTGCTGATTCATGCTTTATTTTCCCTCGTTAAATTGTAGTATTCGGTAACTTTGACATTGACTTTTGTAAGCATTTCTTTATCGACGATATACTTGGACTCCAAGAATCCGATTAATGAGAATCGCTTATTGGCTCCCTTGGCGTCTTCCTTGGCCTTGATTATCTCTTCGAACAAGTCCAAAGTTAGCATTTCGTCAGTAAGCGTAGGCTTGGAAGCCGGGCCGGCGTCATCATGCCGAGGCAGTCGGTCTACGTCATCTTCGTCAGTGGCTATATGAAAGTATTTGAGAATGAAATAACGCTCCCCGTAGGTCATTGCCGAACCTACGCCTTTGTCCCAATCATTCTGACCGTTGGCGCTCCACTCGCATACGTCCTTCTCTCCGGATTCCACGTCGATCCAAGTGAAACGCATCTTCACACTCGAAAGGATTTCGGATTTAGGGCGCTGATCCCGTCCTACGGTATAATCCTGACGGGTATTTGTGATGTCGAGAACCTCCGTTTTGAGGATCACGCCGAGTTCGTCCATCTTGGGCCGGACGATGCCAAGTACTTTCGAACCGCTGATGTACTTGTAATTATTTCCATCTGCATTCGGCAGCAACGCCCTGACGCTCCTCTGGATTTCCAGCAGTTTGCTATAGATTCCCATGGTTATAAGTTGTTTCGTTCTCCGTATTCTTTCAGCCGGCGCAACTGCCCGGCGTGCATACCACCGTCGATATCCTTGACCTCGATAATTTCGATGGTATCGCGGTCTACTTCGAAATAGGTCTCGCAAATACCCATATAGCTGTCACCGCCTTGTTCTTCGTGGGTCTCGTAGTGATGGATCGCTTTGATGTCGTATATTTTGTAGGCCACCGTATAGACCCGCTTGTCTTCATCACCGCGCATATCCTTCTGTATGGCTTCGCGGATAGCCCGATAAATCAACTTCAGATCTACGTCCATCAGCGTTCTGGCCCTCTGGGAGAATGGCGACCGCTGGCCGGTTATATGTTCGCTCGGAATATCGTGATACTCTTCGAACGTCAGCACCGGGGACGCGGTTGTCGTGTAATATTGCGTGTCCATAGATTAAAATTTTGCATGTTGACGGTTATATATCCGGCGCATCGAGTTCATCAGATCAGGGAATGAGCGGATGTATCCCATATCTACGGAGAATGCCAATTTGCGTTGCAATTCATCCATATCTTGTAGCTGCTGCGGGGTCGCCGTGTTGCGGATATCCCGCTCGTGCTTGTTGAATACGATCCAGTTCAGAGCGCGGGCCACCTTCGGATAATCGACATCCGGAAGCGACGCGATGGACTTGGCCAGCACATTGTAGTTGTCACCAGCGGCCGTGCGGCACTTGATCAACTCGTCATAAACGAATTTGAGTACCTGAACCTTGAACTTCGGGTTAAGCCACATGGCAAAGTCGATAAACAAAAGAGGAGTCATCCACGTCCCACCGCTGTATTTCCCGCGGGAAGTTAAATACGGGGAATTCCCGTCTTTAAAATCAAACTCTGATTGTAAGGCACTTAAGAAATCATGCGTCGATTGGAGGCGCAGGTAATCGTTCATCTCCTTTTTCATGCCGGCAGCACGGTTCCACTGGTTCAGCAACGCCGTGGCATTGAACATGCCGTCTTTTGTGCGCTGGAGCACCTCGAACTGCCCCATTCGGCGCGTCATTATTACACTTGTTTTCATGATTCCTCGAAGATTTCATCCAACAATTCGCCTATTTCTTTCTTGCGGTGCTGGTTCGACAGCACCCAGCGGAACACGACGGCAAGCGGAACCGCCCACATCAGGAAGATGAATAACTCGGTCATATCACGTTCCTCCCTCTCATACGATTGTATGATATGTAATTCCAGAGGCTGATCCTGCGTATGACACGTCGCCGGATTCTGTACTGCATGCGCCATACTATGGCGGTGAGCAACTGCTTATCGGTGCGTCTTACGCCGACAAGCTGAATATCATTATCCATGATTCAGCGGTTTAATGTTTAGACTTGGAGGGAAATACCCGGCTTACGAGTATGGTGCCGACAACGACAGCATACGCGGGATAGAGCACGCGAAACTGAGCAAGGAAACAGCCTAAAGCATGCTCCTCGCACGTGGCGCGGATAACGTTGGTGTAATCGACTTTATCCGAAGAGAACATCGGACGATTGGCTTTTAGATGACACCTGTAAAAGCAGGTGCGATGCGTTGCACGGGTACTTTTATTCCCCGTTTTGCAACTCGTGTTGTGGTTTGGCATTTGGTTAACACAAGTTCGTTGAACAATATGTAAAAAGAAGGACGCGTCCTCCAGTTAGTCGCCAAACCACCACGACTGCGGGTGCAGAAGTGAACCGAGAACACGCCCTAAAAAGCGTTTTGTATTTTTCTGATATACCCGAAATCGGGTGGCTTGGCAATACAAATTTACACAAAGTTTTTAACTCTGCAAATAATATTGCCGATTTTTGAATTTTGCCCCAGATGAATAGGGGTTTGTTGGCCTTGAGATGGCAACGGTAGAATGCGGTGCGGCTTTTCTTGGCGCGCGGTGTGGTCTGGGTGTTATTTACCCGGATACCACTTGTGTTGTTCTGTCGCATTTGTTGAACACAAGTTAGGTTAATGTATGGTATAAAAAGAGGGCGTGCCCCCTAATTCTTGCGACAGAACCACAACTACGTAGCGTAGAAGTGCAACGGGAACACGCCCAAAAGACGTTCGTATATTTCTAATGACTACGTAAAGTAGTTCTGTCGCAACAGCAAAGATAGAAAATCATTTCGAATCTGCAAAATTATTTGCCATCGGCATCGAAAAAAGGTATCGACGGCTTCTCCTTACGGGCGATTCGGTACATCATTTCAGCCTTTGCGCCGTTGATGATCTTACCCGCAATGTTAGCAATCTCCGATGCCTCTTTGATCTCGATCTCTCGTGCCCGAAGCTCTGCATACACGCGGCCCAAATCGGCCGTCAATTCCCGGATGTTCTTAATCTCTTTCATCGTTTTGTTGTTTTTTGATTTCTCGGTATAACTTTAGTTGAATACGTTTGTAGTCGATTGTTTCGGGGGTTACGGGGAGGTTGCAGCGCTTTAGTTGATCCATTAAATACCCGTCAGTCAGATTCTCGCGTTTCTTTCGGTCATACTCCCGACACTTTTCGGAATTGGCTGCGTGCCACTTACGGGACTGCTCCACCTTGCATTGTTTGCAAATATGGCTATGACCTAATACGCATTCCTTATTCTTCGCAAACTCTTCCAACGGCTTTTCCTGCCCGCATTTGCGGCAGACGCGGGTAATGTCATCCATAATTTCTTACTTTTAGGGGTTATTCGTAGATAGGACGCCAGCCGACAATCTCGAAACGTGGGTGGGAGGTTGCTAATTCATTCTCGCAGCTCCACACCCCAGAAGGTTCGCGTCTACCTACCGTATAATACGGCTCATTGGGGCGCCCTACCGCTATATACTTCACAAGCACATTGCCCTTAGGCATATCTTTTACGAATGGATTGTGCCATTGGGTCAGTTCTTCCCGTTGTAATATTAACTGACAAATAGCCGACTCATATATGTCCTTAATCACGTCTTTATATTCCGAGACACGACATTGCGGTTCTGCCGGTTCACTATTAAGGCGCCATGCGCATGTTTTGCATACAGGCGTGTGGGATTGATTACAAAAAGTATTTGCGCAAATACGCTTTGCTCGCTCTTCAATGGTTGTCATAGTGAAAATAGATTTTATCTATATTAAACAAATATAAAGTGTGTAATTATTTATACTTGTTGCAGGTAAAGTAAAATACACCTATATTTGCATTGGACTTAAGAGATGAAGGAATAACATCGTCTTTTCAAATTATTCCAAAACACAAGTTTAAAAGACCCGGTATCCTACTACCGGGTTTTGTCTTGCAGTAGGATGCAAGATTTTAAGCCGAAAGGCAACAAAGAAAGGAGGTGTTATTTATGGAATCTCTTAAGTCCAAAAACGGCAAGTTGTATAAACTCGTATTTTGCAAATACATCCGTAAAAATGGGAAAATTATTTATCCCAAAAACGCTAAAGTTTTTGCAATATGGGTACCGGTTAATAATGTAGCTTAACCAATGCCGTCGTGGAGTGGTAGGACACTCCACTTTTTCATTTACTCTATCTCAAATTAAGTGCCATCCTCCGCGCCCTCTCGGCATTCTTAAGGTACTTATCCTTGTACTTTCGGTTGGCTTTCTCCGGAGGTACGAACAGAACTGTGTTGTTGTCCAGTCGCAAGGGGACCAGCCCGTTGTCTTTGAGTTCTTGAAGATATTTATTCATGGTCGTTTGATTGCATCCAAAAGAAGCGGGGGCTTCTTACTACCCCCGCGGTGGCGACACGGCTCCCGCGCCGCCGGTTTGCGTTCTGCCCGTTTCGTGGGCTTAGCCCGCCTCGGCCTTGCTACTGTTATTCACGCGGCCTCGGATTGTCGAGGGATATACCCTCTTTCGCTTCCGTTGTGATTAGCGCGTCAAGCGCCCGATCAACTCACAACTGGGAATGAATCCCTGTTGAGCTACCCGGATTCGAACCGGGAGTACCGCCTCCAAAGGGCGGTGTGTTACCGTTACACCATAGCTCAATAAATGCCGCCGACATCTCCACTCGCCCACGCCACCGCGTAGGGCTTCGATACCGGCGGGCAACCCGGCGCAGGCCGTCACGGAGAACGCCGGGACCACTAACTTACACTTAAAATAACTTAAAATACGATTGCGGATTATTGGCAGGAATCCGCGACCTGTGACATGTAATACTCGTTAAAGCGAGTTTGCCGTCCGTCTTCCGTAACGGCCTTTTGTTTGTTCGAGCAAATGGAATAACCCATTTTACGGAGCCGGCTGATTATGCGTCTGAGTTCCGTTGTGTGGTAGAGTCTCTCGGCCTTGCGGACCGTAAGCTTGCCGCCGGCCTTGAGATGGGCGAGAATCTTACTTTGCGGATCGTGTGTCATAGGACTTCACATATTTGCCGCTTTTGCCGCGGGTCCGATTGAACTTCTGGAGTTTGCCCTCCAATTCAAGGACTCGTTTTTGCATAGAATCAAGATCGTGAGTGAGCGCCAGAAATTTCTGGTTCATGCTTGCCAGATCCTGATACGCAGTTTCGCGTTCCGCAAGAGCTTTGCCCACTTCGATCTCCAGCTCCTCGATTCTCTTCCACATCTTCCAGCGGGGCGTCAGGTCGAACCAAAGGAAGGTTCTCTTTTTCAAAATCTCTCTCTTCATAGCTATAATGTTTTAAGGTGTTTCAAAAAAAAGCCCGCGCGCCGTCACACACAAACAACCACGTCAACTAAAACCTACCAACCTCCAAATCAGCACGCGGGCATGAAGCAGGCTTTGCGCTATGCAAATAATGAAAAACTACTAAATTACCCTGATTGGAAAGAACGTGTGCACAAAGCCTGCATTAGAGCCTGTGAAGGCGATCAAACCCGCACAGGCATAATAATGCTTTATTTATCCCGGTGGTCCTCGCCGCTCATGTCATCGCAGCTTCGGAACCTATGCCAGTCTTTTGCGCGTTCAAGCTATTCGCTCTTGCGGGGCTATCACTTCGAGCCTTGCCCACGGCCCGCCGATAACGCTATTATCGGCCTAACGGATCGCTTTATACCTTGCGGCGGGGTTACTGCCAGCGATCAAACCCCTCACCCATTGGGTGGCTATTTTGGGAGTGCGGCAGGATTCGAACCTGCAACCGTTGCAATCGGTTTCATATGATGAGTAAGCGCGGACTCTTGTGGGCTTTATTTCCGGGTTTATCCCACTCGTGCCGGACACGTGCCGCTTTATATCTGCGAATAAATGAGCTTGGGTCCCATCCCTGACGCTCTCGGTTATCCATCATCATATGGCGTCTACCATTCCGCCACACACTCCTTGTTGTTATTCCTTTGATGCCTTTTGTTTATCAATACTCCATGTCTTGTGCATTGCAGCGATCAGGTCGATATACCCTTTATATTCTTCGATCTGGTCGGAAGTGTAATTTTCCGCCTTACCGATTTTCTGAAAATGCTGTTGCCATTCAGAAATAGAGAAGCGTTTGCATCCTATTTGGATTACTTCATCACCCCAATAGGAAACCGTGTGGCGAGAAGCATTGATAAATAATGCTTTGGGTGCTATTTCATTGTTGCCCAGCTTGCACCCGGCGCCCAGCTCGCACTCGTCGCCCAGTTTGCACTCGTCGCCCAGTTTGCACCCGTAGCCCAACTTGCACACGTAGCCCAACTTGCACCCGGCGCCCAGCTTGCACTCGTTGCCCAGCTTGCACCCGGCGCCCAGCTCGCACTCGTCGCCCAGTTTGCACTCGTCGCCCAGTTTGCACCCGTAGCCCAACTTGCACACGTAGCCCAACTTGCACCCGGCGCCCAGCTTGCACTCGTTGCCCAGCTTGCACCCGGCGCCCAGCTCGCACTCGTCGCCCAGTTTGCACTCG
>ERZ826764.3543-NODE-3543-length-12253-cov-7.884571_pt1 | contig 12253 bp, 12 predicted proteins | sample MGYA00519870_ERZ826764 | MGnify/ENA primary metagenome ERZ826764 (study PRJEB31778, sample SAMEA3449239) | human gut metagenome | biome: human gut; feature: human-associated habitat; material: faeces | place: United Kingdom | collected 2010/2012 ...
ATAACCTATTTCGCTTTCTCTATATAATCCACATATAAAAGAAAATATTATAAATCAAAATAATTTTAAAGATTATCAGTTATATTATGGTGAATATCCACCTAGATACATAGAACTCGTAAAACGCGCTGAAAAACCGCATGAAAAAAAGAAGATATTATGGTTTTTAACCTGGCGAGAATACTTGGGGAAAAATCACAGCACAAAAATACTTCTTCGAATTATACATAGAGTATTAACTGACCCTCTGCTAATTCATTATTTAAATGAAAATGACTATGAATTGAATGTATGCTGTCATTCCTTTTTCAAAGATACATTAAGCGAAATAACAGAAGAACTAAATTCTCCCAATATTTATTTTACACACGCATCCAAAATTGACATTATGGCTGAACTAGCCAATAGCGATGTATTAATCACAGATTATTCTTCTGTTGGCTTTGATTTCACATTTCTAAATAAGCCTGTTGTACTTTTTCAACCAGATTTAGAAAAATATTTGAAAGAGCGTGAGCTGTACTGCTCTATCGAAGAATTAGTGATGTATTCTATCTCCACCCCACATCAATTGGTAGATACGATTATACATGAACGTTATTCAATAAATCCTTTTTTTAGGCAACGCCTTCCCGAAAATATTAATTATGAATATGTAAAATTAGGTAAACATATTGACCGAATATATGAAGAATTTAAAAAAATACAATATCATAAAATAACTTTCATTGGATACAATTTTTTTGGTATCGGAGGTACCGTATTGGCCACACGTGCCCTTGCAGAAGGGTTACTGGAGCGCGGCTATTTAGTACAGCTACTTTCTCTTAGGCAAGCACAAACACCTCATAATTTACCTTATGGTCTCAATATGAAACGTTTTTACGATATTAGAGAAAAATCCAAAACAGCCAGAATTAAAAAATTATGTTTTCGCAGGAAAAAATTTTACAGCTATTTAATACACTGTAAATTCCAGTAAAAGGGGGCATATGCTCCGCACCAACGGTGCGCTCAGTCCATTTTAAACGGTGCGGAGCATCATCCCTCTGATGACAGATGCTTATTTCTCAGCTTCGCGCATACTGATACCATTCATTTCAAGCCGATAGCTATGTCGCTTATCAGTAATACGGGCAAGACATGCATCCGCATAAGTATGTTCCCTGAACAGATCAAACCATGACTTGATCGGAAACTGTGAAATGATGATTGTGGACCTGCGTCCATCCCGTCCATCGATTACTTCGAAGAGATCACGGCATTTATCCAGATCCAGCTCCATGAGACCAAAGTCATCAATCGCAAGCAGATCAAGTTTGGACAGCGCGGTAACGTATTCCAGATAGGTTGACTTCAGTCTGGCCTGCTCCAGCTCAAGCATGAGCGTGTTTGCACGGATATATCGCACCGTCTTCAGCTGGCGAAGAGCAGAGATACACAAGGCATTGCTTAGATGTGTTTTCCCGCTGCTTGTCATCCCGGTAATCAGGAGATTCTTTCCTTCATCAATCCAATGGCAGGTTGCCAGCCGCTCAATTGCATCTGTGTCCAGTTTTCTTGCAGGATCATAAATGGTTTCATCCAGATCAGCATCCGGATAGCGCAGATGTGCCTGTTTCAGATAGCGTTTAAACTTTTTGTCGTATCGTATCTGCCATTCATGGTTTACGATCTCCGTGAACCGTTCAATGAAGGGCGCCAGATCGGCATTCGGATCCAGCATCTGGCTTTCAAATGCATCTGCCATTCCGGACATCCTCAGGGAACGCAGGCGTTCACAGATCAGGAGTTCCTCGTGAGTAAGGGAAAGATTTTCATTCATTGATAGCAGTCCCTCCCTCTGATGTTTTCATGTTCCGGAAGATGCCCGGCTGCTCTGTTTCCTGTCGGTTCGTGGTTAACCAGGCGGCTAAGGGCTTTCTTGAAGTAAGTGTACTTGCATGCAGATGCATCAATACAAATCTGAGCCGCTTCCGCTGCGATATGACGCGGGACATCATTGCACATATGCAGAATGCCCTTGCAGCTGTTGTATGCCTGCTCTTCATGCTTGACACTGCGGAGAATACGATCAATGAGCGTAACCATGGACTCTCCATAAACGGATGCCCATCTGCGGTAATACGCCCCGTCATGTGCATTCAGTTCCTTGTAATACAGGTGTTCCGGAGGCATATGACTGTCGTCTGTGATATAACGCGGAAAATCCTTATAGGAGCGTACATGCTTACACAAAAGCCTATTATTCTCATCACAGATCCTTATCTCACTCATTGTAGCTTTGAGCATTGCAGGTTTTCCGTGATACGTATACAATACAGAGTAATAGTGGCCGTCATATTCAAGGTGGTAATTATCTGGTATACGCAGAAAATATTTATAATCGCAAGTCGTAAAGCTGCCCGATGGAAGAGGCTTCATTTTTGGCTTGTCGTAGGTCTGGAAGGCATACTCCCGTGTCCTGCGGATATCATTTTTATTCCGGAAATCCGCTTGATTGATTGCCGCTATTATCTTTTGGGTTTCTTTGTTCAGGGAATCGAGACTTGTAAATATGTTTTCTTTTAAGCGCTCGATTAAATGTGTCTCCAAAAAACGGACGTGGTTTTCTATCGTCGGTTTCCCTTTCGGCTTGCGCGGCGGTGGAGGCAGCACAATCGTATTGTAGAAATCCTCCAGATCTGAAAAAGCCGAATTCAGGATCAATTCGTCCTTTGAGTGTTTAGAAATCGCGGTCTTCAGGTTGTCTGGAACAAGATACTTCGGAACAGCCCCATAGTATTCCAGTGCGTGGACAACGCCGGTAATAAAACTTGGCAGCTTCTCGTCAAGGAATACTTCTGCATATACACGGCTGCTGAAGCCAAGTGTCGTAGCAAACACATGAACTTTGTGTATCTCGCCGGTTGCAGGATCCGTCAGCAGTTCAGGCTGGTCGCCGACCCAGTCAATATACATCCGCTCTCCTGGGATTCGTTCGACTGGCATAGATACGGAATCCTGTCCGAAATTTTCTCTCAGAAAATCTCGGTAGAGCTTGTAGAACTGTGACAGTTGATAGCCATTCGGATGCTCTTTTTTGTATTCCAACCACTGGAATGCAAGATCAGGAGTCTCCATCGCCATCATACGCTGATGGATCTGAAAGAAATCTGGCAATTCCTTTTCAGCGCGGCGGAGATTCTCTGGCGGATAGAAAGCCTCCTCGACTTTCTTCGGCGGCATTGCTTTCAACTCCTCCAGGGAAAGCCCCAGTTCATGAAAGCGGTTCATAATAAGTGTTACGGTACTGTTTCCTATGTTGTACCGCTTCTTGGTAGTGCGGTATCCAACACCGCTCTGACGTAATTCAATCACGCCAATGATGGTTGAGTATTTTTGCATTTGGTGCTCCTTTCTCAACTTGTAATGAACGAGTTTCATTGTTCATTATAAAAGAAAACGCACCGTTTAGAATGGAATCAGCGCACCGCTATTTCAGAATAGGTGCACCGCTAATTCTGGAATGGACGCACCAATCGACTGGAATTTGCATAAGTTTTTAAACAAGAAACTAGGAAAAATGCAAATAATTGTTAAATATGTTAATTTTAAGAAAAATACCAAATTTGGTAGTTTGGAATTTTTGATTTTAGTGGAATGTTAAGATTAGGGAACGGGCAATAGATTATTTCCACAAAACACCATATCATCAGCATCGAGTACGATGATAATGAATACGGATTTTCTTCGATGTGAGAGTTCGGAAAAGATTGGATTAAGGATTCGATTCTTATACTGCAGTCAAAATCAAATATTCGGAGAAATCTTCTGATTTTGACTGTTCTGGGGAAATTCTAATAATTTGAGTTCTAATCTTCAGTTTGATATTTTTGCACTTGTGTAATAAACCATTCTGTGATAAGTTGTATCTATCTGCACTTTCCATACTTAGATAAGGGGGATTTTTTCATGTCTCAAGAATACATTACCTTTACAATCGGCCAGAAAAAGAATATTGCCCTGATTGCTCATGACAACGAAAAACAGAAACTGATTGCATGGTGTAAAGAACACAAAACTAAGCTGGAGAAGCATAATCTTTACGGAACAGGTACAACGTCCCGCATGATCACGGATCAGACTGGACTTACAGTAAAAGGTTATAACAGCGGCCCATTAGGTGGAGACCAACAGATCGGTGCTAAGATTGTGGAGGGTGTCATTGACTTCGTGATTTTCTTTTCGGATCCGCTGACAGCGCAGCCTCATGATCCAGATGTAAAAGCCCTGATGAGGATTTCCCAGGTCTACGATATTCCAATGGCCGTCAATAAATCCACTGCGGATTTTATGATTACATCCTGTTATATGAATCGTGATTACAAGCATGAAGTGATCAATTTCAAACAGCATATTGCAGATCGGGCAGAAACACTGTAGGTACCTGCCTGAACCACGAAATGAGACCGGTTCGTCACGCCGGTCTTATATTTTTCTTTATCTGAGATATGCTGTAGCCCGGGTCATACATTTTAGCTGTTTCTGTTGCTTCTGAAGAGCTCATTTAGTAGCCAATTCCAATACTTTTTTCCTTTCAGAATGCTCATGGGGTATAAACAGGATACGTGGGAGCCAAAGGAACCGGAAACCCATTCGATGACTCCGCCCTCCTCCACCACCGCACGTTTCGTATTCAGGTTATACATATTTTTGGACCAGTTCTCAATTGTGGAATAACGCAGCTTCGCGTTTTTTCTCACATACAGCTCCACACAGCCCGCATGGAGATTGGCAACATTATATTTGGGTGCGGAACAGCCTTCAATGAAATGAAGATCCGCCCCTTCATCCACAATGATAAGCGTGTGTTCAAACTGCCCCGCTCCCGGCGCGTTCAGGCGGAAGTAGGACTGTAAGGGTATCGTTACCGAAACGCCGGGCGGCACATATACAAAAGAACCTCCTGACCACACGGCCCCATGAAGGGCGGCAAACTTGTGGTCATCCGGCCTGACAAGCTTCATGAAATGCTTTTGGACCATCGGAGCGTATTCCCCCTTCAGGGCGCTCTCCATATCCGTATAAACCACGCCCTGGGCTGCCACCTCTTCCCGTACATGATGATATACCAGCTCTGAGTCATACTGGGCTCCCACACCGGCAAGTGATTTTTGCTCCGCCTGGGGGATTCCCAGCAGTTCAAAGGTATTCTTTATTTCCTCCGGCACATCGGACCATTTGCCGCTCATATGGGTATTCGGCCTTACATAGGTCACAATATGCTCCATATCCAGCCCCTCCAGGGACGGTCCCCAGTCCGGCTCCTTTATGCGGTTATATATCTGCAGGGACTGCAGCCTGAAAATTTCCATCCAGGAAGGATCCTTTTTTTCCCTTGAAATTTCTGTGACAATTTCCGGCGTCAGCCCTTCCTGTATCCGGTATACATCCTTTTCGTCGTTCTTTATATCATAAATGCTTCTGTCTATATCATCTACATAGGTTTTTTCTTCCATTACGAACTCCTTTCTTCCTTTTCCCGGAGCAAATTATCCATGGATGGCTTCCCGGCAATATGCTTCAAAGCCCTTCGCATTGATTTCCTCTACCAGGGAGCCATCCCCTGTGGCAACAATGCGGCCATCCACCATGACATGAGTATAATCTACTTTCAGGGCTTCCAGGATTTTGGTGCTGTGAGTGATAATAAGAAGAGAACCTTTCTCATTTTTCTGATATTCCTCAACGCCGCGGGAAACGGTACGCACCGCATCCACATCCAGTCCGGAATCCGTTTCATCCAAAATCGCCAGTGTCGGACGCAGCATGAGCAGCTGCAGGATTTCGGCCTTCTTTTTTTCTCCGCCTGAAAATCCCACATTCAGATCCCTGTCGCCATAGCTTTCTTCCATTTGAAGTACGTCCATCGCCTTCTTCATTTCCCTGCGGAAATCCCAAAGCCGAAGCTTCTCTCCCCTGCGCTGCTCCAGGGCGCTGCGGATAAAGCTGCCGAGGGAAATGCCGGGCACCTCAAGAGGATTTTGGAAGGAAAGGAAAATGCCTTCTTTGGCCCTCTTGTCCGCCGCTTCCTCCGTGATGTCCTTTCCGTCAAACCGGATGCTTCCCTGTGTTGCCATATAATTGGGATTTCCCATAAGCGCATAGCCCAACGTGGACTTTCCTGCCCCGTTAGGCCCCATGAGCACATGGGTTTCGCCTCTGTTCACCGTCAAATCTATTCCGTGAAGGATCTCTTTGTCCTCCGCACTTACCTTTAATCCATTTATCTGCAATAATTGTTCAGCCATCTGTATCCTCCTTCGCTGTCATGTTCTATAAAAAAATAGGATCCGAACATTTCCTACCATTTTAGTATGAATTGTTCAAATCCTATTATAGTGATTCCTATCGGATTAATCAATATAAGAGAAGCATTATAAATGATAATGTTTCTCATTTTTATAATTACCTGACTCAAACTTCGCACATCCGCCAAACATCAGCTCACTGCCGGAATACGGCGCCGTCTGCTCATGATGTCTTTGAAGCGCTGCCCTGGGCCGCAACCTTCTCCATTTTAGACTTAATTGCTTCCGGATCGCCCAGATATTCTTTTTTGATAAATTTTCCTGCTTCATCGAACTCATAGACCAGCGGAATTCCTGTCGGAATATTTACATCGACAATTTCTTCCGGTTTCAGATTCTCAAAATACTGGACAAGCGCGCGGATGGAATTGCCATGTGCGGCAACGAGAACCCGTTTTCCTTCCTTCATGCTTTTCATGATAACATCATTATAATAAGGGACTACCCTTTCAATCGTGTCCTTCAGGCTTTCTCCCAGAGGAAGGATATCGCCGTTATGCGATTTTTCCTCACGGTACTGCTCCTGCAGGGCAGGATTGCGCGGATCTGTCTCCTCAAGGAAGGGCGGCGCAATATCAAAAGAGCGTCTCCAGATTTTCACCTGATCCTCTCCGTATTTCAGCGCCGTCTCCGATTTGTTCAGTCCCTGAAGGGCTCCGTAATGCCGCTCATTCAGCTTCCAGGTTTTAACCACCGGCAGCCAGCAGCGATCCATTTCCTCCAGAATGTGATCCAGGGTATGAATCGCTCTTTTTAAATAAGAGGTATAACAAAGATCGAAATCATATCCCTGCTCCAGCAGCGTCCGTCCCGCATCTGCCGCCTCTTTTTCTCCCGTTTCAGACAAATCCACATCTGTCCAGCCGGTGAAAAGGTTCTCCTTATTCCAGATACTTTCTCCATGTCTTACTAATACAAGTTTCATAAATAATGACCTCCGTTTCTTTATGGAAAAAGGCCCTGACCAAAGACGCAGAGCACATAAGATAGTAATAATATTCTCGGGGACGGCATGGTCTTATGGATCATGCCGTTTCCTGTTTTGTCAGTTCATCCGGTAGGATAAATTCCACAAGATCATAACAGATGAGGATACGCTATACCCTGTGTCCGCTTGATTTGTCCGGGGCATCCACATAGACTGCGGATACCAGTTCCCGCAGAGCTAGGGAATAATCCCATCCAAATCCGCGTATTTCTGTGCCATCTGGATAAACTGTTCAATGTTTTCTGTCCGTCGTTCCTGTACTTCAATTTCTTCCCGCAAATACGCCGCTTCCGTTTTTAGGCTTGTCTGCTCATCCTCATAGATCTTGCCCATCATGGAAAACCGTTCATCAGAAAGACGTCCTGCGGCATTGTCCTCATAAATCTTGATATACACACGGTCAAACTCTGTGTTATGCTTCTCCGCTTGAGATAACTGCTTTTTCAGAAGTTTCAGCATTTCTGTGCTCCGCAGTTTCAGCCTGTTTTCCATCCAGCTTCGGAAGTAGCTCTCATGGTACGCCACATAAGAAATGTCTGCGCTTATGTACATCCGTACCATTTCTTCAAGGACAAACGTCCAGATAAAATATGCTGAACCTCCCCCGAGATAATCGGCTCATGCATCCCATAGAAAACGGCTTGCTTTTCGGATTGATTGTCCTGCTACTTCTTGTCCCCGATGGAATTGGTGTAGGTTTTGAAGTTGACCGTATTAGTGGTAAGTCATTCTCCGCGCTCTCCCGTTGCCTTGTTCACCGCTCGCATTTTGCAACTGGTATCTCTGGCGTAAAACTCGTTAATCCAATTCTTTATCCCGGCAAAGTCATTGTCCACGCTGTTGGGGTCAATGGTGTCATAGTTGTCGTTGATAGCAATAAAGCGGAGATTAGAAAAACAGTTTTCTTTTGCAAAGTGTTCCCCTATCATGCGCTGATGCCTGAAGGAATTGCTCTCCCATCCAGTGTATCTTCTTGGAAAAGCCTGCAATACTAGGCTGTAATTTTTTCAGTTGTCCTTAATATTTCAGTTTCCTCCTTTTGAGGGGCAATCGTCAGTTCAGGATTAGATAACTTAATTATACCACAGGCCTGGGCGAGAAGTACAGCTTACATCATAACGAATCCTCTATATTCCGTGCCATAATGCGATGCGGCTTGCGGTCAAGGGTTTCTGTCCCCTCGCAGTTGCCGTCCACGATATACAGTTTCTTTGCACTTTCTGCTTCGGCTTTACATTCTGCAAGGGGTGATCGGTAGTTTTTTCGGCATAGCGGTTTTTCTGTGTTTTTAGTTTTGGATATAAAAAGACCGCCTACCAGCGGTAAGTGGTCTTGAATACATATTTCAAAATGTTATTTCAACTTTTCTAAGGTTTCTTTGAAAGTATCCTGACTCTTAACGCCATTTTCTTCAAAGAAAAATCTTAATCCTTCATAGCCCCAGTCAGGTTCGTTCTTGAATTTTATAAGAAGTGAATCCCCCCATTTCATCCCAAGAAGTTCTCCGATTGTTTACATATGAATAATTTTGTCACTTATAGCAATTTCAAGGAGTTTCTTTACTTCCTATAAAGTTGGCACAACTATCTTCATGTGAGATAAACTAATATCATCTTGCTTTTGTAAGTTCGGAATTGATCTCGTTTATTCGACGCTGGAGCAGATCAATTTTCTTTTCGATTTCTTCCTTGGCGACATCCATTCTATCAATAACTTTTTTTAATTCGAGATTCGTTGCGTCAATCTTTTCTTGGACAGCCTTTTTTTCTTTTCCTTTGAACAGACCGAGAGAACTCTTTTCTGCAGTTAATGTATTGATGCGTCCCTGAATGTTTTCTTTCTCTGCACTCCCGGGAATATTGTTGATTTCTACTTGTAGCGCAGAGATCTGTTCCTCTATGGTAGCTTTTTCTATTTCAAGATTTGCTTTTTCATCTGCGTGTTCAACCCAGTAAGCATCAAAACGATTTTGTGCAGCTTCTTTCTCCTTCTGTTCTTTGGCATTTTTGATAGTTTTTATTTTTGCTTCATAGTCACGGATTAATTCTCTGCGGACATTTATCGCTTCATCCGATAGCATCCATTCTTTATACCAACTTTTACCCCAATCATTAATGTCATAGTCCCAAGCGCACGACTCGATAGCCGCTTTATTAATAAAAATCAAATTTTCATAACGCTGAATATCATCCTCGTCATCTTCATCGCAAAGACTAATTGCATTTTCCACAAGAGAGGTACAATAGCCAACTCTTTGTATAAAATTCTGCCACTCGTACTTACCGGCTCTCTCATCAGAGTCATTGGGATCGCCATTGTAATCAGGCCAAATAACATTCTGCCATGCTTGGACCACGGATTGATTAATAAGAGTTGCAATTGGAGCCATAATCTCAGAAAGAGGAATTAGGGCACCGGTTTGAGAGAGAAAGGCGGCTACTGTGTTTAATATTGATGTGATATCAGAAATAAAACCATTAGCTTCTTCTTCATCAGGCCACTTTGCAAAACGCTCAGTTCTTAAGGAGATCATTGCAACAGATAGGTTTTTGATTTGACCTGTTGCTTCCTCCACAAGTTCATCCTTTACATCCTCAGGAGCATTATTGATAGCCTTAATAAACGCGGCGACACCTTCACCTACTCTTGAATTTTGCAAAGAAGATTGCCATGCAGCTGCTTCACCTTTCAACATCCAAGCTTTATAATTTGTTGGCTCGATTTCAATAATTTTATTGCAGTAAGTTTCTGCTTCCGCATTATTACCAGCATCTTTCGCACTTTGGGCCATTTCCAAATAATTCTTAATCATATGAGAATTATCGACACGGATCGTACCCTTAATTTCTTGAACTTTTTCCTTCATACGGTCTATGCTATGTTCCATACCACAGCTATCACAAACAGCGATGCCGCCTGCACCCATTACAAGTTTGCCGCCGCAAAGGTCACATACTAATGCTGCCATGCTCTATCCCCCATCTATTTAAGAATTTTGCATTTTTTATTTCGCTCCGCCAGAAGCGAATTTAGTTCTTTGATGACCACCATCTTATCTGATGTGGTTTTGAGTTCAGCAACTTTTTCTGTAATTGCTTCCTCAATTTCTGCTAAAGCACCAGCACTCATCGGATCGCTAAACTGTATTTTCTCTGCAAGCAGTTGTAATGCTGCACTGATCTCTGTATCTTTTTCCGTATCAGCAAACAATTCCACATCGGTCTGCAATTCTTTGATAAAGAATACCTTTTCCAGTACCTTTGCGTCCATACGCTCAATTTCATTTCGACCTGCTTCGCCTGAAATCATGCACACAGCCGAAACGCCAAGGATAATAGCACAGGCTACAATTACACTCCATGTAGGCAGAATGGGAATAGCGGCAAATACGACAAAGGCAATAATCTGAACTACCAGATATACAATACCAATGTGTACTATCGGCACACCAAAGAATTTGCTTTTCAGAGTATTTTCTTTTCCGAAAGCAACTTTCCAGATGGCAATCTGTGCAGCTAATGCGACGATGGTAAACACATACGCAATCCAGAATGTTCCTGTTTTAGCCGTTGGAATCGCAAAGGCAATTACGCTAAGCAGGGCAAACAAAATGCCAAGAACGGCATAGCCTAAATTTTTGTTTTTCATCATCAGCCCTCCCTCTCGGTGCCGCATTTCGGGCAGAACTTACCGGGCTTGATAAACTTGAATCCACATTTGAAGCAAGTATCGGAAGGGACTTGCGCAGCGCCACATTCATCACAAAAAGCGGCTCCGGGCGTCAACTCAGCGCCGCATTGACTGCAGAACTTATTTGCCGCTGTAGGTTGTGGGGAAGCAGTACCAATTCCGGCAAAAGCATCGGTAACAGCACCGCCTACCATTCCACCCACTGCACCTCCAACGCCTGTCATCATACCAAGTCCAATACCCATGTTAGAGAACTCGCCAATACCTTCATTCTGTGCGGCTTTTTCAGCTATATCATAGCCTCGCTCTTGCTGATAGGTATAACCTTCTTGCATACGCTTCTGGGCAATTGCCTGAGAGTCAATAACCATCTTCTGTGCTTCAGTCTGCTGTTCAATAATACCAACTCGCTGGTGGAGTTGCGCTTCGGCAATATCTGCATACTGACGGAAATGCAGTTCTTTGAATTTTTCGTACTGAGGATCACCGTCTGGCTTGACGATAGTGGTCACATAGAACCATTTGAGTTGAACACCATATTCGAGGAAATCAGGAATAAGGCGGTTTCCAATATCTGTTGAAAATACTTCAAGTTGTTCATCGATTTCAAAAATATTGATGGCGTTGGTACGCATAGCCTGCGCCATATATGTTTTGACTTTAGTCATCAATATGCTACGAAAATAAGTGGTGAGCTGCTGACGCTCAAGTACTCGTTCAGTACCAACCAACTTAACCAACAGTTTTCTGGAATTATCCACACTGAGAGCCATTTCGCCACTTGCACCAATGGAAATGGGGAACTTGTATGTAGGCTCTATATACTGTACTTTGCTGTCTGTTCCCCAGCGAATTGCCATTTGTTCGGTTTTATTGATAAAATAGACCTCACAATGGAAAGCTGTCTCCCCATTGGCAGGAATGTTTATGATCCGACGCAGTAACGGAATATTCTGAGTTTCCAAAGTGTGTCTGCCCGGACCGAACAAGTCAAGAGCCTGTCCATTAAGAAAAAAGATTGCTTCCTGCGATTCGTGAACAATCAACTGTGTAGTCGTATTGAAATCCTCGCAGGGATGCTTCCATACAAAGGTATTGTTATCGCCCTCATATTTAATAATATCGGCAATTGTCGCCATAACATTGCCTCCTTCGGATTTTAATCGTGTAGCTTTTTCAAATTAGAGTTTTTTATAGACATATAATTGAATTGTACTTCAAA
>ERZ826764.3544-NODE-3544-length-12240-cov-2.956914_pt1 | contig 12240 bp, 11 predicted proteins | sample MGYA00519870_ERZ826764 | MGnify/ENA primary metagenome ERZ826764 (study PRJEB31778, sample SAMEA3449239) | human gut metagenome | biome: human gut; feature: human-associated habitat; material: faeces | place: United Kingdom | collected 2010/2012 ...
TGCAGATCGCACAGGGTATGCAGGCTGCACATGATAACAGCATTATTCACCGTGATATTAAACCACAGAATATCATTATTTCCAAAGAGGGCAAAGTAAAAGTTACAGACTTTGGTATCGCTAAGGCAGCAACGTCAAATACAATCACATCTAATGCAATGGGATCTGTGCATTATATCAGTCCGGAGCAGGCAAGAGGTGGTTACAGCGACGAAAAGAGTGATATCTATTCTCTTGGTGTAACAATGTATGAGATGCTGTCAGGCAAAGTACCTTTTGAAGGAGACAGCACGGTGACTGTTGCACTTGCACATATTCAGGAAGAGGCAACACCGTTAGATAAAATTGATCCGGAAATTCCGCACAGCTTATCCAAGATTGTGATGAAGTGTATGCAGAAGAAGCCGGATATGCGTTATATGACAGTTTCTGCATTGATCGCAGATCTGAAGAGAGCGTTAATAGAGCCGGATGGGGATTATGTTGTGATCTCCGATGTTGTCGACGATTCGCCGACGATCATTATGGACAAAAATGAAAAAGAGTGCTATTTTAGCAGAAAAAGACCGTACGGTTCAGCCGGAAAATGAAGAGGAAGAATCGGACGATGATGCCATTGATCCTAAATTAGAGCGTATTTTGAAAATCTGCAGCGGTGTTGTTGCGGTGATCATTGTGTTAGTTGTTATTTTGCTGATCGGCAAAGTGGCCGGTTGGTGGGGTGGCGGTTCCAACAAGAAACCAACGCCGACTTCGACAGCAGATGCAAGTGCAGATCCACAGTCTTCTGCGGCTGCTTTAGGTAAAGTGGCAGTACCGGATCTCGTGAATCATACACTTGAAGAAGCAGAGAAGATGCTTGACGAGGCAGGATTAAAATATCAGCTTAAGCCGGTAGAGTCTGAGGAGGACGCTAATACCGTGACGGATCAAGAACCGAAATCCGGCGAAGAGGTAGAAGAAGGAACGAGAGTTACTATTTATTACAGTCAGGAATCCAGTGGAATTACGATTCCGGATGTAACAAATAAATCCTTAGAAGACGCAACATCTCAATTAGAGAGCAGCAATTTGACCGTTAAGGGAACCACAGAGAAATATAGTGATATCGTAGCCAAAGGAAAGGTATGTGGTACCGATCCTGTTGTGGGTTCCAGTGTAGCCAAAGGAACAGCAGTTACTTTGATCATCAGTAAGGGACCGGAAAATGATATGGTACGTGTTCCAAATCTCGTGAAGAAATCATTAGAGGTTGCGAGAGAACGATTAGCAGATGTAGGATTGGAAGCTCCAGATGAGCCGACTTATGTATATAGTGATACAGTACAGAAGGGATATGTGGTCAGCCAGTCTAAGAAGTCCGGTACCAAGGTTGAGGTTGGAACGGTGATTGAATTTACCGTCAGCTTAGGATCTAAGCATAAGGCAACTGAGAAACCGGCTGCGACACCGACGACAGAGCCGAAGTACAAATATACAGGTTCTTTGACGATTTCTGCCAATCCGTTTGACTACGAAGATGAAGCTCCGGCATCCATCAAATTAGTCTTAGAGCAGGATGGTAAATCTAAAACTGCCTGGTCAGGAACTTTGAGTTATTCTGATTTCCCGCGTAAGTTTTCGGTTGAGGGATACAGTGATAACAATGGTAAGATTACGTTGTATAAAGATGGCGTAGAAGTAGGTGGCCCATACAATGTAGAGTTTAAGAAGGAAAGGCAGTAATGCAGGGAAAGATCATTCGAGGTGTAGGCGGATTTTATTATGTACACGTTCCAAGCATTGGTCTGTTGGAATGCAAGGCAAAGGGTGCGTTTCGCAACCGAAGGGTCAAACCTTTGGTTGGAGACAATGTAGATGTAACAATACTGGACGAGGCGAATGCGCTGGGGAATATTGAGGAGATACTGCCTAGACATTCGGAGTTGATACGCCCGGCAGTTGCTAATGTCGATCAGGCGATTGTTATTTTTGCAGCATCCTATCCAAAACCAAATATCAATTTGCTGGATCGTTTTTTGCTGATGATGCAGTGGCAGGATGTACCTGTTAGCGTATGCTTTAATAAATTGGACACCGCAGATGATGGCTTTATAGAAGAATACACCAATGTTTATAAAGACAGTGGTGCATCGCTCTTTTTTACCAGTACCTACGATGGGAAGGGGCTAGAAGAGCTGCATCAAAGTTTGATTGGGAAGACAACAGTGCTTGCCGGACCATCCGGTGTTGGAAAATCTTCTGTAATGAATGCACTTTTTCCGGAAGCAGATATGGCAATTGGGGAGATCAGTACCAAAATTAAGCGAGGGAAACACACAACGAGACATTCGGAACTGTTTTCGCTGCCGGATCAAACGTATGTGATGGATACACCGGGATTTACTTCGCTTCTTTTGCCGGAATTGGAAAAAGAAGAATTAAGGGAATATTATCAGGAGTTTAGACCATATGCATTGCAATGCCGTTTCCTTGGCTGTGCTCACATCAACGAACCGGATTGTGGGGTCAAGGAGGCATTGGCTCAGGGGAAAATGTCGAGTAGCCGATATGAGAATTATAAACTATTTTATGAAGAACTCAAAAATCGGAAACGCTATTAGATATGATAGGAAGATGCATTCATAGACTCGTCTATGAAAGAATGGAGAAGAAATATGAAACAGTTGGCACCGTCAATCTTGTCGGCAGATTTTATCTGCCTGGGAGAGCAATTGAAACAATTGCAAAAGCTTTGCATACATTACCTCCATATTGATGTGATGGATGGAATGTTTGTACCATCTATTTCTTTTGGTATGCCGGTGATTGCGTCATTGCGGAAACATACAGACATGTTTTTTGACGTGCATCTGATGATAGAGGAACCGATCCGTTATGTCAACGCCTTGCGTCAGGCCGGAGCGGATGGGTTAACTGTGCATGCGGAAGCGTGCGCTGATTTGCCGGGGACGATTGCGGCCATTCGAGAAAGTGGTGCGAAGCCGGCAGTGTGCTTGAGTCCAAAAACACCGTTAAGCAAGTTAGATGGTATTTTGGATCAAGTTGATATGGTGCTTATAATGGGGGTAGAGCCTGGTTTTGGGGGTCAGACTCTGATTTGGGAGACCTTGGAAAAAGTGAAACAGCTGCACAAGATTCGCAAAGAACGCGGATTGTTCTTCAAAATAGAGATTGATGGCGGCGTGACAAAGGAAAATGCACGTGCTGTTGCTGCATGCGGTGTGGATATTGTCGTGGCTGGAACCGCTGTTTTTCGTGGGGATATCGAGGAGAACATTCATGTTTTGCAAGAAGAAATCAACACGGAGGGACAAAATGCTTCTTGAGAATATTCCATTAGGAAGAACATTAGAAATTTATATTGATCGTGAAGGTTATCGTTATCGGTTAGTCAGTAAAGTAGAGGAAGCCAAATCAAATCAGGTATGTGTTAGTTTGATCGCATCCAATGGAAGAGCTTTTCAGTTTCATGCGGAGGATGATATATGCATTGTATATCGCGATGCAGACAGACTGTGGGAATGGACAAAAGTGAAGGCAGGCATTGCGAAGTTGGACGGAGAGCCGGTGCATATATTTCAGATTAACGATAAGGGTCATTCATACAATCGACGCAATGCATATCGCGTCCAGATCGGCGAAGAAACATTAATTGGCTACTATGATGTGCCGGGAGCACCTCGCAGATTATCAGAACCACCAAGCCCTGCAGATGAAGAAGAAAATGCAGATGTTATCGAGGAGATAGAACCAGAGATCGTGCGTGGTGTGATCAAAGATGTCAGTGAAAGCGGAGTGGGGTTATACTCTGACTTTGAGTTTCAATTGGAGGATGGCATGTTTTTCGACATTCCATCACCTTATGGTATGCTGCATTGCAGAGCAGAGGTCGTGCGTCGTGACGAGCTACGTGCCACCAATCATAAATTTAACTTTTATTATGGATGTGAGATGACGATGACAGATCGTAAGTTAATGAAATACATCTATGATATACAGAGAGATATTTTGAAGAAAACCAGAGGGCAGTAGTATACTGTCCTTTTTTGGGGACAGCAATCTTATAAGGTGTAATGGGATAAGATGTTTGCAGTGCCGTTTTTAGGACAGCAACTACTTTCTGTAAGAGAAGAGAGGGGATAAGTATAATGCTTGGTAAAATAATATTATTTAGCGGCGGAAAGTATGATATTGCATTTATAAAACAATATTTGGCCGACAAGTCTTTTGATACGGTAGCATGTGCAGATTCCGGTTTGGAAGCGGCACACGCAGTAGGAGTTAACGTGGATTATATTATGGGAGATTTTGACAGTGTATCGCAAGAGACACTGGCAGAGTATCGGTCTGCGGATAAGGCAGCAAAGTTTGTACAGTATCCTAAGGCAAAAGACTATACAGACACGCAGATGGTATTGGAATGGATATTGTCGGAAGGGGCATCAGAAATCACTATTCTGGGTGCTACCGGGGGACGATTGGATCATTTTCTATCCAATCTAAATATTTTGATGAAACCACTTAAGCAGGGAATCCCGGCGTATATTGTAGATTCGCATAATCGGTTATACTTGATTGACGGAGAGACAACCTTACACAGAGAGCAGGTATTTGGCCAATATATATCCTTGCAGCCGCTTTCCGAAAAAGTGTATCCGGTGACTTTGACAGGATTTCAATATGGACTGAAAGATTATACGCTTACATATGGTGATGGACGCGCGATCAGCAATGAGTTTGCACCAGAAGCGCAGACGGCAACGATCTCGTTTACACATGGGGAATTGATCGTGATCGAATCTAGGGATTAGAACGCAATCAGATAGGGGTTGCTTGCATTATGTTGTGTGCTATAATGATCGCAGTAGTTGTAAACTTGATGCAGATGACTTAGATAACAGAAATGAGGGGCTGTATGAATCGAAAGGTAGAGTTATCGGAAGAAAATTATGACTTGTTAGATGAAGTGATACACCAATTGTGTGAGCAGGGACGTTTGTTGGAGGAGCAGAATGCGATGCAGCATGGAAGTACATCGGTCTATGAGCATAGTGTTAACGTTGCCTATAAGAGCCTTCTGTTGGTGGAGAATTTTTGTCTGCCAGTTGATAAACAATCATTAGTGCGAGGGGCCTTGCTGCACGATTATTTTTTATATGACTGGCATGAAAAGGATGGCGGACATCGGCTGCATGGATTTCGACATCCGGCGTTCGCCCTTTATAATGCAAGCAAAGATTTTTCGCTGAATAGGAAAGAGAGAAATATTATTGCGAGACATATGTTCCCGTTGACGGTGTTGCCGCCACGATGTCTAGAGGCGTGGATTGTCTGCTTTGTGGATAAATACTGTGCGTTTTCCGAGACTATGGGGGATGGCAGAATACAATGGGAGCGATAGGGCAAGATAGAATACTGTGGGAGTGATAGGACAAGATAAATACAGTGGGAACGATAGGACGAGATAGGATACAGCGGGAGCGATAGGACGAGATACAATACAGTGAAAACGATAGGACGAGATAGTGAAGGGAAGAACGATAGAAAATAACGGAGGCTGGTGACAGAATGAAAGAGAACAATTTAATAAATAAGACTGCGTACTTTCATTTGCCCGGATTGTTTGAATTTTATGAATTATATCGTCTGTTTTTAGCGCTGTTTTATGAACACAGGGAGTATTTTTATAACTGGTGTGAGATCGGCTCTATTTATGGCGCACCCGCCGATTGCCCTTGGGGTGGAGGAAGAACTTCGTTTGGTGCGGAAGATCCGGAAGAAGTGCTAGCATTATTGCGTCGATATGGAATATCAGGTCGTTTAACTTTTAGTAATTCTCTGCTTCAAAGAGAACACCTGTCGGATAAAAAATGTAATGCCCTTTGTGCATTATTTGCTGGAAATAAAGGCGTGCAAAATGGTATTATCATTTATTCAGATTTGTTGTTAGAATATTTACAAGAAAACTATCCGGAGCTTTATTTTGTATCTTCAACGACAAAGGTATTGACGGATTTTGAGCAATTTGTGAGCGAAGTAAAGCGGGATGATTTTCGCTATGTCGTGCCGGATTTTCGTTTCAATAAACAGTTTGATAAGTTACAGACATTATCCAAATCAGAGAAAGATAAAGTGGAATTTTTGTGCAACGAGTGCTGCTCGTTTGCCTGCAAAGATAGGAAGCGTTGTTATGAAGCGGTCAGCCGCAAAAATTTAGGAGAAAGCGGCTGCGGGCATCGCTGCACAGCCAATGATCTGGAAGAAGGGTACCGTTTTTCGAAAGCGATGAAAAATCCGGGCTTTATTGGTGTTACTGATATACAAGAAAAGTATTTGCCGATGGGATTTACCAATTTTAAGATTGAGGGACGGGGACTCGGCAGTGCATTGATCTTAGAATTTTTGCTTTATTACCTGACAAAGCCGGAATATCAGCTAGTGGTTCGTGAAAAGATTTATTTGGACAATATGCTGGATTTATTTTAAATGTAACCATAATGCGGGAAGAGACATTATTATATTGCTAGGAATGCAGCGTAAAATTGAATGTCAGAAAGTTTATACCGTTAGGACTGTAGCGTAGGATCAAGTGGGAAGAAAGTTTGACAATTTGGTTAGTATATGCTAACTTGAGTAAGGCGTAAATGATGAATGTCAGACAGGCATACATCAAAATATGGAACGAGTCTTTGCAAGTGGTATAGGAGAAATTGTGATGAAAAAGCTGTTTTTTGAAATTGAACGAGATGGTTTCTATGGAACTTATTATGAAAATCCCACAGGATCTGATTGTACGGTCATTGGTTTATTTGGAGATGATCCAAATGATTACATGGCAAAGTGTGGGGCAAAATGGTTACATAAAAATGGAGTGAATGCTTTGTGCGTATCTCCCGGTAAGAAAAATTATAGTCATGTCAATAACCCGTTAGAAAGAATCGAGACAGCGATCAAATGGCTGCAGGCTAACGGCAATCGTAAAGTTGGCATTATGGGAATGAGTGCGGCGGGGATGGATTCGCTGGTTGCAGCTTCTTATTTCCCGGATATTACCTTGACTTTTGCGCTTACAGCCAGTGATTTTGTATGGCAGGGATTTGAGCAGGGAAATAAAGATGGCTGCAAAGAATGGCCGATTCCAGAGACATCTACCCTTTCGTGGAAAGGAGAGCCGTTGCCTTACATGCCGTTTGTGTATGAACATCCGGTGTACTGGCAGAAGATTGAAGAGGAAACAAAAGGCTCCGGTGATATCGAGCGAAGCACTTGTTTGTTTATTGACTCCGAGAAGGCAAGAGAGCATACGGAAGAGGAAATGATCAAAGTCGAGAATATTAAAGGAAAACTTTTTCTTGTGGGTGCGGAGGATGATTCTTTCTGGGAAGCAGGAAAATATATCCGCCGCATGGACCAACGATTAAAAGAGCGACCTCATACTTGTGAATATGTACCGCTTGTGTATGAGCACGGGACTCATTTTGTATTGCCGGAATCCATGCTCCGTATGGCATTGCCTGTAGGACTAAAATTTGTGCTGCGGTTTATTTTTAGAGCAGCCAAAGAATATCCGAAGGAGTGTGAGGCAACGAGAAAAGATATTGACAAAAAGCTTTCTGCGGCATTAAAAGAATGGCGGGCAGAGTAGTTTTTTTGAAGCTTGACAGAGACGTGTAGCATATATTTTATTGAATTATAGGTGATAAGGTGAATACTATGAAAGGTTGTTTTTTTGATGTATTCATTATAAAATAATTATAAGGAATTGATGTTTGAGGGGAGCAATCGCCATTTTGATCAAACTTTATGTATGGGATTAAGCATTACAGATGAGGATATTGATTCTCTCTGTCAATCTATGAAGGAACAGGCGGTCAAAAATGCAAATAATGAAGTTCAGAAAGAATCTGTGAAAGAGGTGGGAAGACAGCAGCTGCGTTCTTGGGGAATTCTTATAGAGCGTGATGGCAAAGATTATCCAACAAATGCCTATGCAATTTTAACAGGGGCAGGTGCATTTCATACTGCAACACAGTGTGGTGTGTTTAAGGGGTCGACGAAAGAGGTTTTTGTGGATCGACGGGAGTATGATGGCCCAATTTGGGAACAAATAGAGCAGGCTTTTCAATATGTTCTTCGAAATATTCATTTGGGAGCGAATATTGTCGGAATATATCGACAAGATGTTTATGAAATTCCGCCAGATGCTATTCGTGAGTTGATTATTAATGCGGCTGTGCATCGAAGTTATTTGGATCATGGGAATATTCAGATCGCAATCTACGATGATCGGTTAGAAATTACTTCTCCAGGCAAGCTTCCAATGGGGCAGACTTTGGAGCGAATGAAGGAGGGATATTCACAAATAAGAAATGAGGCGCTTGCAAGTGCGTTTTCATATATGAACTTGATTGAACATTGGGGGAGTGGAATACCAAGAATTATTGGAAAGGTAAAAGCAGCAGGACTGAGAGAGCCAGTGTTTATTGGTGGAGAAGTAGATTTGCGGATCAATATTTATCGAAATAATAGTAACAGTCCAGATAATAGTAGTTATCCCGATTATGTGAGAGATCAGTTGGTGCTATACAATGAAATATCAGAGGAATGCCGGAGAACCGCCGGAGAACCGCCGGAGAATTGCCGAGAGGTGAGCAGGAACAAAAGATTTACCGATACGTTTTGGAAAATGCATATATCACAAGGGCACAAGTTATGACACTTCTTGATTTGAAACAACGTCGGGCTAGAGAGATTTTGTTCAATATGATAGAGGATGGTTGGTTAAGAAAGGAGGGCGCTTCAAGAAGTACGATTTACGTGCTTAATACAACAGAAAAGTAACTTTAGTATTAACATAAAGGTAAGGGCAGTCGATTCAGCAATTATGTAAAATGAAAAAAGAGAGTTGACCATAGAAAAAAGCTATGGTCAACTCTCTTTTTTTTGTATTTTGCAAAGATTCCTATGCTGCCTATAATAGCTTTGTATATGTGATGCAATGAAAGGAGAACAAGATGAGTAATTTGAAAACACCTTTTAGATACGATTATGTCGGAAGCTTTTTGAGACCTGCAAAGTTAAAGAAAGCAAGGGCAGATTATGAGGCTGGAACAATCAGTGCAGAACAGTTGAAGAGCGTAGAAGATGAGTGCATTATACAACTTGTCAACAAAATAAAAGAGCTTGGATATCATGTGATCACAGATGGAGAGTTCAGAAGAGCAACATGGCATTTGGATTTTATGTGGGGATTTCAAGGGATCGAACATAAAAAAACAGTAGATGGAAATACCACGTTTGATGCGGAAGCTGCCATGATTGACGATACCTATATAGTTGGAAAAATTTCCGTAAAGAATCACCCATTTGTTGAACATTTTAAATTTGTAAAGGCACTGGAAGATGAAAATACCGTTGCCAAACAGACAATACCATCTCCGGGACAGTTTTATGCTTATTTTACCGGAACACAGCTTTTGGAAGACACTTTGAAAATATACGGCACAGAGGAAGCATTTGCTGAGGATGTCATTAAGGCTTACGGTGAGTTTATCAAGGAACTTTATGAGGCTGGCTGCCGAAATCTGCAGTTTGATGACTGCGTATGGGGTGGCATGGTAAACCCAGAATTAGCGGTTGAACTTACGGGCAGAAAAGGAGAGGCGTTAGAGAAATATAAGAGAATCATCCTAAAACTTAATAATGATGTTGTGGCAGAAGCACCACAGGATCTTGCGATTAATACACATGTGTGTCGTGGTAATTATCACTCAACATTTTTCAGTTCAGGTGCATATGATGGTGTGGCAGATCTGTTGTTTGGGGAAGAAAATGTCAATGCCTATTACCTCGAATTTGATGATGAGAGATCTGGTGGATTTGAGCCGCTTGCAAAAATATCAGGGGACAAAAAAGTGGTTTTGGGACTCATTACCACCAAGAAACCTGATCTGGAAAATAAAAAAGCAATTGTAGAGAGAATTAAGCAGGCTGCGCAATACGTTCCATTGGATCGTTTATATCTTAGTCCACAGTGCGGATTTGCATCATGTGAGATTGGAAACAAACTCACAGAGGAAGAACAGTGGGCAAAGCTTAAGCTGGTAAAAGAAATTGCAGAAGAAGTTTGGAAATAGCAAAAGGGGGCTGTGATATCGTATCACAGCCCCCTTATTGGGATGTGGCTTCTGTGACCGGGGAAAATGCTTCTGCGTTTTTGCCGAGCAACTGGTCACGCTTAAAATTTTCCCGCAAGAGCAGGAGCTGGATCAGGACCAGTGTAATATGAAAAAGAATCGTTGTAGAAGGGTAATGGTTCATTTGGTATAATTTTGATGCAGTCATCAAGAAGTTGTTCTTTGTAAATCAGTATGTAGATATGATACTGAAAGGACAACAACATTTATAATGGGGGAAATAGAGATGAAAATTGACAGAATACTTGGAATTATTATTTATCTTTTTAATCATGATAAGGTTTCAGCGAAAACTCTAGCTGAAAAATATGATGTATCGGTTCGGACGATTCAGCGTGATATGGTGAATATTGCGTCTTGTGGCATACCTATTTATTCGGATAATGGAAAAAATGGTGGTTATTCTATTTTATCAACATATAAACTGAAAAATACAAATATTAAAAATGATGAACAACAGATGATTATTAAGGCACTGGAAACTTTATCCACTTCCTATACGAATCATACATTGGATTCAATCATTGAAAAATACAATTCCATTATCGGAAAAGAAGGTGGACAAAGAATTTTTTGGGATTTTGGTGTTACAAAAGAGAATCAACAGGTTCAAAATGTTAATAAAACATTGGAACAAGCGATAACAGAGAAGAAATATATTTCTTTTCACTATAGAAATGCCAGTGGAAAAGAATCTGATCTGACAGTAGAACCTTTAGCAATACATTATAAATGGTATGCATGGTATCTTTTTGCGTATCGTGATGAAAAGGAGCAATATTATACTTTTAAGGTTGCACGAATGAAAGATGTTGAAATATTAAATAAAAAATCCATGACAGATCATGGAGATATCGAAGAGCGTATGAAAGAAAGTGAACAAAATTATTACAAAACTTGTATAAATATTGAAGTACACTTTGAAGAGCAAGAAAGTGGTTTAATACAAGAATATTTTCCGGATTGTCAAATAGAGAAAATGATGAATGGAGTGTGTAGAACTTTTATTGGTGTACCAGCAAAGGAACGATTATGGAAAGCACTTTTATTAAGTTTTGGAGACCGTGTAAAAGTAGTAGCACCAGAGGAATATAAAAGGGAATTGATTGATACGGCAAGAAATTTTTTATCTAATTACGACAGCTAGTTGTCGTAATTAAATGCTATAATTGGTGCAAAGGCAAGTGAACATAGTGACTGCCCAATACTGATGTATGCGTCTGATAACCGGTTGATCACTATGATAACGAAGTCGTAGAAGATCAAAGGGGAAATTACTTATGAAAAGAACAAAAAATAAGATGTATTATTTTATGATTTTTTTTATTAGCCAGATGGTGTCAGAATTAGGAACTTCCATGACTGGATTTGCAACTGTTATTTGGATGTATTCTAATAGTGGACAGGTGATGTCGGCGTCTTTACTGGCAATATGCAGTACAGTGCCATATCTCGTTGTAAGTCTTTTCGGTGGAGCGGTTGCTGATAAAATGAATAAGAAAAAAATCATGCTTATTTGCGATTCGATTGCAGCAACAGGTTCTGTCATTCTCTTGAGTTGTTATATTTTGGGATGTTTACAGTTATGGGTATTGTGTCTGGTAAATGTGATCAATGGATTTATGAATGCATTTCAAAATCCCGCTTCTCAAGTTACGGTAACCTTATTGGTGGATCAAAAAGATTATGCAAGAATTGGTGGGATTCAATCAACAATGGGCGCATTAGTTGGTATATTTCAGCCAGTTCTGGCAACCACCATTCTTAATACATTGGGCTTGCAATGGATTTTAATAATTGATTTGAGCACCTTCCTAGTTGCTTTTTTAGTATTACTATTTGTTGTGGAGATACCTGATGAAATTTCTTCGGGTAAACAGACATCGATTTCAGAAATATGGGATGGGTTGAAAGAAGGCATTAATTTTATAGCTGGTAATCGATCAATTTTGATGCTTTTAGTGATGTATTGCATTTTGGAATTTACAGGCGCAATTTCCTTTGATGGTATGTGCACACCACTTCTTTTAGCGAGAACAAA
>ERZ826764.3546-NODE-3546-length-12233-cov-3.852439_pt1 | contig 12233 bp, 10 predicted proteins | sample MGYA00519870_ERZ826764 | MGnify/ENA primary metagenome ERZ826764 (study PRJEB31778, sample SAMEA3449239) | human gut metagenome | biome: human gut; feature: human-associated habitat; material: faeces | place: United Kingdom | collected 2010/2012 ...
CTGGCTGGTAAAGGAATGCACAGACAGGCTTCGCAGCAACGACCCGGTATATCTGCAGGAGGTCAGGCGGTTCTATCAGAAAATAGGGGAACAGGCGGCAGGCCGTATGGCAAAAGACGGCGGCCCCATAATAGGCATTCAGCTGGAAAATGAGTACGGTCACTGCGGCGGAGGCCCTTCTTCCGTGGCAGAATGCATGGCACATATGCGCACCCTGAAGAAAATGGCATTGGATGCGTCCCTGGAAACCCCTTATTATACCTCTACCGGCTGGGGAGGAGGAATTGTGGTGGACGGGGAAACGCTTCCCGTGCTGGGAGGCTATGTGGATGCACCCTGGGCGGAACATGTGGAGGAAATGCCTGCCAGTACCAATTTCATCTTTTCTTCCTACAAGCAGGATGAAAATATCGGTTCGGACCTGAAGAGTCAGGAAAGCATGCAGATGAGGCTACAGCAGGAACTGCAGAGTTTTACCTTTTCCATTCATAAAAATCCCTATCTTACGGCGGAGCTGGGAGCCGGCCTGCAGGTAACCTCCCACAGAAGGACCTGTCCCTATCCGGAGGATATTGAGGCCCAGGCTCTCTGTATGCTGGGAAGCGGGGCTAATCTGCTGGGATATTATATGTATCACGGCGGCATCAATCCGGAAGGAAAGGATACCACCCTCCAGGAATCCAGGGCCACAGGCTATAACAATGATCTTCCGGTGAAAAGCTATGACTTCCAGACCTGTATCCGGGAATCAGGAGAGGTGAAGGAAAGCTATGGCAGGCTTCGCAGGCTGCACTTGTTTTTGGAGGACTTCGGGGAAGTGCTGGCGGGAAGCGACACCTTTTTTCCGGAAAAGCAGCCGGAATCGCCGGAGGATATGCATACCCTGCGGACGACGGCCCGGATAAATCAGGAAACGGGAACAGGATTTCTTTTTATTAATAACCATCAGAGAAAGCGTGTTATGGAAGAGCATGTCAACGCAGCGGTAAAGCTGGAGCTGCCGGAAGGAGAACTGCTGCTGGATTCTCTGTATATAAAATCCGGCGCCTGCGGTATTATTCCCTTTGCGCTTCCCTGCGGGAACGGCTTTCTGGAAAAAACAAATGCTTTTCTGCTGTGCCGTCTGGGCAGCCGTTATTTCTTCTATACGGATGGAGAGCCGGTTTATCAGTGGAGAGGACAGGAAGGGGAAGTGGTGACGCTCACTTCCGATCAGGCCTGCCGGGCCTGCAGGCTGGGGGACACCCTTTATATTTTGGAGCATGCGGACAGCTGTCTCATTGAGAAGGAGGGCAGGGTCTGCCTGTTAACTGTCCATGAAGAAGAGAAGGTGCTTTGCTATAAAAGTACGGGAGAGCCGGAAAGGAAAATCTTACGTGTCAACCCGGTGAAGGTACCTGTGGAGATGAAAGCCCTGGAAGGCTCCGGATGGGAAGGGGAGCAGAGGGAATATTGTGAATATCTGATACAGCTGGGAGCGGTGCCTGTGGATAACATTCACCAGTTATATCTGGAAGCGGATTATGCGGGGGACAGGGCAGAGGTTTACCTGGACGGGAAGCTGGCGGATGACTGGTTTACCACCGGTGAAAAATGGCATATTGCGATGAAACGGTTTGGGTATCCAAGTGAGCTGGTTATCAGGGTTTATTCCAGCGACTGCCCGATTCCTAATCCTTATGGAAATCAGGTCTATTATGATCTTCCGGTGGAGAAGGGGTGTGTGCTTAAGGGAGCGAAGGCGGTACCGGAGTATAGTCTTAACGTTCTTTAATATCGGGTTCTAAGAATGATAAACAGTATGAAAAATGGGGGCATATCCCGTAAGGGATATGTCTTCTCAGCCAATAAATATATTCAAAAAAATACATTCAAAAGTAAATTTATAGTTGCAGTATGGGTAATAATATGCTAAAGTAAATACAAGCATAATTTTCTATGAATCCGGGCTTATACGCCATCTATTTTCTCTATTCTATTCAGAAACTCTATGCTTACAATCCATTTTAAACAGGCAGGAGCTGCTGAACGGAAGGTGATTATGCCCTTATTCTATCAGACGGCTTCCTGCACACAATTGCAGAAAGGAGCAGTCTATGGAAGCGAAGAATTTCATGGAAGAAAAGCCATCCATAGAAAAAACGCAGTCTATGGAAGAAAAAGAACTTCATGTGGTAAAAAAACACAAGGATACGGTTTTCCGTATGCTGTATAATGACAGGGAGAAACTCCTGGAGCTATACAACGCTCTTAATGGAACCGTATATGAAAACACCGGCGAGTTGGAAATCTGTACGCTGGAAAACGCAATCTATATGGGATTTAAGAATGATGTATCATTCTTGTTTGATTCGGAAATGTGTTTATATGAGCATCAGTCTTCCTTTAACCCGAATATGCCGCTTCGGGATCTCTTTTACATTTCCAGACAATTGCAAAAGTATGTGGTAGGGAAGACCCTCTATTCCAGTAAGCTGGTACAAATCCCGGTTCCCCGTTTCGTGGTATTTTATAATGGAACGCAGGAACAGCCGGAAAGAAGGCTGTTAAGGCTGTCCGATGCCTTTGAAAAAAAAGTGTCATCCCCCGAACTGGAAGTAACGGTAACGATGCTTAACATTAATCTTGGGAAAAACCGGGAGCTGATGGAAAAATGTAAAACGCTCAGGGAATACTGTATGTTTGTGGAATGTATCCGGAAATATGCGGCACAGATGGATATAGAGGAAGCAGTAGAGCGGGCGGTGACGGAATGTATCCGAAATGACATACTGGCGGATTTTTTATCCGCGCAGAGAGCGGAGGTTATAGCGATGTCGATATTTGAATACAACGAAGAAGAAGAAATGAAAAAAATCCGTGCCGATGAATTCAGTGTAGGCAGGGAAACCGGGAAAGCGGAAGGCAAAGCAGAAGGTAAAGCGGAGTTTGTACTGGATCTGCTTGAGAATCTGGGAGAAATACCAGACGGGCTGCGGGAGAGAATCCTTTCGGAAACCGATCTTACGATTCTGAAAAAATGGTTTTCAGAGGCAGTCAAAGCCAAAACCATCCGGGAATTCATGGAACAAACAGGCCTAACAGGAATCACCTGAAGGTTCACTGTCTAGCGCCTTTTCCCAAAACAATTTTACATGGGTTTCCACCCGTATCTCTCCAGTATTTGCCTGGGAAATTCCACGCGCACTGTCATCTGGGGATCTACAATTTGACATATACACATATCCGCTGCCAGGGACATCAGCATTCCTGCTTTCAATTCGTCTATTCCGGCGGTTTCCCGGATATATTCTTCCATCAGCAATACGGCTTTCTTTCCCGCCTCATCCGTCGTGTCCGCCGACTGGATTGTCATCACCTTATCCTCTGTCACAAGAAACGGGGCCGGCATACGGCAGTCCTTCAGCACACTCACCCGCACAGTCACTTCACCCGCCGTCTCCAACCCGCAGATAAACACCTCGCCATCCCCCATCAGGGCATGAAGATCTCCCATGGACAGCAGCGCGCCCGGCACGGCGACCGGCAGATACAAGACGGAGCCTTCACCGATTTTACGGCAATCCATGTTTCCTCCATGACCGCCAGGCGTCTCCGTGCCGATTCCCTCCCCTCCGGGAGCCGTACCTATAACCCCGATCATGGGACAGCAGTCCAGCGTCAGTTTCTCGTCAAAACGGATTTTATTATCACTGATTTCAAAGATCACTGCCTTCGGATCCGGAAACCTGCCTGCAAAAGCTCCATAAGAAAAAGAGGAGCACATGACTCCCCAGCTGCGAAGCTCTATTTTAAGGATTTCCACCTTCAGGATATCCCCCGGCCGGGCGCCATGGATATACAAAGGGCCTGTGGCCGGATTTCCCAGCGCGTCCCTGCGGTCTCCCAGGGGCCTTTCCTCACAGGTCACACTGTCATCGTAGCAGTCCCTGGTCTGGAATACCACAGTTTCCCCGCTATCACACACAGCCGCGGGGGCGACTGACTTATCGAGACTGTCCTGAACATATTCTCTGCTGATATATAACATCCGTTTACGATTCCTCTCCGCTTTTCTCCGGCATTTCCGCCGCTTCTGACTCTTCCTTTTTTTCCGTTTCCGCCTCTTCCCCGGCAAGGCCGGTTCCCTTCAGGATCCCCCAGATATAAGGGGCGCCGAACATACTCAGCTTTTTGGGGCCGCGGATAGGCTCTCCGGCCTCTCTGGCTTCCCGGATTTTCTTATATGCCCGGAGAACCGTAGCTTGGGTAATGGACTTTTCCTTCCTGTCACAAAAGAGCTCCCGCCCCTTCACTCTGTATGTAAAAGGCAGCTTCTTGCTGGTATAAAACGTACTGCCCGCATTAAGCTCCACCACATTCCACAGAAGCGTTCCCAGTTCTTCCTCCGATTCACATTTCCTGACCGCTTCCACCGCCGCCTCACATTCCTTTATGTTCATCTCATCCATATATAAACCTGCTTCTTTCCAGCGTGCGCCTCAGAAAGGCTGCCTGCTATGCCAACGGTTCCTCATCCTGAAAAAGCAAGGGGAGAAAGTCCCGGATACACTGACGCCATACATTCCAGTCATGGCCTCCCTCATATTCTCTGCGGATACAGGGGATTTTATTTTCTTCACAGAATGCGTCATCCTCAGCGAAGCGATCCCAAAATTCATCCTGCCTGCCCATGGCGCGGAAAAACAGGTGCAGCCCCTTTTGGAAGCTTTCTTCCTTCATGATTTCCAGGAAACTGTTATCCTGGTTTTCCCCCATGCAGTCGTGCATGAAGCCGCTGAAAAGCCCTTCCCAGCCAAACAGCTCCCCATACCGGCAGACCGTCATGCTGGTCTGCATGGAACCCATGGAAAGCCCCGCCATAGCCCGGAAATCTCTGTCCGCCTTTACCCGGTATTTTTTTTCGATAAAAGGAATAATATCCTCCACCAGCTCCTCCGGGAACAGATTATGCCTTAAAATAGTCTCACCCTCTGCCGTTTCATCCATCACCATGCCGTTTGCCATGACAATGAGCATAGGGACAGCTTTTCCCCGGGCAAGCAGGTTATCCATAATATGATTTACCTTTCCCTGCCATACCCAGCCCCGTTCATTCTCTCCAAACCCATGCTGAAGATAAAGGACCGGATAGGAACCGCGGTTCTCCTCGTAGCCCGGCGGCACATAAACGATACAGGTCTCCGTCCTTCCTGTCACAGAAGAATTGTAATACTCATGACGGATATCCCCGTGGGGTACATCCTTCATCTGGAAAAAGTCGGGCACCGGCCCGATTTCAATATAGTTAACCGGTCTGGAAAACCCATAGCCGATAGGGAGAAAAGGATTGAGCACCAGGCAGTTATCCACGTACAGATTCGTATAATAGAAGCCGGGTTCCAGCGGGAGCGTAACCGTCCACACATCTTTTTCCGTCTCAAGAAAAGGATACATCATATCGCCAATCTGCAGCTGCACATTCATGGCATTGGGATAACGCAGACGCACATAGGGCCTTCCCTCCGCCCGGTACATCAGTCCCTCCTGGGAATTGTGGGGCACCGGCTTTTCATTCGTCTCCACAAGCACCGGCCTGCTGTATGCACAGGACTGCTCCACCACGCCCGGGTTGTCCATCCATTCCTTTCCGGCATCGATCTGTTCCCTTACCTCTATCGTAAGGTTTTCCGTCACTGCCTCCGCATCCCGCAGCGTCTTCAGCACACCGTCCAGATTGCTGCCCAGACGTTTCCGGCTTTTATCCAGGCCTTCCACTATGATATGTATTCTGCCGGATGCCTCAGACAGCATGGCGTATATATTGTCCAGATTTTCTCCTCTGGATTCCGGAAGATTCAGCTTTCCCTGCAGATAACGGTACATTTCCTCCCTGGACCGTATTCCCGCAAAGTTCAGTTTAATCATACCTTTCTCCTTTTCTTTCTCATTATCCTTCATCCTTTGTTTCTTCCTTCCTGTATACAGCTGCCGATCCCGGTTCCATAAAGGAGACAACTGTCCGTGCGGGCAGACGTTTCTTCGCGGACTGCGTTCAATCCCCTGATATTGCCCTGCGGATCTTGCTTTTAATCCTCTGCAGCGCATTATCCGTACTTTTGCCGTCCTTGCCCAGAACCCTTGCAATCTGATTATAGCTCATTCCGGTAATATAAAGATCCAGCACCTGCTTTTCAAAGGTGCTCAATTCCTTATCAATCGCCTGCTCCAGCACCTCCACATTTTCCCGATCGATAAAAAGCTCCTCAGGGCTCATCTCCAAAGCGGCCGGTATGGCATTCATGAGATTGTTTTCTTCATTACCGTCCCCGTCCTGGCTTCCGTCTCCCCCGTAAAGGGAGATATAGGTATTCAGGGGCATGTGCTTTTTCCGGGAAGACGCCTGCACCGCGGTATACATCTGTCTGGATACACACAGATCCGCAAAGGTGCTGAAGCTGGCGTCTCTGCCGCTGTCATAATCCCGGATGGCCTTGAACAGCCCTATCATCCCCTCCTGGATCAGATCGTTGCTGTCCCCGCCCAGAAGATACATGGATTTGGCTTTTGTCTTGACCATCCCTTTATATTTTTCCATGATGTAATCAGTGATGTCATTCTCGCCGTCACGAAGAAGCACAATCAATTCTTCATCACTATATTCCCCGTAGGAATCTTTCATTGGGAAATCATTCCTTTCTGATATTTCCGGTCCAATCAGGCCCCGTGTCTCCGGCCCGCAGTCTTACTGTTCCGTCTTTTGCTGCCTAGACTGCAGAATACGGATTAAATCCGCCGCCACATGCTCTCCCAGGATCTGATAGCCATCCGCATTGGGATGGACTCCGTCCGGCATAAAATGAAGCACATTATCCTTGTCATGTCCGTCCAGGATGTTGGAATTATACAGATCAATTACTTCCATTCCGTGTTCCTGCGCCAGCTGGCTGATCACATCCGCAAACTTATCCTGGGAAATCAGGTAGGGATGCTGGGTTTTCAGATAATCCTGAAGGCTGTTGGGCAGAGGGGTCATGAAAATCACCTCCGCATGGGGATAATTTTCCTTAAGCCCGTCCATCAGTTCATCCAGATCTCCCCAGAAGGTCCGTTTCTTTCTCTCTGCGGAGTTTCCGAACTCCACAAGGCTGGCACAGAATTCGTCATTCGTTCCTCCCATCACAAGGATAATATCGGTGTCTTTGGGAATATTTTCGTACCGATCCACAAAGGCATCCGCCCAGTACCTGCCTATGGAAGAACCGCCGATTCCCAGGTTATATACCTGTCTGGCATCCAGAGCTTCCCCCAGCACGTGAGGATATGCAAGATCCTGATAATTTTCTATACTGTCCAGATTGACCGCCTGGGTGATGCTGTCTCCCAGACAGGTTATTTTAATATCGGTAAAATCAATGTTATTTTCCGAGATGGTCCTTTTATCCTGTTCGTTCACCAGAAGGGTTTCCTTATGGGAGCTTCGCACGGCCTGGCGCTGTGCCAGGGTATAACGCTTCTTTCCGAAAGGATTTTCCAGCCTGGATTCATTTTTCCCTCTCCGGTAAACGATATCGCTGCCGGAAACCGTATTGCCTGAAATATCATTATCCGAAACACCATTGCCGGACACATCGTTGCCGGACACATTATTTCCGGATACGTCATTTCCGGACACGTCATTCCCGGATACACTGTTTCCGGACACTTCGCCTTCTTCTTCCTCTTCGTCGGCAGTATCCTTTTCGGCTTCAGCTTTTTCCGACGTATCGTTTCCCGACACCGAATTATCCGACACGGAATTGCCGGATATCGAATTACCGGATACCGAATTCCCCGAAACCGAATTTCCGGATACGCTGTTTCCGGACACATCATCCCCGCAGGGCCTCAGCAGCTCCCTTGCCGGTATTTTGTTGCCGGACACATCCTGTCCTTCCGTTTCCTCTCCGGAACCGTCTTCATCCGGGATCCCGTCACCGGATACCTGATTGCCGCTCACATTTTCCCCTGCGGAATTCTGAGATACGCCGGAATCCTTTTCCCCTGCTTCTTCTCCCGTATCTTCTCCAGTTTGTCCGCCCTTTTCCTCTGCTGCAGCCGCCTGCTCCCCGCTCTCCGCCGTGCCGTCCTGCGCAAGCGTCTCCACATTCTGTACAAGAACGCTGTCCGCCTGCACCGCAGGGACATCGGAAGGCTCTTCTTTCGGTGTACAGGCTGCCGCAAATGATAACAGGAATACTGCCAGAAGACTGCTCCCCGTTATTTTAAGAAACCCAAACTTTTTCATTATAACAGACGCTGCCTTACGATTTCATATGCCAGAACGCCTGCTGCGACAGAAGCGTTCAGGGAATCGATATTTCCTTTCATAGGAATAGAAGCGATAAAATCGCAGTTTTCCTTCACCAGGCGGCCCACGCCCTCCCCTTCATTTCCGATAACCAGTCCGATAGAGCCAGTGAGATTCAAATCATACATCCTCGTCCCGTCCATATCCGCACAGACAAACCACATCCCCTTCTTTTTCAGTTCCTCCATGGTTTTTACCAGGTTGGTGATCTTGGCAACAGGCGTATAATTCAGTGCCCCCGCAGATGTACGCGCCACAGCAGCCGTAAGCCCTACCGCCCGGTTTTTGGGAATGATCACGCCATGGGCACCTGCCAGGTTGGCGGTACGGATAATGGCTCCCAGGTTATGGGGATCTTCAATATTATCCAGCAAAATCAGAAAGGGAGGCTCCTGTTTTTCCTCCGCCAGCTTCAGTATATCCTCTACCTGGGCATACTCATAAGCGGCTGCATAGGCAATCACTCCCTGATGCTTTCCGGTTTCCGACATCTGATCCAGGCGTTCCCTGGAAACATATTTTATGAGGCAGTCCGTCTTTTTGGCCTCCCTCTTAATGGTCATAATCGGGCCGTCCTGACAGTTATCCAGAATAAAAACCCTGTCGATGGTCTTGCCGGAACGGAATGCTTCGATTACCGCATTACGCCCTTCAATAGTAAGTTCTTCGTATCTCATAACAGCTCCTTCTTATAAATGAATATCCAGTTCATTCAGGGATATCTTAATCAGCTCCATAAGCCTGTCCATGCGGTCATCCAGGTAAAGATAACCATACAGGGCTTCCAGTGCGGTTGCTTTTCTGTAATCCCCCACCGTGGCATTCTTGGCCGTGGTATAGGATTTGGCATTCCTTCCCCTTCGGAAAACCGCCTGCTCTTCCGGGGTGAGGAAACTCTGGATAGCATCGCCCATAAGCGCCTGTGTCTGGGCCTTTACCAGACGGCTTTTTTCCTTATGAAGCCTGTTTGGAGAAGCATTGTGGCATTCCACCACCACGGTCCTTATAATCAGATCATAAATGCAGTCTCCCACAAAGGCAAGAGTCAGGGGGGAGTAGGTCCGCAGATCCACTTCCCCCAGCCCGAATTCTCTTTTTATCTGTGCCAGCAGGCTTATGCTCTCTTCCATTTCACTCCTTCACGGGTGTCCTCCAGGATAATGCCTTTGGCAAGCAGCTCATCCCTGATTTCATCCGCCCTGGCAAAATTCTTTGCTTTTCTGGCAGCCTGGCGTTCTTCGATTAAGGCTTCCACCGAGCTGTCCAGCATTTCTTCCTTTTTCTCCACGATCAGGCCGCAGACATCGGAAAGCTCCTTGATTTCATTCAGAAGCTCCCTGATATAGGCGGCGGAATTATCGGCAGAGGTATTGGTGTTGATGAATTTTACCAGTTCAAAAATTGCGGCAATGGCATCCGCGGTATTCAAATCATCATCCATGGCTTCGTCGAATTTGGCGGCAAAGCCTGTTGCTTCCTCCAGAAGCTTTATCTCTTCCTGGGATTTTTCCCTATCTTCCGCTTTTTCCAGAAGGAAATTCAGGTTCGTTACCGCAGTACGGATTCTGTCCAGGCCGTTCTTTGCCGCTTCCATCAGCTCATCGCTGAAGTTAAGGGGACTTCTGTAATGGGCGGACAGCATGAAGAAACGCACTACCTGAGGATCGTATTTGGCCACGATGTCACGCACGGTGAAAAAGTTTCCGGCCGACTTGCTCATTTTCTTATTATCAATATTCAGGAATGCATTATGCATCCAGTATCTGGCGAAAGGCTTGCCGTTAGCCGCCTCCGACTGGGCAATCTCATTTTCATGATGAGGGAATACCAGATCCTCTCCGCCCGCATGGATGTCAATTTCATCACCCAGATATTTTTTGCTCATGACGGAGCATTCAATGTGCCAGCCGGGACGGCCGTTGCACCAGGGGGATTCCCAATAGGGCTCTCCGTCTTTTTTAGGCTTCCAGAGGACGAAATCCAGGGGATCTTCCTTCTGATCTTCACCGGAAACCAGCAGAGAGCGCTTGCCGCCTTCCAGATCGTCCAGGTTTTTATGGGAAAGCTTGCCGTATTCCTTAAAGCTTCTCACACGGAAATACACGGTTCCGTCGGCGGCCGCATAGGCATGGCCGTCTTCTATCAGCTTCTCTATCATTTCCAGCATTCCGCAGATTTCCTGGGTAGCCTGGGGATGGGTGGTCGCAGGCTTCACATTGAGGGATTCCATATCCTTCCTGCATTCCGCTATATAACGTTCGGAAATGACTGTGGAATCCACGCCTTCCTCTATGGCCTTTTTAATAATTTTATCATCCACATCGGTAAAGTTGCTCACATAATTTACTTTATAGCCTTTATGCTCAAAATAACGGCGTACCGTATCAAATACAATCATGGGACGGGCATTGCCTATATGGATTAAATTATAAACAGTAGGCCCGCAGACATACATCTTTACCTCGCCAGGCGTAATGGGTACAAATTCTTCCTTTTTCTTTGACAGGGTATTGTAGATTTTCATCTTCTTATGATTCTCCTTTTTCTCTATTTTCGTGAAGATACTCCGGTTCTTTTTATTATTTTCATTCTTCCGCCTGCTCCGGGGCAGGACAGGAAACGTCTCCTGCGCCCTTTTTGCAGCACTTCAGCGTTTCATGACACCGTTCCTTCTTCCTGCATTCCTGGCGGAAGCAGCATTCGCCGTCTTCACATTCTTTTTCTTCTGTTCTTTTAAGGTAACGCACTTCCGCTTCCAGGTCAAGCAGTCTGTTGATTAATTCGCTGTTTGCATGCTGTAAATTGGAAATATCCTCTTTTACCGGATCCGGTAAATTCACCTGATCCATGGTATCACGGGGTATCGGCTGGTTTCCCCTTTTCACCACCCGGCCGGGAACACCCACCACCGTGGAATTGGGGGGGACTTCTTCAAGGACCACACTGCCCGCTCCGATTTTCGAATTTTCCCCTATGGTAAAGGAACCAAGCACCTTCGCGCCCGCGCTTATCATTACATTATCCCCCACGGTAGGATGGCGCTTTCCGTGCTCCTTACCCGTTCCGCCCAGGGTAACGCCCTGGTAAAGAGTTACGTTATCCCCTATTATGGCTGTTTCTCCTATGATAACTCCATTCCCGTGATCAATGAAAAACCCTTTTCCGATCTGTGCTCCCGGATGTATTTCGATTCCCGTTTTGCGCACGCCCCGCTGGGAGATCCACCTGGCCAGGAAAAAATGACCGGATCTGTACAGTCTGTGCGCGAGGCGGTAATGAAGCATCGCCTTAAAACTGGGATAGAGAAATACCTCCATGGAAGTATGGATGGCCGGATCCCGTTCCCGGATAATCCGGATTTCTTCTTTTATATTTCCGATTATGCCCATTTTGCTTCCTTCTTTCCTATAGGATTGACAGAAGACACCAACCTCCTTGTTTTCACATATTCTCTCTTGCTTCTTACGTAAAAAGAAAAAACGCGCCTTCTTCCATCCTCTGCTAAGAGACGGTTAAAGCCGCGGTTCCACTCTGCTTCAGGCCATATAAAAAATAACAGCCTGCACTTATATCGCGTAACGTGCGTAAACGTACCCGGTTAAAGGGAATTTCTTCCTTTCACCGGATCAGCTCCCGGAGGCACTTTCAGCTGTCCTTGCCGGGAATGCTTGCAGCCGGTGACACTCCCTCTCTGCGGCAGAATACATACTTACTCTTTCCGTTCATCGCCTTTTTCCTATCATCCGATCGATGTCTATGTATACAGAATATGCAATAATAGCTTTTTTGTCAACTTTTTTCAGCTATATGGGTGTAGATAAAAAACATAGGCGCCGCCGTCCGTGTCCCTGCCGCTCTCCGGCGCTGCCCGGTTCCGTCTCCTTTCTCCTGCCGCTCTGCAAGG
>ERZ826764.3551-NODE-3551-length-12217-cov-16.740750_pt1 | contig 12217 bp, 14 predicted proteins | sample MGYA00519870_ERZ826764 | MGnify/ENA primary metagenome ERZ826764 (study PRJEB31778, sample SAMEA3449239) | human gut metagenome | biome: human gut; feature: human-associated habitat; material: faeces | place: United Kingdom | collected 2010/2012 ...
TGCGAAAGGCAGGGAAGCGCGAATGATTGAGCAACCGGGAAGGCCCCTGCACCCCATTCATTCCCCCTGTCTTCCCAGTCTCTGCCAGTATTCCGGCAAAATCTCCTCAAACCTCAGCCCATACCTCAGCGGCTCGCCGCCCGCCAATGTCAGCCGGAGGGCCTGATGCGTCAGGTCCAGCGCGAGCGTGGCGGCGTCGGGCAGGGATTTGCCGCGCATCAGCGCGCCCAGCAGGAGCGAGGCCAGCACATCCCCCGTGCCGTGAAACAGGCCCTCGTAGCGCTCGCGGTAGAGAAAGAGCGGCTCGTCCATGCCGCGCGCCAAGACCGCCGCGCCCGTCAGGCCCGGCCTTGCAGCCACGTCCGTGACCACCACGTTCTCCGGGCCGAGGTCCCGCAGGCCCCGGCACAGCCGCGCTACCGCCGCTTCCTCCGGCGTATCGCCGGGGTAGGGCTCGTCCAGCAGAAAGGCCGCTTCGGTCAGGTTGGGCGTGATGGTGCGCGCGCGGGCGCACAGGCGGCGCATCTGCGCGGGCAGGCCGCTGTCCAGCAGGGAGTACAGCCGCCCGTGATCGCCGAAGGCCGGGTCCACAAAGAGGTGGGTATCCCCGTCGCAGAGGAGGTCGATCATCTCCAGCACCATCTCCACCTGCGCCCCCGACGCAAGATACCCCGAATAGAACGCGTCAAAATGCAGGCCCAGCGTTTCGATATGCCGCGCGATGGGCAGAAGCTGGCCGCTCAGGTCGAGGTGGGTATAGCCCGTAAATTCGCCCGTGTGGGTGCTCAGCAGCGCCGTGGGCACCACGGCGGTATTCACCCCCGCGGCGCTTAGCACCGGGAGCGCCACCGTGAGCGAGCAGCGGCCCACGCACGAGATATCCTGCACGACGATGGCGCGCGGCTGCGCGGCTTCGGTGGATTGGGTCATGGAGCACCTCCTGACGGCGGCAGGGCCGCCGGGCAACATCGTAGTACCATCATACACCAAAACGCGAAAAAAGCAAGTTGACACGGCGCGCCGCGTGCGGTATCGTAAGGGAGAAATACCAATTCAGGGAAGGGGACGCGGACCATGCAAAAGGCGCTGGTATCGGTCACGGGCGTGGACAAGCCCGGCATCATCGCGCGGGTGAGCACCGCGCTGTTTGAAATGAACATCAACGTGCTGGAGATCTCCCAGACGATTCTGGACGGCTATTTCACCATGCTGATGATCGTGGACATCACAAACGCCACCGCGGCCTTCAGCGAGGCCGCCGCCCGCATGGAGGAGGTCGGCCATGAGCTGGGCGAGGCCATCAGCATCCAGCGCACCGACATCTTCGACGCCATGCACCGCATCTGACGGGGGGTGATACGATGATCGAGGTCAGCGAGATCCTACAGACCATCCGCATGGTGAGCGAGCAGCATTTCGACATCCGCACCATCACCATGGGCATCAGCCTCCTGGACTGCAAGAAAAACACCGACCGCGAAACCGCGCAGGCCGTCTATGACAAGGTCACCCGCGTGGCGCGCGATCTGGTGCGCGTGGGCGGCGAGCTGGAAAGCGAGCTGGGCGTGCCGATCGTCAACAAGCGCATCAGCGTAACCCCCGTGGGCATGATCTGCGGGGACGATCCCGTGGCCATCGCCATGGCGCTGGACGAGGCCGCCGGGACGGTCGGGGTCAACTTCATCGGCGGATACGGCGCGCTCATGCACAAGGGCGCGACCCGCGCCGAGGAAACCCTGCTGGACTCCATGCCGGAGGCCTTCTCCAAAACCGCGCGCCTGTGCGGCAGCGTCAACGTCGGCTCCACGCGCAGCGGCATCAACATGGACGCCGTGCGCAAGATGGGCCAGGTCATCAAGCGCACCGCGGAGCTGACCGCCGATACCGACGGCTTTGGCTGCGCGAAGATCGTCGTCTTTGCCAACGCCGTGGAGGACAACCCCTTCATGGCCGGCGCGTTCCACGGCGTGGGCGAGCCGGAGTGCGTGGTCAACGTGGGCGTGAGCGGGCCGGGCGTGGTGCAGCGCGCGCTCAGGGAGGTGCGCGGCGAGCCGTTCGACGTGGTGGCCGAGACGATCAAGCGCACGGCCTTCAAGATCACCCGCGTGGGCGAGCTGGTGGCGCAGGAGGCCGCAAAGCGCCTGGGCGTGCCGTTTGGCATCGTGGACCTGTCCCTCGCCCCCACCCCCGCGCGCGGCGACAGCGTGGCCTACATTTTGCAGGAGATGGGCCTGGAGATGACCGGCGCGCCCGGCACCACCGCCGCGCTGGCCATGCTCAACGACATGGTCAAAAAGGGCGGCGTGATGGCCTCCAGCCACGTGGGCGGCCTCAGCGGCGCGTTCATCCCCGTGAGCGAGGACATCGGCATGATCGAGGCCGCGCAGGCCCGGTGCCTCACCATCGAAAAGCTGGAGGCCATGACCTGCGTGTGCTCGGTGGGCCTTGACATGATCGCCATCCCCGGCGACACCTCAGCCAACGCCATCGCCGGCATCATCGCCGACGAGGCCGCCATCGGCATGGTCAACGGCAAGACCACCGCCGTGCGCGTGATCCCCGCCCCCGGCAAGAAGGCCGGCGATACGGTCAACTTCGGCGGGCTGTTCGGCTTCGCGCCGGTGATGCCGGTCAACGGGGCCAAAAACGACGCCTTTATCGAGCGCGGCGGCCGGATTCCCGCGCCGCTGCACAGTTTGAAAAACTGAATGAGGCGCGCCCTCCCCCGGCGGGGAGGGCGCAAACATTTCTTAAGCATCTGTCGAAAAAGATCGACGCGTCCGAGCTTTTTCGACACATTGAGGGGCGCAGGGCCCTCAGACTGTTGAAAAATCTTCCGGGAGGTTTGGAGGGCCGCAGGTCCGCAACCTCAATCGTCGCGACGGCCGCTGGCCGCGTCCGCCGCTCGTTTCGGTTGACTCCTTCGGGTCGCTTTGCCACCTTCGGTGGCAACAGCCCACTGGGCTGACGCTTCCCTCCGTCCCCTCCAAAGTGCAATCGTATCGCCCGGCTTTGCCGGGCGGGCGGGGAGTTTGCGCCCCTGGGCGCAAACATTTCTTAAGCTTCTGGCGGAAAAGGCCGGCGCAGCCGGACTTTTCCGACACGCGCTTTTGCGCTACAATGCCCCCATCCGTATCCAGAAGGGGGCATTTTCATGGTTTATGGCTACATTCGCGTATCTTCCCGCGACCAGTGCGACGAGCGGCAGCGGGCCGCGCTGCTTGCGTGGGGCGTGCCGCCGGAGGCCCTCTACGCCGACCGGTGCTCCGGCAAGGACTTTCAGCGGCCCCAGTACCTGCGCCTGATGCGCCGCCTGCGCCGGGACGATCTGCTGGTGGTCAAGAGCATCGACCGGCTGGGGCGCGACTACGCCGAGGTGATGGAACAGTGGCGCGTGCTCACGCGGGAGCGGGGCGTCTCCATCGTGGTGCTGGACATGCCGCTGCTCGATACCCGCTGCCAGCGCGACCTCACCGGCACGCTGATTGCCGACATCGTACTCAATCTGCTCAGCTACGTGGCCCAGACCGAGCGCGAGATGATCCGCCGCCGCCAGGCCGAGGGCATCGCCGCGGCGCGGGCGCGCGGCGTGCGCTTTGGCCGCAGCGCAAAGCCCCTGCCGGACGGCTTTGCGGAGGTGGTGGGGCTGTGGCGCGCGCGGCGCATCTCCTGCGAGGAGGCCCTGCGCCGCCTGGGCGTGAGCCGCAGCTATTTTTACAAGCATGTGAAGCGGCTGTCCCTGTGAACGCAAAACGCCCGCCGGGCAGGGCGGGCGGGTGCGCGGGACCGCCGGGAGACTGGTACGCGGGACCGCCGGGAGACTGGTACGCGAAGCCGCCGGGAGTCAGAGGACGCCGTCGGTCAGAAAGAGGTAGATCCCATAGTACACGCCCGAGAGCAGGTGCCAGCCAAACAGCACGAGGCCTCCCACGCGCCGGGCGCTCACCCGGCCGTCCGCCTCGCGCGCGCCGCGTCCGGCGGCAAAGAACCGCGCCGCCGTCACCACCCACAGCATCAGCGCCGCGCCCATCATGCCCCAGCCGAAGTTGCCGTCCGCCGCGCGGCGGCCGTTCTCGCCCAGCAGCAGGTATTCGGCCACGCCGACCGCGTCCATCACCAAGGTGAGATCAAACAGGGTATCGCGCGGGCCGTCCTTTCGGAAAAAGACCAGCACATACAGGGGGAACGCCTGCATCAGCAGTGTGCTGAGCAGGACGCGGCCCAGCTTTTCCAGGGAAATCTCCAGCACCATATCGCCCTGGGAGGGCACGATGATGCCGAAATAGTACATGTACTGCAAAATCATGAAGGCGATGGCCGGCACAACGCAGGCCAGCACCCTGAGGAAAAAGCGGCTGTTTTGCGGATGGCGGACCCATTGGACCAGGAAAAACAGGCACGCTGCCGGCAAAAACGCCTGCATGAATGTGGGCTTGGCCGTGAGGCTGAGCAAAAGCAGCGCGCCCAGCAGCGCCCCCTCGCGCCAGGGGATGTTGGCGCGGGGATCGGGCAGGGCGGCCTCGAAGCGGTCGTAGCAGCGCGCCGTGAGCGGCACGCAGATCAGCATCCACACCATCGCAATCAGCTGTGTGGGGCTGTGCCAGGTGTTGGGCGTGCCCACGCCAAGGTACACCGTGGGGTTATAGGGCGTAAGGAGGCTGGACACCGTGCCCACGCACAGCGCCAGTCCCGTCAGCGCCGCCGGGGACCGGTCCGGCAGGGCGCGCCCCATCAGCCGGCGGATGAGCCACACCTCCGCCGTCTTGCACGCGGCCGTCACCAGCGCCGCCGCGTGCGCAAGCGGCACGCCCAGGCGCAGCACCAGCGCCACCAGCACGTGCCACATCGGGTGCGCGCCGTGGTGCAGAAAGCTCGTCAAATCGGCAAAATTGCCCTCGGCCGCCCAGGTCGCGTGGATGCTGATATCGCTGGACGGGCGCAGCGTCAGCCGGTAAAAGAGCGCGAAGGACAGAAAAAACACCGCCGCCAGCGCCAGCGCCTCCAGCGCGGCCCCGCGGCGGGAACGGGGGTGGGTCATGCGATGCCTCCTTGGTAGGGGGTGAGGGAGCAGAATGCGGGGTCATTCGCGCCGCCGCAGAGGGCGCGCGTGGCGGGGCGGGGCGGAGAAGCCGGAAGGCCCGTGGCCGCACCGCCGCAGAGGGCGCGCGTTGCGCGGTGCGGGGCGGAGAAGCCGGAAGGCCCGTAGCCGCGCCGCCGCAGAGCGGGCGCGTTGCGCTGGGCGGAGAAGCCGGAAGGCCCGTGGCCGCGCCGCCACAGAGGGCGCGCGTTGCGGGGCGCAGGGCGGGGCGGAGAAGCCGGAAGGCCCGTAGCCGCGCCGCCGCAGAGCGGGCGCGTGGCGCGGGGCGGGGCGGGCAGAGAAGCCGGAAGGCCCGTGGCCGCACCGCCGCAGAGGGCGCGCGGCGGGCCTTGCCTTACTCCTCGTAGGGCTCAATCAGCCGGTAGACCTTGTAGCCGTTCATGTCGGTGAGGCGCTCGTAGCCGCTCACCGCGCACTTGAGGTGGTCGGTCAGAATCCAGCGGCTCTTGCCCGTGCTCTCGGTGGTGAACCAGCCGTATTGCAGGCCGAACTCCGGCGGGATCTGCTCCATGGCCTGCAGGGTGTTCACGTCCAGGCGCACGGTGTTGGTCAGGGGGTTTTGGGCGTCGGGGTCGGGGATGAGGTATTCGGCGATGGTCTTAGCCAGGTCCTCGCTGTATTCGGGCTTTTCAAAATGCGCCGGCTCGGCAAACATGCCCGTGGGCGGCAGCGCCAGCATCACCGCCAGCGTCACCGCCATGCCCGCCGCCGCCACGCGCGGCACCGTCAGGCGGCCCGCCGTAATCAGGTACGCCAGCACCAGCCACAAAAACGGCGCGAGGGTGCGCAGGTCGCTCCAGTCGTTGGTTTCGTACAGCACGACGATGATCCCAAACGCCGCCATCAGCATCAGAAAGCACCCAAGCAGCCGCGGCTCAAAGCGCCGTCTGAGACGCAGGCGGCCTTCCCCGCGCTCCACCGCCGCGAACGTGCCCGCCAGGCACAGCCCCGCCGTGCCCAGGTAGAGCCAGTGAAAGGCGTGCTCCATGGGCGTGCCCACGGTATTGCCGAAGTAGTCGATCAGGTTGGACTTGGTATGGCTGAGGAGCATCTGCACGAAGGTACCCGCGTCGGGCGCGCGCAGAAGATGGTAGAGGAAGCCCTGCGTATAGGGCGCGGTGACGGCGGAGGTGAGCAGGTAGCATCCCAGCGCCACGGCGGCGGCCACCAGCGCGGCCACGGCCATGCGCAGGCCGGGCTTCATGCGCGCGTAGCACAGGATCACCGGGATAAACAGAAGGAAATACGTGATGCGGTACAGGCATCCCACCGTGACCGTCAGGCATGCCAGCAGCAGCATCCACGGGCTGCGGCCCCGCCAGTACGCGCCCAGAAACGCCAGATAAAACAGCATCAGGGCGTAGTTGAACATTTCCGTCATGGACGAGGCGCAGTAGAGCACCGCGGGCGCATAGAGCATCAGGCACAGCGCAAGCAGCGCCGCGCGCGCGGGCCGGGGGCGGATGAGCGCGCAGTACGCCGCCGCGCCCAGCGACACCCACACCGCGTTACAGATGACGATGGTATGATAGCTCAGCCCGAAGAGCTTGACGAACCAGCCATAGAGCATCACCGCCGTAAAACCGTGCGCGCCCAGCGTGCCCACGCGGGCGAACTCCTCCAGCAGGCCGTTATAGCCGGTGCGCAGGCCCACGGCGTCCCAGGTGAAAAGATTGCGCCAGTAGTCCAGCTCGTCCGACCAGACGGGATAGGTGGCGAAGGCGTTGCGCCCCGTGGCCAGCGACACCGCCGCCAGCAGCAGAAACGGCGCGGAGATCAACAGCCCCCACCCCAGCAGCGTGGCCGTGCGGCGGCGCGGAGGCAGGGAGCGCAGGAAAGCGATCATCCGTCGCATCCTCCTTTGTGCAGGGATTACGTACAGTATACCATGCGGGAGCCGATGCCGCAAGGCGGCTTGCGGGAAAAGCGCGCTGCGGGGGCAGGTTGAGAGCGGGCGCGGGCGGCCCGCGGAACGCCCGCGAGGGGCCGATGTCCCGCGCATGGCGGCGGCCTGCGGGAGGCCTGCGGAACCCCCGCGGGGGCCGATGCCCCGCGTGGGCGGCGGTCTGCATGGGCCGCGGAACCCCCGCGGGGGACCGATCCCCCGCGTGTACGGCGGCCTGCGGAGTGCCTGCCGAACGCCCGCGAGGGCCGATGCCCCCCGGCGCACAACGCAGGGGGGACGCATTCAGCGTCCCCCCAAACGGTTGAGCAGTCCTTTGCCCGGGGCTTGCCGGGCCGCGGGTCCGCCGGGCCTTCTGCCCGCCGGGGCCGTCCGCCTGCGTATCCGGCGGCATGCGCGGTGTATCAGGCTAGTTGAGGTCCATCAGCTTCGCCGTCACCCCGGGGGTGCTCTCCAGCGCGGCCATCAGGCGGTCCACCTCGTCCTGCTCGCCGCATACCTGCAGAAGAATCACGCCGTCGTCGGAGCAGCGGCCCTCGCCGGCCTCGTGCAGGCCCACGCGCAGGCGGATGTTGCAGCCGTAGCGGGTGAGCGTCTCCTGCAGGCCCGCCGCGTTGGCCCGCCGGTGATCCACCCGCAGGCCGATCACATAGTAACAGCCCATTTTGACCCCTCCTTTCCCCATCAGTATACCCCGTTTGGCCGTCCGCCGCAAGAAAAGGAGCGTTTCTCCGGAAAAAAAGGGGCCGCGCCTGGGACGGGGCGTGGGGGCGCGGGGCGCTGTGGGGCCGTGCCGCTGGCGCGAAGCGCTGTGGGGCGCGGGGGGCGCTGTGGGGCCGTGCCGCTGGCGTGGGGCCCTATGGGGGGCGGGGCGCTTGTGCCGCTGGCGCGGGCCGCCGTGCCGCTGGCGTGGGGGCGCGGGCCGCCGTGCCGCCGGCGCGGGGGCGTTACTTCTCCTGCGCCTCGGGCAGGCCGGCCACGCTGGTCAGCAGCGACAGCGCGCCCGCCAGCAGCGCCGCGCTCACCACCATGCGCCAGTCCACCTCGCTGATCATCACGGCGGTGCCGATGGTGGCCGCCGCCGTCTGCGCCACGGTCTTGAGCGCGCGCACCAGCGCCGCCCGCAGCCATTTCCAGGTAAACACGTTTTCCATGGTTTTCCTCCCCTCTCTGTGTCAGGCGCTTTCGCGCCGGGCCCTCTCCAGGCCCTCCACCCGGCGGCCCACCTCGGTGAGCCGCTCCTCCAGCACCGCCGTGCGACTGACGGCGGCGCTGTGCTTTTCCACCTTCTTTTCCAGCTGCTCCACCCGGTAGGCGATCAGCTGATATCCGCCCAGGCCGGTCAGCAGCGTGGCCGCAAACGAGCACAGGGCCACCACTACGGCCTCGCTCATGTCCTCACCTCCGCAGATAGGCGTCCATCATCCAGGCGCGGCGGGTGTAACCGTCGGTGCAGAGGGCCGTGACCAGCGACCAGCCGTCCCGCGTCCGCTCCACCCGCACCCGCGCGCCCGCGCCCACCAGCCAGTACAGGGATTCCCCGCGGCTGGCCGATTTGCGCAGCTTCACCGGGCCGCCGTCGGGCGATGTGACCGTGGCGTAGGCCGCGGGGACGGCGCCCGCCGTCAGGCCGGGGACGGGGGTGGTGCCGGTGCCGCCGGTGCTTGTGCCGCCGGCGTTTGTGCCCGTGCCACTGATGCCCGCGCTGGCGTTGCCGGTGCTTGTGCCGCTCGTTACCGCCCCGGTGCCCGTGCCGCCGGTGCCCGCGCCGGTGCTTGTGCCGTCGGCGTTTGTGCCGCTCGTTACCGCGCTGGTGCCCGTGCCGCCGGTGCCCGCGCCGGTGCTTGTGCCGCCGGCGTTTGTGCCGCTCGTTACCGCCCCGGTGCCCGCGCCGCTGGTGCCCGCGCCGGTGCCGCCGGCGTTTGTGCCGCTCGTTACCTCGCCGGTGCCCGTGCCGCCGTTGCCCGCGCTGGTTTCGGTGCCCGCGCCCGCGCCGGTGCCGTCGGCGTTTGCGCCGCCCGCACCCGCCCCCGCGCCCGCCGTCACCGCATAGTCGATCTCGGAAAACCACAGTGCGTGGGTCCAGCCGTTTTGCAGGGTGGACCCGGCCACGCGGCCCATGGTGGCGCTGGAGTGCACCACGTCGCAGGCGCGGCGGCGGCCGTTTTTGTCGGTGTCGGTCAGCGCGTTTTCGCCCACGTAGAGGCCCACGTGGCTGAAATCGCCCAGGCCGTCGCCCGCGTAGCGCGCGGGCAGGTTTGCCTCCGTGGCCTCGCGGATCAGCAGGCCCGCGCCCGGGACGAGGCGGCCCTGCGCCCTGGCCTCGTCCAGCGTGCCCAGCCATGCCGCCCGACGCGCCATGTCGTTGGTGCCCAGGTAGTCCATCCGCCCGCCCGCCTGGCGCACGCAGTGCTCCACAAACGCCTGGCAGTCCAGCTCGTCATATGTGTAGCCCACGTGCGCCGCCAGCGTGGCAGCCCGCGCCACCTGATTCGCCGTTGGTTTCATGCTCTCTCCCCTTTTGTGCGCGGGCCGCCGCCCGCCTTATCCGTCCGTTTCCTCCCAGCCGTAGACGCCGGGCTCCCAGACGTTGTTGTCGATGGTGCTCACCCAGGTCTTGCCGGCGTGGGTGACCTTGTCGCCCTTCATGTAGGGGTTGGTGCTCTCCGGCTGCTCCCAGGGCAGGGGCGCGCCGGTGTCGCTTACGAGCACCTTCGCCCACAGGCTGGGCGCGGCCGTGGGCGTCCAGCCCGATTGCGCCGCGTGCGCCTGCAGGCATCTGTAGAGCGCGCCTCCGTAGCGCACGCGATCGCCCGCGCCGTATTGCGCCGCGCCGTCCCACGCGGGGTACAGCGCAACGGCCCTGAGCGCCTGCTCGTCGGTGAGTGCCGCCGCGGCCGCGTCCATCGCCGCGCGGACCACCTTTGCCGCCTCCAGATAGCGTCCCATTACGGCTGCACCTCGCTTTCCTCCGTCACGCCCAGCAGCGCGAGCGCCGCGCGCATGTCCTGCGCTTGCGCTTGCGCCTGTTCCAGCAGGGTTCGTACCCTTTCCCCGTCGCGGTAGAAATGCGCGCCGTCGTACGTATCGCCAATACCGGCAGGAACATCGCCCAGAGGTACGGCGTTGGGAAATTCATCGGCGTTGCTGTCATTGAGCCAGATGACATTGCTCACAAGGCCCTCTTCAACCACTGCGTAATTCATCCACATCACCTCGTATTTCTGATCACCACGATGCCGCTGCCCCCGCCCATGCCGTTGTCGCCGTTTGAATCGCCGCCGTTGCCGGTGTTGGCCGCCTCATCCTGCGTATGCGCGGCGTCCATGCCCCAGCCGCCGCTGGAATACAGCGTGCCCTCGGGCGAGCCGAACTCGCGCGTGGTGCTGCCCTGGCCGTTGCCGCCGGGGCCGCGGGCATCGCCGCTGGTTCCACTGCCGCCGTTGCCGCCGTCCACGCCACCCGGGCCAAAGGGACGGCCACCTCCGCCGGAACCACCGTCACCGCCGGCAGCGAAATTGTATCCGCCGCCCCGACCGCCGCTGACCGTCTGTCCAAGAGCGGAGCTGTCGCCGCCGGCGTTGCCGCCCGCGGCCCCGCCCGCGCCCACGATGATGGAGTATCCTGTGCCGGTGGCGAGCGCAACCGTCACGGTCCTGGTATAGCCGCCGCCGCCGCCAGCGCCAAAGCCGCCCGCTCCGCCGCCGCCGCCCACCAGGAACACCTGCGCGCCGCTGCTTTCGGCGCTGCCCAGGTGGCTGAACGCCAGCGTGCCGCTGGTGAGCAGCCTCAGCCGCCAGTTGAAATTGCCCTCGTCAATGAGCTGCTGCGAGCCGGTATAGGTATATGTGGGCAGGTAGGAGCGCACGGTGAGGGTGGCGGTGCGGCTGTTGACGCTGCCGGCCTTGTTTGTGACCTTGCAATAGACGCTGTAGGTGGCCGCCGCCGTCAGCCCTGTGAGGGTGAGGGAGGCGGCGGTGCCCCCGGAGACGGCCGCGCCGTTTCGGTACCACTGGTAGGTATACTCGGCGGGCCTGCCGGGCGTTGTGATGCTGATGGAAAAGCTCGCGCTGGCGCCGGCCGCCGCGGTGACGGTCACATCCCTTGGATAGGAGGCGCTGAGCACGGGCAGCTCGTAGGATTCGCCGCCGCGCCGCACAATCAGGCATTCACCCATGTTATCTCACCACCTTCAAAATGACCGGCAGGTTGACCGCCGGTTTGTCTTCGTAGCAATACGCCGTGATCTGGCCGTTGCCCGCCGTGACGCGGCCCACGAACCCCCACGCCTCGGTGAGCGCCGTACCCTGCGCGGACCCCGACGCGCCGCTCATGTCCACGTCCACGAAGGGATCGTCCGTGCTGAGCACGCCCGCGGCCGACGCGGTCTGCGTGTAGGGCGCCGAGGCGCTCCACCCGGCGGCGGTGAGCGTCGCGGAATAGCGCGCGGTGCGGGCCGCCTCGGCGGACAGCCGGGTGATCTTCTCGTCGAGGGCCCTGCCCTGCCGGGCGTCCAGCGCGTAGCCCGCCTCGGTCATGGTGAGGCTGTTGACGACCCGCCCCGCCACCGCCCGATCCAGCCAGCGGGACACCGCGTAGCCGCACGCCTGCGCGTCGCCGCGCTCGTCGGTCACGTCCTCCGACGCGATCGTCGTCGCCGACGCGCGCACCCGCACCTGCGCCAGCGACAGCTCCCACACCTGCGCGTTTCGCGTGAGCGCGGGCGGCTGGGGGCTGGCCGAGGGCGTGCCCGTGAGGAGCCAGATGCCCATGCGGCGCGCGGACTGGTCGTTTTCCAGCCGCACCACCACGCGGTCGATGCGGTCCGCCGTGCCGCTGGGCTCGTGCGTGAGGGCGAAGGGTTCGCCGCCGTCGTCCTCCAGAACGTAGACGTAGCCTTCGATGACGCAGCCGCCGCAGGCCACGTGCGTGCGCATGTCCAGCCCGTCCGCCGTCACCTCCAGCCCGCCCTCGTGGCTGCTCACGCCGTTTTGCACCGACGCCCTGAGGATATGCGAAAACTGCGCCGCGTCGTACTCCCGCACGTCCGCGTCGATGGAGTCGAAATAGCCGTAAAATTCTCGTGCCACTGATGGAACCGTCCTTCCTTATGTGATTGAGGGGAGTGGGGGGGCTGGGGGGAGAGATTGGGGGGGATGCGCGGGGGTTGGGGGAGAAAAGCGGCGCTTTGCGGCATACCGCGTTTCTTGCGGCTT
>ERZ826764.3560-NODE-3560-length-12177-cov-3.009239_pt1 | contig 12177 bp, 10 predicted proteins | sample MGYA00519870_ERZ826764 | MGnify/ENA primary metagenome ERZ826764 (study PRJEB31778, sample SAMEA3449239) | human gut metagenome | biome: human gut; feature: human-associated habitat; material: faeces | place: United Kingdom | collected 2010/2012 ...
TTTTTGACTTTTCGTCTGGAGATAAAGAGCATGATCAGGCTATTGCAAATATCAAACAGATTTGTGCGATTGCTGAAATTCCTGTTATGGCAGCTGGAAATATCAATCGCATGGAAGATGTCAAAAAGCTTCTTTATGCCGGATGTGCCAAAGTTGTTCTGAATTTTTCCAAAGAAAGTAATATTTTACTTCTTGAGGAAGTATCCAAACGTTTCGGTAAAGAAAAAATGGTCATCAGTATTTCTTCTATGGAAGAATTTGCAGATAACCAAAAACTGATTGAAAAGTATGCAGATGAAATTCTTGCATTGGATACGATTCAGGACGAAATCGCTACGAGTTCTGATATGAAGGTTATTCTTCATACAGAAGAGAGTAAAACAGATGCCCTGAAAGATCTTCTCAAAAAAGAATCTGTACATGCTTTAAGCGGTGCTTATATCAGTTCTCTTGAGGTGAAACTTATTAATTTCAAAGAAGACTGCAAAGCTTCCGGAATTCCGGTCATTACTTTCGAAAGTGCTATCAGCTGGTCTGATTTCAAACTCAACAATGACGGATTGATTCCGGTGGTAGTTCAGGATTACAAAAACGACCAGGTACTTATGGTAGCATATATGAATGAAGAGGCCTTCCAAAATACTCTGAAAACTGGTAAAATGACTTACTGGAGCCGCAGTCGTCAGGAACTCTGGCTCAAGGGTCTTACTTCCGGTCACTTTCAGTATGTAAAATCACTTGCGCTGGACTGCGACAATGATACAATCCTCGCTAAAGTCGATCAGATCGGAGCAGCTTGCCACACTGGCAGCCGCAGCTGCTTCTTTAAACCTCTGGTTCAGAAAGAGTATAACGATACAAACCCTCTTCATATCTTTCAGGATGTGTATGATGTGATCGCAGATCGTAAAATTCATCCTAAAGAAGGCTCTTATACAAATTATCTTTTCGACAAAGGTATTGATAAGATTCTGAAAAAGGTCGGAGAAGAATGTGCAGAAATTATTATAGCGGCAAAAAATCCTGACAAAGAAGAAATCAAATATGAAATTTCGGATTTTCTGTATCATGCCATGGTTCTGATGGTAGAAAAGGGAGTTACCTGGGAAGAGATTACCAGTGAACTTGCCAGAAGGTAACCCATGTCTGCAGAATATCCCACAGGAGAATTATCTTGGAAACAAAGACAGATAGACTTTTTATAATCATACCGGCATATAACGAACGAGAAAATATCCGACAAGTACTTGATGACTGGTATCCTGTCATTCAGGCGCATTCCGGAAACGGTGAATCCCGCCTGGTTGTGATTGATGACGGAAGCAAGGATGATACATACATAATCATGCAGGAATATGCAAAAGAACACCCTTTGTTCAGCCCTATCACGAAAACAAACAGTGGACATGGTGCAACTGTTTTATATGGATATCATTATGCACTTGATCATGGTGCAGATTTTGTTTTTCAGACTGATTCAGATGGTCAGACACTTCCCTCTGAATTTGAACAGTTTTGGGATCAGAGGAAAGCATGGGATATGGTCATTGGGTGGCGAAACAACCGTCAGGATGGCGGCAGTCGTATCTTTGTTACTCGTATTCTACGCCTTGTGATTCGTATCTGTTTCGGTGTTTCCGTAAAAGATGCCAACACGCCATTCCGTCTGATGAAGGCAGATACTCTACGCAGATATATTGACCTGATTCCTAATGATTTTAATCTGTCCAATGTGGTCTTGTCAGTAATCTATGCAAAAAAGGGATGCCGCGTCAAATATCTGCCAATCACTTTCCGTCCAAGACAGGGCGGTATCAACTCGATTAATATGAAAAAGATCTTCAAGATTGGTCGCCAGGCACTGAAAGATTTTCGCCAGATCAATCGTGTGCTGAATTGAAGATAATTAAAAACATTAATCCATTTTACAATCTTTATACAACAAACGTATCATTAGGGTGGTATTCTTAGGAATACCGCCTTTTTTAATTAATTTAAAAAAAGTTCTTGACCCTATAGTTACTATATAGTTTACTATGTAGAGGACTTATTCAAAACCTTGTATTAACTATAGGGTTTGAGATAAAAAATAAATGATAACAGGATCTTATCAAGGAGGATTAAGATGAAAAAATTAGTGGTTATGGGATTAGCAATGGCAATGACAGTATCTATGATGAATGGTGTATGTGCACAGCCGGTTCATGCAGCAAAAGGAAAAGGACTGAAAGTTGCACTTCTGATGTCAGGTGCTGCAAATGATCAGGGTTGGAACCAGACCGCATATGAAGGTGCTCAGAAAGCCTGTGATAAATACGGATGTGAACTTGCTTATACAGAAAATCTGGAAGCTGCTGACATTTCTGCTGCTTTTGCTGATTATGCAAGCGCAGGATATGATGTAGTAATTGGCCATGGATACGAATTTGGTGATCCTGCACTGGAAGTTGCAGAGACTTATCCAGCTACAAAATTTATCTGTACAGAATCTGACGCTTCTTCTGACAATGTTGCATCTTATGTAATGGCATGTGAACAGACTGCTTATGTAGAAGGAATCATTGCCGCATCTATGACAAAATCCGACAAACTCGGTGCAATCGGACCAATCCAGGGTGATTCCCTTGTGAAGATCGTAAACGGATATGAAGATGGTGCAAAATCCGTAAATCCAGATATTGAAGTTCAGACAGCATGGACCAACTCCTTTGTTGATACACAGCTTGCACAGGAAGCTGCAAAAGCAATGATTGAAAATGGCGTAGATGTAATCAAACACTGTGCAAATGCATGTGGAAATGGTGCAATTGCTGCAGCTGTTGATGCAGACATCTGGTGCCAGGGCGACTCCTATGATCAGAGTTCTTTAGCACCTGAGAACATTCTTGACTCTGCAATCTATAACCTTGACGTTGTAATTGATAAAGCTATTGAAAGTGTTGTTGACGATAGTTTTGAAGGAGATGTTTACAACCTCGGTATGGCAGACGGAGCAGTGGAAGTTCTTCTTTCTGATAATCTTACAGATGAAGTAAAAGCAACTGCACAGGATGCAATTGACAAAATCGTTTCCGGCGAACTTGAGGTTGAACGTGATTACACATTAAGAGATTAATGTAACTGTGAGGGTACTGAACAGTTACAGATTAATTATTAACTAATTTGACGTAAAAGGAGAAAGCCATGTCCCTTCTTCAATTGAAACATATTTGTAAATCATTTTCCGGGGTATATGCAAATGAGAATATTAACCTGACTGTAGAAAAGGGTGAAATTCATGCCCTTCTTGGCGAAAACGGTGCCGGAAAGACTACGCTTGTAAATATTATTTTCGGTCTTTACACTGCGGACAGTGGTGAAATACTTTGGAAAGGCAAACCTGCAGATTTTGCTTCCCCAAAAGAAGCAATCGAAGCGGGTGTCGGAATGGTTCAGCAGCACTTTTCTCTTGTAAATAAAATGACCGTTCTGGATAATATCATATTAAATCTGAAGGGCAATTCCTTTTTCCTTGACAGAGCAGCTGCGAAAAAAAAACTAACAGATCTGGCTGAAAAATACGGATTACATGTAAATCCAGATGCTTTGATCAGCGATCTGTCCGTTGGAGAACAGCAGCGTGTCGAGATTCTAAAAGCTTTATACAGGAATGTAGAACTTCTGATTCTGGACGAACCTACAGGTGTTCTTACACCACAGGAGACTACTCATTTTTTTGAAGTTCTGCGTAATCTTAAAAAAGAGGGATATGGAATCATTATCATCACTCATCGAATGAGTGAGATTATGGCAATCAGTGATAAGGTCACCATTCTTCGTGATGGAAAACAGGTTGCTGATCTGACTACAAAAGATACGAACCCTGAAGAATTATCTGCCTATATGATCGGGCGTGAGCTTTCGGAAGACTATCATATAGAAGGATCTCCCAAAAATGAGGTAATGCTGGAGCTGAAACATGTATCCAACTGCCACCGAAAACACAGCCGTCATAAGCTGGATGATATCAGTCTTACTATCCATAAAGGAGAGATCCTTGGTATTGCTGGCGTAGAAGGAAACGGTCAGAAAGAACTGGCTGAAGTAATTACAGGAATTCAGAAAACAGGTTCCGGAGAAATTCTTCTGGATGGCGCTAATCTGGCAGGCGAGGGTATTCGCGGGCGATATGAAGCAGGTGTTTCTTATATTTCAGAAGACAGACTACAGGACAGTCTGATCACAGGAATGAGTATTACAGAGAATCTTATTTTACGTGAATATAAGAAATCTCCATTTGCTCGTCATTCTCTGGTAAATATGTCTGCTATCCGAAAAAACGCAGCTGAAAAAATGCAGCAGTACCATGTGCGTGCTTCTGGTAAATCGGGGATTGACACGCCTGTAAAACTATTGTCTGGGGGAAACCAGCAGAAACTGATCATTGCAAGAGAATTGCATGATCATGCTAAAGTAATCATAGCAAGCCAGCCAACCAGAGGTCTTGATATTGGTGCGACTGAATTTGTCCGTCAGCAGCTGACTGAACAGAGAAATGCAGGAAAAGGCGTTATGCTGATTTCTGCAGACCTGGAGGAAATCATGGCATTAAGCGATAGAATTGCTGTGCTCTTTGGTGGAAAGATTGTTGGAATTTTAAGCAGAGAAGAAGCAACCGTACAGAAAATTGGTCTTCTCATGGGTGGAATTAAAGAAGAGGAGGCTAGATGATGGAGAAAGAAAAAAGAATACGAGGACTTGCTGATATACTTCTGATTCTCCTGATCACTATTGTGACTGGTACCATTCTTATCATGGCCTGTGGTGCTGATCCTGCCGAAGCCTATAGTCTTTTCTTCCGCGGGATTTTTGGAACACCGGCAGCTTTTGCAGAAATTTTTGTAAAAGCATGTCCATTGATTCTTACTGGTCTAGGCTGTGCTGTGGCTTACCGCACTGGATTCTTTAACATTGGTGCAGAAGGCCAGTTCTATGTAGGAGCTATAGCGACTACGATCGTAGCACTGAATTGGAACGCTCTTCCTGGAATCCCAAGAATCATTGCAGCCCTGGTAGTCGGTTTTCTGGCTGGTGGTGTCTGGGCACTGCTGGCTGCAATCTGCAAGGCCAAATTCAATATTTCAGAAATCATTGTTACGATTATGATGAATTACATTGCCATTAATTTTCTTGGCTACGCAGTTCGCTCTTTTCTAATGGATCCGGAAGGAAATGTTCCTCAGTCAGCTAAAATCGATAAGAGCGTACAGCTCGGAAATCTGATTCCGGCAACTCGTTTTCATGTAGGAATACTGATTGCCATTGTTTGTGTGATCGTAGTATGGTTTTTCCTCGAGAAAACAACCATGGGGTATGAGTTAAAAGCTGTCGGTCTGAACAAAAGAGGAAGCGCCTGCAATGGTATTTCTGTTATGAAAAACATTGTTCTCTCAGCGTTTTTAAGCGGCGGACTTGCTGCTGCAGCAGGTGGAATTGAAGTCCTCGCGATTCAGAAAAAACTCCTGGAAGGAATTTCATCAAACTGTGGATATACAGCAGTTCTAGTTGCACTTGTAGCATTTAACAATCCATTGGGGGTATTATTCGTAGCTATTTTTTATGCAGCAATGCAGGTTGGTGCAGGTTCCATGCAGAGACAGCTGGGCGTTCCTTCTGCAATTGTCAATATTTTGATTGGTTTGGTTGTAGTATTGATTCTTGGAAGAGAGCTGTTTCATTTCAAAAAGAAACAGTCTAAAGTGAAAAAAGGAGGAAATGCATAATGCTTCAACAGATTTTTACTTTAAGCTTTATGACCGCATTTCTGGCAGCTGCTGTTCGTCTGGCAGTGCCCCTTATGTATGGTGGAATTGGAGAAACCATTGCTGAAAAATCCGGTATCCTGAATATTGGCATGGAAGGTGTAATGCTTAGTGGCGCCTTCTTTTCCTTTGCCGGAGCATGGTATTCTGGAAATCTGTTTGTGGGACTTCTTGCCGGTATGCTTGGCGGACTTGTTGTCAGTCTGCTTCATGGTCTTTTATCAATTACTTTGGTCCAGAATCAATCTGTTTCAGGCCTTGCGATCAACATGCTTATGCTTGGTGTAACAAGTTTTTTATTTAAACTGATGTCAGACGGACAGGGATATCAGCAGATAGAGACCTTTCCCAATATTGCAATTCCAGGATTATCTAAAATCCCTTTAGTTGGCGAAGCATTTTTTAACTGTGATTTTCTGACATATCTAATTTATATACTTTTAATCTTTACCTGGATCTTTTATAAAAAAACAAATCCTGGACTGGCATTCGCAGCAGTAGGAGAACATCCACAGGCTGCAGAATCTGCTGGAATTCCGGTAAAAAAATACCGCTGGATCGTTATGGTATTTAACGGTCTTCTTGGAGGAATTGGTGGTGCATACCTTGTGTTAGTTCAGCTTGGTGTATTTACAGAGAACATGATCTCAGGCCGTGGCTATATTGCACTTGCAACTGTAATCCTTGGACGCTATACACCTTTTGGAATGTTTGGAGCAGCTCTTTTGTTCGGTGCAGCTAATGCATTACAGATTCGTCTTCAGACTATTGGTGTTTCCATTTCTCCATTTCTGCTGGCCATTTTACCATATGCCCTCACTCTGATCGCAATGCTTGGAGCTGCAGGAAAGAGCAGTGAACCAGAAGCATTAAGCAAACCTTATATAAAAGGGGCTAGATAGGAGCTTAATATGGGAAATAAAGAATATCTGAACGTAAATGAACTGGCAACTTTATTTGGATTAAAGGTACAGACACTGCATTATTATGATAAAATCGGGATCCTAAAACCAAGCTATCGTGATCCAAACAATGGCTATCGAAAATATCGTTTTGACCAGACATACAAGCTGGCATCTATCCGCTATATGCGTAAACTTGGATATTCTATTGAAGCAGTCCGGGATTTTCAGGACACCAAAGATCCTGACGAAGCATTGCAGCGTCTTAAAGAACGTTCTGCAGCTATCCACGAACAATGGGAAGAAATGATGCGGATCGATCACGCAATTTTACGAAAAATCCAGTTTATTGAAGACTCCAAAGATGAAATTGATTATGAAGGCTTTCGCATAGTGGAATACCCGGAGCGAAAATATATTTCTATTGGAACGGAAACAGAGATTTATGCAGGAGAATCCTTCTATTTTTATCCAACGCTTGTTTTTTATGAGGGAACTAAAAAAGAATTTGGAGCACTTCTGACAGATGAAATTCCAGAAGAAAATGTAGATATTCATAAAATTCCAGCAGGTACCTATGTGGTAGGTTACCACAAGGGTGCTTATGAGCAGATTCAGGATAGTTTCAAGAGAATCAGAGAATGGGGCCAAAATCTGGATCTTGAAGATGGCATTCTTGCAGTAAATATCATTGATCAGTTTGTGGAACAGAATAATGAAAATTATGCCACTAGAATTGAAGTAAGAATTACAGATACACATTAAATGTTTTGATTTATATAGGAAGGCAGGAATAATAATGGCAGTAAAAATTTATCATGGAGATATTTTATTTACACCGGCTGCAGACCGGATGGAAATTCATGAAAACAGCTATATTATAGTAGAAGATGGTGTGGTTTCCCAGATTTGTGAAAAAATCCCGGAAACATATAATGGTGTGGAAGTAGTTGATTATGGTGATAAGCTGATCATTCCGGCATTTTCCGATCTTCATGTACATGGTGCTCAGTATGTACAGCGTGGAATCGGTATGGATTGTCTGCTTTCTGACTGGCTGAATCATTATACATTTCCGCAGGAATCCCGTTTTCAGAGTATGAAGTATGCCAAAAACTGCTATGACGCTTTTGTAGATGAGATGATTCTCCATGGTACTTTTCATGCAAATGTGTTTGCTACCATTCATCGTGATGCAACTAATTATCTCTTCGATAAAATGGAAGAAAAAGGAATGTACGGTTATGTTGGAAAAGTAAACATGGACTGTAATTCTCCTGAGTTTCTTATTGAGACTACAGAAGAATCTCTGAACGAGACCGAAAAATATCTGGCAGCACATGAGGGAAGCAAGAAAGTAAAAACCATCCTGGCACCTCGTTTTGCTCCAACCTGCAGTGAAAAACTGATCACTGGTCTTGGAAAGCTGGCTGAGAAATATCACTGTGGTGTACATACTCATCTGGTTGAATCCATCTGGGAAGCTCAGGAAGCCTTGAAACTGTTCCCAGGATACGGCTCTGATGCAGAAATATATGAACGTGCAGGGTTGATGGATCATGGCCCTTCAATTTTTGCCCATGTAATTTTCCCATCTGAAGAAGATAAACGTATCATGAAAAAACATGGTAGCATTTCTGTACACTGTCCAGATGCGACAGTAAACATTATTGCCGGTATTATGCCTTTGCAGCAGATGGCTTCTGAAGATCTGAAGATTGCCATTGGTTCTGATCTTGCAGGGGGCCATGGCCTCGCCATTTATCGTCAGGTAGCAAGAGCCGTGCAGCTTTCTAAGTTAAAAGAATTCTACGAACCAAATGAGAGCAAGACCATCACTATTACACAGGCCTTTTATCATGCTACAAAGGAAGCTGGAAGTGTATTTGGCAAGGTTGGTTCTTTTGAAACAGGCTATGCATTTAATGCCCTTGTGATCGACAATATGGAAGATCCATGGACCAAGATTACCGCACAGGAGAAGCTTGAAAGATTCTGCTATACTGGAGATGATCGAAATATCCGTGCACGATATATTGATGGAGAACTGTTAAAATAATAAATAATATGTAATAAAGATAACGACATTGTATGTTACAAACGTGATATACAATGTCGTTATTTTTTGTTTTTACGAAACAAAAGAAAAATCAAGCTGATATACCCAACTTCAAAGATTTTGTGATATACTTCTATATAGATTACAGCTATTGCATATCTGTATAAACCAAGGAGACTCACATGAAAAAGGAAATACTTGCATTAACACTATCTGTTGCAATGCTCATTACCGGAGGATTGACATCTGTAACTGCTGCAGAGTTTGAAGATACTTCTATTTGTGCTGACGAAGTTTCTTCTGATGTTAACGAAGACTTTGATTCCCTTGACATAAGAGAGGATACAGAAGTTGAATTTGACGATACTGAAAATGATTTTAACAGCGATGAACATGTAGATTTTTCTTATGATGCCATTGATTCTTCAGACTCAGAATTTATAGCTGATAAAACAGAAGTCTTTACTGAAGATGTTGGAATTAATGATGATACTAATCCAGAAAATCCTACTGTTTCGGTAACTCCTTCGCGAGAACCATTAAAGCCTGCTGTCACAGAAAGTATTATGACCGGTCTTGAAAAACCTTTAAAATTTTATCCAAGTAAGTTTTATGATTTTACTGTAACAGGTGCTGGAATGGATAATACTGATCCGATTGAAAATGATGAGAGATGGGAAGACACAGAAAATATTCAATCTTTACGGATTACTTTCGAGTCTGATTCTATTACTACATCAGAATTAGACAGTTGGGTTAGCTCTGATAAGGATGAATACGGTAATCCCATTCCTACTGAACCACCTACAATAGTAATGTCAACTGGCGAAGCTGCTAAAATAAAAGTAACTGTACAAAAAGGAAAAATAAAAACAAAATCCATTTCTGGTCTTAAAAAGAAAGTATCTGTAAATAAAGGGAAAACTTTAAAATTAACTCCTGTGTTATCACCACAGACATCACAGGAAAAGATCAGCTATAGTTCTTCTAATAAAAAAGTTGCTACAGTTAGTTCCAAAGGCGTTATCACCGCCAGAAAAAAAGGTTCTACAACAATAACAATTAAATCTGGTAAAATCAGCGTTAAGTGCAAAGTCACAGTAAAATAAATATTGAAAAAACAATAATATTTCAAATTATGAATCAAACAAAAAGTTGAAAGGAGATTTACTTATGACTTACAAAGAGAAAAAGCGTTCTATGTTTCTTGGTCTGCCATGGACCTTCACTACTTATACCGTAACGGATGAATTCATATCAATCGATTCCGGTTTGCTCAACAAAGTGGAGAATGACTGTTACATGTACAAGGTAATCGATGTCCGTCTGGAAACCACTCTGATGGAACGAATCCTTGGTATCGGTACCATTCACTGCTTCACTGGAGATGTAACGGATCCTGATCTCAAATTGCAGCACATAAAAAATGCCAAAGAAATTAAAGATTTTATCCTGAAACAGTCCGAACAGGAAAGATTAAAGAGAAAGACCTTAAATATGCAGCATCTGGATGGCAATCCGGAAGTCAGCAGAATGGCCGCAACGGACAGCTGCAAATCATAAATAAAACTCACAGAGGTGATAGCCCACAACGGGAAATCACCTCTTTTTTATATCAATTTTCCTGATATTTTCATTTTTTTGAAATCACTAGCAGAAGTGTTAGTGATTATCTGAAATATGTCCGTATAATAATAATTACAGATAGTATTTGCAGAAAAATCTGACAACATTTTATTCCAAAGATGAAAGGAGAATCAGGTATGAGTAAAAAAATGAAAATCTTTACAGCGGGTGCGTTAGGAATTATGATGGCAGGTCTTGTTTGTACAAATGTTTACGCATTAGACAACAAAGATGTAGTTGGTACATGGTACGCAAACAGTCTTTCCATGGACGGCATGAATGAATTTCATCCAAATGCAATCATGATGGAAATGTCTATGGAAATCAATGAAGACGGCAAAGGTAAAGTAACAACATCTTCTGAATCAGAAGAAGCAGACGTTGATGATTTTGAATGGAAGATAGACGGAGATAACCTTATCATAACATCAGATGATGAAGTTATGGAAGGCACCTATGAAGATGGAAAAATCACAATCAGCATGGATGGAATGACCGTAACTCTTGGACAGGAAAAAGAAGAATATAAACCTTATGAACCTGGAAAAGCACTCACAGACACCAAACTTGAAGATTTTGATGGTGAATGGAGCAGTTCCATAATGTCTGCGTTTGGAATGCAGGTTCCAACCGGAACACTCTTTGATATGCAGTTTAATCTTACAATCGATGGCGGTAAAGCAACACTTGTAACAATTGAAAGCGGAACGGAAACCACCACTGAGCTTGAAGGCAATCTGGACACAAATGCCCTCGTATTAAAATCAACAGAAGAAAAAACCGAAGAAGACACCGAAGACTATTCATTATTCGACACAGATACCATGAGATTATATCTTCTTGATGATGGCAAATTATGTTTCACATCTGCTGACAGTATGGATGATGCAGAAAAAACAGACGAAGCTGCAGACGGTGAAGACAGTGAAGGCAGTGAAGATTCAATAGATTCTATGGATTGGACTGTAAAAGTATTCTTTGACAAATTGGAGAAAAAATAACATAAATTCTCTTACTCTTTGAAGGAGGTTTAAATAATGGGATTATTTGATAAAAAGAACTGTGATATCTGCGGTGAAAAAATTGGACTTTTAGGAAACCGCAAACTGGACGATGGAAATCTGTGTAAGAACTGTGCCAGCAAGCTTTCTCCTTGGTTTGAAGAAAGACGCCACAGCACCGTAGAAGATATCAAAAGACAGCTGGAATACAGAGAAAAAAACAAAAATGCTGTTCGCAGTTTCAGTATCACTCGTGAATTTTCTGCAGACAGATATCATGTGTTTATCGACGATAACAAAGGATTGTTCGCCGTAGCATTTAATATGAGCGAACAGGATAATCCGGATATCGTACCTCTGTCTGCAATAACCTCCTGTCGTTTAGACATCGATGAACAGCGAGTAGAAGAAGAATACAAAGATCAGGATGGTGAATCCAGATCTTATGTGCCACCAAGATACAACTATTCTTATGATTACAAGATAAAACTTGGCGTTAACACACCTTGGTTTGATGATATGGACTTTAAGCTTAATACCTTCTCTGTAAAAGATCACGAACGAGCTAAAATGATGAATTATGAACAGCTTGCAAGCCAGATCATAACTGCACTTACCGGCGCACCGGCACCCGCACCGGTTTATAGCAATGGCATGATGAACCAGGGTTACCCGCAGCAGGGCAACATGATGAATCAGGGCTACCCACAGCAGGGCGGCATGATGAATCAGGGCTACCCGCAGCAGGGCGGCATGATGAATCAGGGCTACCCGCAACAGGGCAATAT